>Ga0209514_10004132_pt1 | contig 19866 bp, 19 predicted proteins | sample Subgrocontami58m_FD_187452 | JGI IMG/M metagenome (GOLD analysis project Ga0209514, IMG submission 187452) | Subsurface groundwater microbial communities from S. Glens Falls, New York, USA - GMW37 contaminated, 5.8 m (SPAdes) (version 3) | ecosystem: Environmental > Aquatic > Deep subsurface >...
TACTTATTTAAAATGGATTTCTTTTTTTTATCTATTATAAACATTTTAAGATTCGAATTATATTCACCATAAATAAAAAAATCGGAAAATATATCTCCTTTTTTATAGCTCGCAAAACAAGAAGTTAAATTTCCATCAGGGGTGACGATTATCTCTGAGCCTGCCATTGTTCCACAATAATTAATGGATGGGCTGAACAAATTAGTAAATTGACTGCTTACTAATAAGATATTTAAGCTACGGGCGAGCTTTAGTGAATTATGAAACTCTTCAGCATATTCTTTTGCAGAAGGTGTTCTTGTATCTCCTATAGAAGCTCGACCACATTCCATTACATTAGTGACTCTCAATAGCCGTACATCTAATTTGTTAGCCAGTAAAATCATTTTTGATAAACTTTTGATGGTCTTTTTTGTTAAAGTACTTCTAAGAACAACATCTGCCCCTTTTGAGCGGAGATATTTTATAGTACTTATAACATCCTCATAGGATCCTTCTCCACTTACCTTTTTTCTATGTGCATCGTGTATTTCTTTAGTACCATCTAAAGATATAAAGAACTTAAATTTTTTAGTTAGAAGATAATCTAGATTTTCTTTTGAAACTACACCATTGGTGTTTATCAAATAAACTTTCTTAAAGGGATAGGCTTCTAATTTATTTAAGGCATATTTTATACTGTCTATTGCTAAAGTAGGTTCTCCGCCCGTAAAAGTTACTTTTAATTCTTTTAGATTTTTTTTATCTATAACATATTTTATTGCAGCATCTATGATTTCCTCAGTTATAATATTCGAGCGTTTATTTGCATTTACAGAGCAATAATCACAATTTAAATTACAGTTAAAATTTAAGCAGAAATTAAGCCCAGCCCAATTAGGTTTTTCGGATTTTTGAGAAGGATTAATCTTTCCAAGTTTTTCGCAAATAGACCTGTAGTCAGTTGAAGATAAAACATCCCCACTATTGATATCATAAATTAGATAGGAAGAATTCAATTTTAAAATAGGATAACCTAAATAGGAAAAATTTTTCTCCATTTTTATTAACAAGAATGATTATCTTCCGCTACCGCAGTCGAATAACCAACCTTCAATTTCTTTAAATTGCTTCATCTCAAGTCCGCCAAGATTGGCTTTTTTAGGTTTGGACTCTTCTTGACAAACTTTATCTGCATAAAGCTTTGAAGAAGCATATTTAATTTGTGGTTTGTATTCCATATTTATTTATAGTCTAACTTGTTTATAAACTTTTGTATACTAAAACTGTGTTGTTTTTAGGGATTCATGCAACACAGTTTGTTTATAGAAAAAACTATAAACTTCTTATTTTTGATAAGTATAGCTAAAATGAGGTAACGCAAAATGGCTATAAAGCAGACAGCTGGAAAAGCGTTTGATAATGCTATAAAATCTACATATTCTTCAAGGCCGATTCAGCGAGTGAAAGAAGCTAGGAAAGAAGAGAAGAAGTATAGTGGAAAACTTGTGATTCTGAAGTAAAGTAACAAATTTTCTAATTTAATCCGAATTAAGAAGATTTTATGTTTTTTATGAACCATAAAGCTACTAACATAACCCTAAACCCTCATCTAAAGTTTTCCTTGATTGAAGGAAAATAGTATCGAAAAGTTTCCTGATTAAAAGGAAATGTTTGTAAAAATCCTTAAAGTTATCACTTTTTAATCGTTGCATACGTTTCCATAAGGGAACGAAAGGTTTAAATATACGTTTCCATATGAGAACTTATGACTAGTACACAAGAAGTAAGGGAAATATTGGAATTGCTTAATCCTTGGTGGAAAGAGAGCTCTATCAATCAGGAGCTTGCAAAGCCCCATAAAAGGCATATTTTTCATAAACTTATTGAACTAATGGATTACAGACAAATAGTTATTTTGTCTGGCTTAAGGAGAGTTGGAAAAACTACATTGCTTTATCAAGTAATAGAGAAGTTAATAAAAGAGAAGAATCCTCAAAATGTTTTATACTTTAACTTTGATAAAAAAAGCGAAGAAATAGTAAATATTTTAGAGAACTATCAAAACCATACTAGTGTAAATTGGAAAAAGGAAAAGATATTTGTTTTTTTTGATGAAATAACAAGATTAAATGAATGGGCAAGTAAATTGAAACTACTTTATGATGCTTTTCCAAACCTAAAATTCTTTATTTCATCTTCTGGAAGCTTAAGTCTAGAGGAAGAAGCAATAAAAAATCTTGGAGGCAGATATTTTATGTTTAATATCAAACCCCTATCTTTTAGGGAATATTTAGAATTGAGGGGCAAGGATAGTATGTTAAAGAAAATAAACTTATTTGAAAAAGAAATAAGGGAAGAATCACAAAATTATTTGTTGAGAAGTTTTCCAGAAATAGTTAACTGGAAAGATGAACTTCTTATAAAGGATTATCTAAGATCAACAATAATAGATAAAATAGTGAAATTAGATCTTTCAGAGAGATTTAAAAATTTAAACAAAGATCTTCTAGAAAATCTCTTAAGATTATTTTATAGCGAACCCGGAATATATCTAGATTATGATGGTTTGTCTAAAAGCTTGAGAATAAGTAAAAAAACATTGATTAAACATATATACTATTTAGAATTCTCATATCTTATAAAGAGAATTAAAAATTTTAGGGTTTCAACATTATCTTCCCTTAGAAAATTACAGAGAGTTTATGCTTATTGGTGGCCTTTTGATTACTGTTATGATTCTCATATTGATAAAATCATGGAAAATATTGTAATAAGTTATAGCGAAGGCAAAAATTACTGGAGAAAGGGTGGAAAAGAAGTTGACCTTATTTTGTTAAATAAAAAAGAAGTTATTCCTATTGAAGTAAAAAATAAGACGAATTTAGATAAGGAAGATATTAAAAATCTTATCTATTTCTTAAAGAAAAATAAGCTTAAATTAGGATATATTGTCTATAATGGTGAAGAAAAAGAAATGAAAATAGATAATGGAAGTGGGATGATTAAAATGATTCCCCTGTATAAGTGGCTTTTGTTGGGTGGGGAGTTATAAAATGGGCACTACAACAATTTATAATCGGATGAATGATCTTGGATTGTCTTTTAAAGACATGACTAAGAAAGACTTGAAAGAGCTGGAAAAACTTTCTCCATGGGGTAAAGAACAATGGTATCATGGTTGGAGTACTCCGATGGAATTGCATAATGGAAATGTGTATCCGCTAATCTTTTGGAAAGGTTTGCTTATGCGATTGGAAGAAGCACCAAACAAACTAAATAAAAAGTATTATAATAAATACACCGGAAAGCATCTTAAGGAGTATGAGTGGACGGTACTAAAAAGATTCTTATTAGCAGAAATAAACAGATTAGACAAAAATTTTAAGAAATCTTTAAGAAATAAGAATAGAACCGAGAACAAGAAATAGAGATTTATGGTCAGACTGAGAATGATATAAGTTTTTGATAATTCCGTCTTGAAAGTTTTTAGTAACGGGATGATTTGGTTTCAAATAGTTGGACTGAGATGACAAATAGTAAGATATATGCGTCTGTGAACTCTACAAATTTTGGTGGATTCCAGCGAATAAGCTGGACAAACTTGCCTGATTCTACGAATATGGCTTTTTGGAGAACTCATAGTACTGTGTATGCACCTGAGACTACTGGTGGAATTTCGGAAGTTGTTGGTAAGGCTATGGTTGCTCCAGAATTAGAAGCGAAGGCGGTGGCTGGTGGGGCAGGCGGAAGTGCAATTGCTAAAAGTTATTCACCATTAGAATTAACTAGCGGAACAGGAAGCGATACTAGCACTGTTATAACTGCAGTTGATGCTTCAAGAAGCTATGCTGCAACAAATACACAAGATGCAGCTATACAAAAATCTGCGGAGAGGGCTTTTGATAGCGCTATCCGGGATACATATTCTTCTAGGCCGATTCAGCGAGAGAAGAGAGAAGAGAAGAAGTATAGTGGAAAGTTGTTGATTCTGAAGTAAATAACTGATGCTGAGTTTAATCCGAATTAAAATTATCTAATTTTCAATTACTTTCTCGATTCTTTAAAGAAATCCTTAAAAACTTAGGAACTGTAATAGAAGTATGAAAAATAATAGAAAAACAAAAAAACAAATATTAGGCCTTGAGTTAAAAGGCAGATTATCCGACATAATTAGAATTCTTAAGAAATATGGTGTTAAAAAGGTTGGGATTTTCGGCAGTTATGCAACAGGAGAAAATAATAACAAAAGTGATATCGATATTCTTATTGAAGTTAAAAAAGGAACCAGTCTTATTGGATTTGTTGGAATAAAATTAGATTTGGAAGATCATTTAAATAAAAAAGTAGATTTGCTAACTTACAAGTCTATTCATCCTTATTTAAAAAAGAAGATTTTACGGGAAGAGGTAAGAATCATATGAGTACATTCGAAAAAGATAAGATTTATCTTAAACATATTTTAGACACAAAAAATTGTCTTGTAAACTCTGCCTGTTTTAACTTGTAGATAGGCAATCCAATTTTTTGGGTGTTCAAGAACTCGATACGCTATGTGGCTTTAGTCCAGAGTTCTTGACATGCTATAGACGATATTGAAATATCTGTAAAGGGCAAGTCTAAAAAAGATTTTAAGGAAAACAAAGATGTGAAAGATGCTTCATTAAGAAGAATTGAGATTATAGGCGAAGCTACAAAAAATATCTCAACCGAGTTAAGGAATAAGTATCGCGAAATTGAATGGAGAAAAATTGCGAGTACTAGGGACGTAGTTATTCATGCTTATTTTAGCATTGATTGGGATTTAGTTTGGGAAATTATTGAAAAAGATTTGCCTATTTTGAAGAGTAGAATATCTTTAATTTTGAAAGAGCTGAAATGAAATTTGCATCTTTTAGAAATACGGGATATAGGATCTACTAATAAGCCTTGTAGATATTTTAGGGTTAATGTTTCTAAATAGATATTTGGGCTGATGATTCTGAAGTAAAGTAACTAATGTTCGAGTTTAATCCGAATTAAGAGGTTTTTCTAATTTTTATGGATAATAAAGCTACCGATAGAACCGTAAACTTTAATCTAAAGTTTTCCTTGATTGAAGGAAAATAGTATCTAAAAGTTTCCTAGTTTAAAGGAAAAGTTTATAAACCCTAAAAACCCCTAAATAATATGAATGAAAAGGAAATAGAGCAGTATTTAATTGACTTCCATAAGAAGGAATTGCCGAAAAGCATAGCTAGAGATTTAAAAGTTCATTCGCAGGATAAGATTAAGGTTATAATTGGACCGAGAAGAGCTGGAAAAACTTTCTTTTTGTATTATATGATGAATGAACTTAGAAAAAATAAAAAGAATGTTTTATATCTGAATTTTGAAAATACAAAATTATTTGGCGTGAATTTCAAGGAGATAAAAGAGATAATTAATATGAATGAACGACTTTTTCCTTCACAAAAAAATAACCCCTATATTCTATTTTTAGATGAACCCCAAAATGTAGATTTATGGGAAAAGGCAGTTAGAGAACTCTATGACGAAGGCTATAATCTCTTTATTTCTGGCTCTTCTTCCAAACTTTTAAGCAAAGAAATAGCAACTTCATTAAGGGGAAGAAGCATAAGCTATCTTTTACTTCCTTTTTCATTTAGCGAGTTTTTAAAAGAGAAAGGTTATCCGTATTCAAAACTTTTAAGTTCTGAAGAAAAGAATAGACTGTTAAAACTTCTTGATGAATATCTGGAATTTGGTGGTTTTCCAGAGATTGTAATTGAGAATAATAAAGAACTCAAGGTCAAAGATATTGAGAGCTATTTAGAATTAACAATATATAAGGATATAGTAGAAAGGTATCAAATAAAAGATTCTATATTGGTTAAATGGTTTCTAAAGTCTGTAGCTTCTTGTTATTCTCGTGAATTAAGCATAAATAAAATATATTTGACTTTAAAGTCCCAAGGAAGAAAGATATCTAAGGACGAGTTGTATAGTTATGCTTCAATAGTAGAAGACTCTCTTTTTGCTTTCTATCTTCCCAAATTCAGCCACTCACTAAGAAAAAGAGAGCCAATAAGCAAGGTTTACTTATGCGATGTGGGATTTAATAAATTAATAGAGACAGGCGAGGATAAAGGCAAGAAAATGGAAAATGTAGTCTTTTTGGAGCTTCAAAGGAAAAAAACCCCAACCAGAGAATTATTTTATTGGAAGAATGTTCAGCAAGAAGAAGTAGATTTTGTTATTAAGGAAGAGGGTAAAATAAAAGAGTTAATTCAAGTATGCAAAGATATAAGTGACCCTGAAACTAAACAAAGAGAAATTCGTGCCCTGTTAAAAGCGAGCAAAGATTTGAAATGTAAAAATCTCCTTGTAATAACGGAAAATTATGAATTCGAAGAAGAAGCAGACTGGTTAAATTTAAAAGGAAATATTAGATATGTTCCTATATGGAAATGGCTTTTATAGGATAGATACAAATACGCAGAAAAATGTTACGATTGTTCCTGGCTGGAAGGGGAAATATTGAGTTTGATATTGTAGAATCAGATATTTTAGGGTAAGGGCTGGACCTTAGTTGAGTCGAGTATTCTGGGGTTGGGGTTACAAAGAACTGAGTTTTAGGCTTATTTATTAGCGAGTTACTTAAGGGGAAACATTTATAAATAGTTTCTTCTTATATGAATCATGATAACTAAGGATAAATGGGGAGAAATAATTAAAGATTTTCGCTCTAAAAAATTACCCGAAACCTTTGAGAGGGCGATAGATATTCCTCTTGAAAAACCGATTAATAGGGCTATTTCTATAATTGGGCCGAGAAGAGCTGGAAAGACTTACTTAATGTTCAATTTAATAAAAAAACTCCTGATAAAATACCCTCAAGAAAATATACTTTATGTTAATTTTGAAAAGGCTGGATTTTTACCCTTAAATTCAGACGATTTAGTCTTGCTGAAAGATACTTTTTTTGAATTAAGTCCTCATTTAAAAAAGAAAGACATTTGGTTTTTTCTAGACGAAATTCAAAATGTAACTGGGTGGGAGCTATTTGTAAGAACTTGTCTTGACGAAGATATAAATGTCTTTATTTCCGGTTCTTCTTCAAAACTTTTAAGTAAAGATATTGCTACATCTATGAGGGGTAGAACCTTAAGCTATGTTTTATTGCCATTTTCTTTTAAGGAATACTTGTTATCAAAAAAGATAAAATTGGAAAAATTTTTATCTTCAGATGAAAAAGCAGGAATAGTTAGTTTATTTAATAAATATTTTATTGAGGGAGGTTATCCAGAAACAATTATTTATCCAGAACAAAGTGAGAAAATACTATCCGATATATTCGAAACAGCATTGTACAAGGATGTTATTGAAAGAGAGAAAATAAGAAATGTTAATGTTGTTTTGCAACTAATTAACGCTCTTTTATCCTCAAAAGAATTCTCGATAAATAAATTTTATAACTATCTTAAGTCAAATAATATTAAGGTAGGGAAAAATGCACTTTATAACTACGCTAGATACCTCGAAGATGCTTTTGTAGTTTTTTTATTAAAAAAGTTTGATTTGTCTTATAAAAAGGCGGGGCAATCTTTACCCAAGGTTTATTTTTTAGATAATGGCATACTCACGAATAATAATATAGATGATAAAGGAAGATTATTGGAAAATCTTGTTTTTTTGGAATTGACCCGAAGGGGAGAAGAAATTGCGTATTTTCAAACAGCTCAAAAGGAAGAGGTAGATTTTTTAGTTAAACATGGAAAAAAAGTCAACCAGTTAATCCAGGTTTGTTACGATCTGAGTAATTTTATGACAAAAGATAGAGAGATTAAGTCTTTGTTAAAGGCTTCGGTAGAGTTTAAATGTGATAATCTTTTAATTCTTACAATGTCTGAAGAAGATAATTTAATTATTGAAGGCAAGAAAATAATTGTTAAGCCCGTATGGAAATGGTTGCTTGACTAAATTGCATTCCACAGCAAACATTACATTCAGAAATCCTGGATATTATGGTCAATATCCTTCGCTTATTCACAAGATGAAAAGAGGAAGCTCGCGCTGCGCTGATTGTTATAACTTCAGCGCTTTAATTGCTTCAACACTTGTGATTAATACAAGCAACTTTGGAGACGGAATAATCTCGCTTGGAAAAGCAGCAATTTCTCAGTCTAATGTTTCATTAAACAGCGGCTGGAACCTCATTTCTCTTGAGATGCAGAATAATGACAGCAATACACAAAAAAATGTTACGATTGTTGCTGGCTGGAAGGGAAAATATAGAGTTTGATATTGTAGAATATAGGATATACTAATAATTGAATCAGGTATTTTAGGGTTAGAGCTGGAACCTATTAAGAAAAGTATTTTAGAGCTGAAGTTACGAAGGTTTAAGAAATCGCATAGTGGATTACAATAATTTCATAAAATCATCTCTGGAGAGTTTTGATTGTCTTATTATTTCTAGTAATGTTCCTGTATCGATTTCTTTGTGCATTGGGACAACTAATGCAATCCTGTTTTCCTGACTTTCTCCTGAACTTTGCTTTAACATAAAAACATGACTGCCTTTTTGTCTAATTGGAGAAAAACCAGCCTTAGAAAGAGCCTTTATAACCTCATTACCTGACAATCGTGGAAGTTTTGCCATTTGTTTCTATATTAAATTTTACTATAAAAGTATCTTCTAATTTTGCATCTTCAGGAAAACCCATTTCTTCAATATAAAGTTCAACAGCTTCCTTAAGATTTTTCATAGTTTCTTCTATAGTATAGCCTTGGCTAACCACATCAATTTCAGGACATAAAGCAACAAACTGTTTATCTCCCTTTCTTATTAAAGCAGTAAGATTATTCATATTTTTCTTAATTTAATAATCTATATAAGTCTTTCGTTTTATAGTTTCGATTCGAGCTTTAGTATGATTTTGCTGCTCCTTGGAGAGATATAACTAATGCTTCTGGAACAGGAATTAATGGAGTTGGAAGCAATATGGTTTTTGAGCTTCAAGATAATGCTCCTGTCAAATTCTTTAGAGTTGGTGTGAGGGAGTAATTAAATATATTTTTGAAATTCTTCTTCTCTGATATGCGCTTGATCTAGAATTGCTTTTAGTGTTCCAATTTTCAGCTCTTTATGATTTGGAACAACAGTGCCTATATTTCCAAATTCAGATTCTTTTTTGATATAGAGAATTCTGTTAATTTTATCACTTTCGTTTCTGAATTCTCTATCTGGAAAATTCCCAAAATGATTGCTCTAATCAAGGGAATTATCCATAAGGACATGACTTTCCCTTTGCCTTATTATTTTAAATCCAAATTTATTACATAAAATCTTAAGACAATCTTTACCAGAAATCTTTCTAAGCTGCGGCATTTGTTATTTCAAAAGTTGTCATCAGAGGGCGCATTTTACTTCTTAATGGAAACTCCTCTAAATATAATTCTGTGGCTTCTCTTAAGTTATTAATTGCTTCTTCTAGTGTAGAACCTTGGCTTACTGTCCCTGTTTCAGGGCATTTTGCTACATACATATCTTCTTCTTTTGTTATTAATGCCGTTAATTGTCTTTCCATAATTCAATTATAGTCTTGAAGTTTTTAAAGCTTCTTATTGTTGTTTTGGAGACGGAATAATCTCGCTTGGAAAAGCAGCAGTTTCGCAGAGCAATGTTTCGCTTTCTTCTGGCTGGAATTTGATTGGTTATTGTTTTAACGAGAATTATGTGGCAAAGCAATGATAAAAGTTTGTGTTTAAGTTATACTACTTTATAAAGGTTACAGTAAAACGTAACATTTATATAGTGTTTGTTACACTTAAATGTAACATGGAAATGGGAAAACTAGTAGAATGGAATCCTTGGTGGGAAAATAGGGAAGAGTTAAACAAGCTTATGGGTATGCATAGGGGGATGTATAATTCTTTAATTGATTCTATAAAAATAAAAGAGATAACCATAATAACTGGTGTAAGAAGGGCGGGTAAAAGTACTATTATGTATCAGATGATCTATAATCTGCTTAATGATCATATTGATCCTAAGCAGATATTATTCGTTAATCTGGAAGATAAAAAATTAAGTGAAGATTCTCTAGATGAAATTTATGCTTCTTATCGTGAAAACCTGAATCCAGACAAAAAAGCCTTTATTTTCCTTGATGAAATTCATAAAAGAGAAGGCTGGGAATCTTGGATAAGAAAAAAATACGATCTTAAGTCTAATGATAAGTTTGTTATATCGGGTTCATGCTCGTATTTGCTGAAAAAAGAATACTCAACGCTTTTAACTGGAAGAAACCTCACTTTTGAGGTATTTCCTTTAAGTTTCAAAGAATTTTTATCTTTTAGTAAATTTGAATTTGGTTTGGATAATCTTAAAAGAGGAATTATCCTGGAAAAGACAAAAATTTCTATTTTGAATTATCTAAAAGACTATCTTTCAATAGGAGGATTTCCAGAGATTATAATCAAGGAGAAGGAATATAAGATAAAGCTTCTTAAGCAATATTTTGATGATATTTTATACAAAGATATTATTGATAGATATAATCTAAACAGCCAAAAAACAAAAGATTTGGCATTATACTTAATGACTAATTTTACAAAATCTATTTCCTTAAGAAATTTAAGAGGAACATTAAACTTGTCTTATGACACTATTAAGGATTATCTCTCTTATTTTAAAGAAGCTTTTCTGTTCTTTATTTTAGATCATTTTTCATACTCTTTAAAAGAACAGAAAACAACAGCTTCTAAAATTTATAGCATAGATAATGGATTGAGAAATGCAGTATCCTTTAAATTTTCTGAGGATGAAGGGAAGCTTGCTGAAAATCTTGCGTTTATAGAACTGAAAAGAAGGGAAAAAGAAGTATATTATTGGAAAAATGAAAAGCATCATGAAGTTGATTTTGTTATTAAAAACTCCGATAATAACCTGATTGCAATAAATGTTTCTTATACTGATGAAATAGACGAAAGAGAAATAATTGCTTTATTGGAATTTAAAAAAATTTTTCCAAAAACCAAGGAGTTATTAATTTTAACTAAGAATCTGGAAAAAAAAGCAGATAATGTCAAATATATCCCTTTATGGAAATGGCTCTTGATGGAATAATGAGCATAGGCAAAGAGCGTTGCTTCTCAGTCTAATGTTTCTTTAAACAGCGGCTGGAACCTCATTTCTCTTGAGATGCAGAACAATGACAGTAACACTCAGAAAAATGTTACGATTGTTGCTGGCTGGAAGGGGAAATATAGAGTTTGATGTTGTAGAATCAGGATATACTAATAATAGAATTAGATTCTTTAGGGTTAGAGCTGGAACCTATTAAGAAAAGTATCCTAGAGTTGAAGTTACGAAGTAAAAGCTGCTGATTCTGAAGTAAGGTAATTTATGTTCTAGTTTAATTTGAATTAAGAAGGTTTTTGTTTTTGGATACTTAATATAGTAACTAAGACTATACGATACCATCGTAAAGCTTAAAGAAAATAAGTCGTGCGAAAGGTTTATAAATATAAATGTATTATGGAAAATACAAAATAAGCCTTATTTGTTCAACACAAAATATGAATCATAAAGAAATAGTAACGAATTGGAAGGAATTTAAGATTCCTACATCCTTTAGTCGCTACCATGATATAGACCTAAAAACAGAATTTATAATTACAATATCCGGACCAAGAAGAGCCGGAAAGACCTTTATTTGTTTTCAGATGATTGAAGAACTTATGAAAAGAGGAATTTCAAAGGAAAATATTTTATACATTAATTTTGAGGACAACAAACTTATAGGTGCAGATTCAAGTGATTTAGATAAACTCTTAGAGGCTTATAAGGAGTTTTATACTTTAAATAAAAATCAGCACGTATATCTTTTCCTCGATGAAATACAAACTGTTAAAAATTGGGATGCTTGGGTAAGAAAAATTCATGACATAGATAAGAATATTAAACTTATACTTACTGGCTCAAGCTCTAAGCTCTTGAGCAAAGAAATATCAACAGCTCTAAGGGGAAGAGCATTAAACAGAGAGATATTTCCTCTAAGTTTTAAGGAAATTGTATTCTGGAAAGGATTAAATTACGACCTTAAAACTTTGTCTTACAGTGATGACCGAATAGAAATAAAGAAATTATTTAACAAATTTATTGAAGATGGCGGATATCCTGCAGTAACTTATCAAAAAGGAAATAGGGATGAGATATTGCAAGGTTATTATGGCTCAATGATATTCAAGGATATAGCTGAGAGATATAAAATAGAAGATATAAATAAACTAAAAATGTTAGCTAATCTTTTACTAGAGTCTACTTCAAAAGATATCTCCTATAATAAACTGGCAAATAAGCTAAAATCTATAGGTATGAATATGAGCAAGAATACAATTATTGAGTATATCTCTTATTTTGAAGACGCTTATGTATTTTTTCAAAATATAAAATATGAATATTCTCAAGGAAAACAGCTTGGCTCAATAAAAAAGATATACTTTATTGATAATGGAATGCTTAACACAGTCAGTTTTAAATTTTCCAAAGATAGCGGAAAATTGTTAGAGAATCTTATATTTTTAGAGTTAAGAAGAAGAAATAAGAAAATATTTTATAATAAGGATATTTATGAATGTGATTTTATAATACAAGAAAAGGATAGAGTTACTCAAGTAATACAGGTCACAGAATCATTATCTTCAGAAAATGAGGAAAGAGAAGTGGGCGGCGTTTTAGAAGCCATGAATAAATTCAAGCTTAAAGAAGGTTTTATAATAACTCTTGATGAAGAAAGAGTTATAGAAATAGAAGGTAAAAAGATTTTAGTAATTCCTGTTTGGAAATGGCTATTGGAAAAGTAACATCAAAAAAACAATGTGCCACCCACACTTAAAAGTGTGGGTTTGATCAATTAAAAGCATTTTTCTATTTCGATACATACGACTAAAATGCTTTTAATTGTTGGCACTTGTTTTCCGCGAAAATCTCGGACTTCAAAATTCATTGAATTTTGACAGCACTCAAAAATTTACATTTTTGATGTTTTCGGGGCCCCAAAAATTAGTAAATTTTTGCGGTTGGATGAAGGAAATTTCACTGAAATTTCCTGCCCTGAAAATTTAGCAATTTTCAGTGATCCAAAACTTAAACCAGTCCTCAGCTACGTCCACATGTCAAAAACTTTATGTTTTTGAGCACTTGAAAATTGCACGAATAAGAAAGAGCAATTTTCATGCCATAAATGGTGTGGTTTAAGTTTATGGACATAAATACTATTAATTCTCGGAAGCCCTGCAACTTTTGGCGGAACACAATATGTAGCAAATGGCGCTAGTGTTATTGGAAATGATTATACGCAGAATAATAATACAAACGTAACATTTACACAGACTAATAATGCGACTTTAAATTGGAATTGGCTAACGCAATATATGTTTAATGTAAGCGCGAGCACTAATGGAACAGGAAGAGGGAGTGTTGGTGGCTTGGATAGTAATGGATGGTATAATGCAGGAAGTGTTGTAAGTAATATGGCTGTTGCTAATGCTGAAAGTTATTTTTCGGGATGGTTAGGCACTGAGAACTTGAAAAGTAATCCAGCTTCTTTTACGATGAATGGTGCTAGGAATGAAGAAGCAATTTTTAAGAGAAAACCGATATTTAGGGGAATGACGAATGCTGTAAATCCTCATCTAAAGATAGAATATCTGGATTTTGGGTCGAATTAAAAGTTAGGGTTGGGAAGAATTAACTCCCCCCGTTAAAACGAAATGTTTAAATAGTATGTATTCAATACATAATGTATGGCAAACATAAAGTTTATAGGAAGAGATAAGGAGATAAAGCAAATCAAGGATTTATCTAAGGGAAACTTTTTTTTAATAGTTAAGGGAAGAAGAAGAATTGGCAAGACACTGCTTTTAAGAAAAACGCTTCAGGATTCGATTTATCTCTTTATTTGGCCAGATAAAACTTCTGATTGGATTTTAGAACAGATATCTAATGAATATTCTCTTCCCTTATTTAAAAATTTTGGCTCACTTCTAGAATATTTATTTGAGCAGGGAAAGACCGTAGTAATTGATGAATTTCAAAATTTTCTAAATATAGACAAGTCTATTTTTGGAGAAATACAGAAAATTATTGATGAAAGAAAAAATAGCAGGAAGAAGTTTAGGCTTGCAGTTGCCGGTTCTAGTTATTCTATGATGAATAAGGTTTTTTACGATTCTGCTTCTCCTCTATATGGCAGAAAGACTCATGAGATTCACCTTGAAAATTTAGATATAATCCCTTTGCTAAAAGAATTAAAGATTAGTCTTGGAGAGTTCTTTGAACTATGGTCTGTTTTTGAGGGCGTTCCATATTATTATGAAATGCTCGATTTAAAGAAAAATTCAAAAGAGAATATAATGAATTTGATTCTTTCAAAAGACTGCCAACTAAAAGAAGAAGGCAAAGCAATACTTTCCGTAGAGTTTGGCAAGGATGCTCGAACGTATAATACTGTATTGAGTGCAATTTCTGAAGGAAAAACAAAGCTTAATGAAATATCTAGCTTATTTGATAATAAATCTAATGAGACAATAAAATATTTAGAGACTCTGAGAAAAGAGTTTAATCTTGTTAGAAAAAGAACTCCTCTAACAGATAATCCAAATAAATCAAGGTCGGGAAGATATGAGATAATAGACAATTTTTTGTCTTTTTGGTTTTATTTTTATGATAGAAATAAAGCCTATATTGAGCAGGAAAGATTTAATGAGCTCAAAACTTTCTTTAACAAAGAGTTTAATTCTTTTTTGGGAAGGAAATTTGAGAAGTTTATTTTGAATTTGATTAGGGATAAAAAGATATTGCATGAATTTTCTTTTGATAATCTGGGAAATCAATGGGGTAAAACTGATACGGGAACTTATGAAGTGGATATTCTTGCACTAAATGAATCAAAAAAAGAAGTTTTATTCGGGGAATGTAAATGGAAGGAAGATGTTAATGCCTTAGAGGTTTTAAAGAAACTTGAAGAAAAAACAAGATTTGTTAATTGGCATAATGAAAAAAGAAGTGAAGTTTTTGCCATTTTTGCCAAGTCTTTTTCAAAAAAATCCTCTGAATTTAATGGTAAAAAAGTTTGCTGTTTTGATTTAAGGGATATGGAACGAGAATTGGAAAAATAACTATGCTCCAGACCGCGAGAGTTATTTTTCGGGATGTTGATATTAAATTCAAATTGTCTATCTGTGCAATTAGGAAACAATATCACTTAATCAGCCTAATTGCCCATAAGAAGACTTGAGAGAAGTTCCTGACAATGAAGTAATACACTTCTATATACTTACATATACTTACATAGAAAGCCTTAAAAACTACAGTTTCTTTTAGCTGAGAAAGGGAAAGCCTTTCTAAGCCCCAAAAAGCTTCGCTTTTTGAGGAAAAAGAAACTCTAGGAAGGTAGAAAACTACAAAACCATGCAAAAAAAGGTGACACTTAGCATAGATGATAAAATCTATAAGGATTTTCAGAAATACTGCGAGAGCAATGCAATAATGCTTTCTAAGAAAATTGAAATTGTGATGAAAAATCTTTCTTCAAGAGAAGGGGGTAAAAAATGAAAACTAAAATCCTTTTTTTAATGATTCTTGTTTTGCTATGTCTCCATTCGATTTCTGCGGAAATCGATTTACGAATAACCGGAAGCATTGCGGACATATCCTCAATATTTTATACTGAAACAGACTCAAGTTCGAGTAATGCTTATGACGGAAATGATGTACTTGCTCCTGGGCACTTTCCTTCTGGAAATTCCTCGAGGTTTTATTCAACTGTTGCTGGAAACGAACTTGCAATAGATTCTTGGAATATTTTGAATGTTCCTAGAACAATGAATCTTACTTTTGAAACAAGCCCTGCTCAAACAGGAACACTTGCGTTATCCTGGAGTTTTTCTGATGCAAGTTATGATGCTACGCTTTATTATTGCGGAACTGATTCTAGCTGCGCTAATCCAACTAATACAATAAACATGAAAACATCTTCAAGTTTCAGCGCTTCGATATCAAGCCTGAAAGTTTATTTTAAATTAGTTATTTCTGCGGTTGCTGCTGCTTATTGCGGAGATGGTGTTTGCAATAATGGCGAAACTACTGCTAGTTGTTCTACAGATTGTCCTTCAACAGGCGGCGGATGTACGGGAAGCTGTGGAGATACTTCTGCTCGTTGCGTAGGAGAAAAATATTCTAATGGCTGTACTGGTGGAGAAACTGCTTGTACAGGGACAAAACAGCTTGACTGCGGTTTAAGAAAATGCGGGCTTTCTCCTAATAGCTGCGGAAGCTGCGGAACCTGCGCTGGAAACCAGCTTTGCAAAGGTGATGGCGTTTGCAGTGAAGAATGCATTATTAAAACTTGTTCTGAACTTAATGTAGAATGCGGGAGTGTGGATAATGGGTGTGGAGTTCTGATGGGATGTGGCAGTTGTTCTAGCGGGAAGCAGTGCGTTGAGGGAGTTTGCCAATCTATCTTATTGCAATGCACGCCTGCTTGCTTTGCAGGTTATAATTGCGTCGGAGGCGTTTGCGTTCAGGGAGAAAAACTTAAGAAAGAAGACATACCCGGAAATCTTCCAATTACAGGGTATTCTGGCTGTGAAAGGGATTTTATATGCTCGGTATGGAATGAATGCAATGCAGCCTATGATGTTTCGATTCTTATAGCTGGAGGAAAATTAACAGGCGAAAGAAAAAGATTATGCGCAGACCAAAATAAATGCTCTCCGAATTTTGAGCAGAAAGAAAAATGCGAGATAAAAGAAGAAGTTGAAGTTCGAAAAATGAAATGGTGCAATCAGGATTATACTGAAATTGTAAGCAAGAAAACAGGAAAAGTTCTTGCAAGAATAAAAGTTCTTCCAAATGGCAGAGCAGCTAATATCAACTTTAATATTGAGGGTGATGGAGGAACTTGCGCACACTGCAATGATAAAATAAAGAATTATGATGAAGAGGATGTTGATTGCGGAGGAAGCAGTTGTGTTGCATGTGGACAAGGCGTTCTCAAGAGAAGCTTTTCATTGGTTGGAACTATCTATGGCTTTATTTTTCCATTTTTAATGTTTTTTATCTTTATTTTGATGTTGGTATATACTTTAAGATTTATGATTCACTATCATAAGCATAATCAAGAGAGTTTAATTGCAAGAAGATATAATCAGTGGAAAAAAGAGGGTTATGATGTTTCGGTTCTTGAGTCGCATTTTAAATCGCTTCATCGGAGGTTATAAAAAGCTGAAAATTAATTATATTAAAAGATGGTTGACAAAAAGGCGATAGAAGATTTTAAGTTATATGCTGAAGGTGTTAAGCGGCTGAAAGAGCTTAAGAACGAGCTTGATTCTTTGGATACTCGGAGATTTAAGAATGAAGAGCTGAGCATAAGAAAAAAGCTAAAAAGCGTTCATATGATTCCTCAGATAGAAAGAGAGATTAATGAATTGAAAGCTAGGATATCTGGAGTTGATGTTGGATTTCTTAAGAGTAAAATGGATTTTGAGCAGACGCGCAGAATCACTGAGCTAGAAAAAAGAAGCGAAGAGCTTGAAAGAGAGCTTGCGCTTGCTAGAAGAGGGCTTTTGACCCGACAAGAAGTAGAAGATGTTGAGCATTTTCCTGCGCTTAATAGCAGAGTTTCTTATCTTAGAGAAATAGTTGCAAAAGAGGATAAAGAACTAAAAAAAGAAATTCAAAAAGTTAAAAGAAAGAAAGCGAAAAAGCAACTTACAGGCGGTGAAGTAAAAGATGTTGAATCGATTCCAAGTATTAAAGGCAAAGTTGCTTATTTAAAAAAGTTGCTTGAAATCGACGAAGAAAAACTTAGAAGATTAGCTGGTTTGAAGGAAAAAGTCGAGCTTGCTTTGTCAGAAGCCAGGAAAAAACAGCTTTCAGGCAAAGAGCTGGAAAATGTTGAAGCAATACCTCACTTAAGAGGAAGAGTTTCTTACCTTAGGCACCTTATTGGAGAAGATGAAGCAGAGCTTAAGAATATAAAAGCGCTTGAGCCAAAAATAAAAGCGAAGATTGAAAAAGCTCTTAAAAAAGCAGAGGATAATAAACTCAGCAAAAAAGAATTAAGCGAGATTAATGCAATACCTCACTTAAGGGGGAAGCTTTCGTATCTAAGACATCTTATTGGAGAGGATGAAAGAAAGATTAGCGAATTGGAAGCGTTCGAACCTAGAATAGAAGATGAGCTTGAGATTCTTAGGAAAAAACAGCTTTCAGGCAAAGAGCTGGAAAATGTTGAAGCAATACCTCACTTAAGAGGAAGAGTTTCTTACCTTAGGCACCTTATTGGAGAAGATGAAGCAGAGCTTAAGAATATAAAAGCGCTTGAGCCAAAAATAAAAGCCAAGATAGAAAAAGCGCTTAAGAAAGCAGAGGATAATAAACTCAGCAAAAAAGAATTAAGCGAGATTAATGCAATACCTCACTTAATGGGGAAGCTTTCGTATCTTCGAAGACTGATTACTGAAGATGAGGCAAAGCTCGAAGAAATTGCAAAATTAAAGCCACAAGTTAGCAGAATTGCCGAAAGAATTCCTCGCCTTGCAGGGAAAATAGGCTTTTTGAGGACTCTTCTGGGCAGGAAAAGCAAAGAAATAGAGACTATAGAAACTAAAACTGAAAAAATACCTGGCATACAGAGCAGAATTTCTGCTTTGGCGAGAATGCTTAAGGAAAAATCAGAGCAGATATCCTATGAAGCAGCAGATATAGATTTATTGAAGCATAAACTTGCATATTTCAGAAGACAACTTGAGGAAAAAGAGAAGGAGATAGAAGAAGAGATAAGAAAATCTAGAGATCCTAATCTAAAAAGAAGAATATTGCATGAAGTTAGGGAGCTCGAAGGTAAGGTGGATTCTACTAGAGAAGAGCTTTACAAGAAAATTACTGATGAATCTTCTGAATCAAAATGGATGATTCAAAAGCAGAAAGAGGAGATAGGCGAAGAAATTAAGAAGCTTGCAAAAGCCTCTGCAAATATAATAAGAAAAGAAAACGATGAAATAACCAAGCAGCTTCTTGAAGAAGTAGGAAAGCTTAACGAAAAAATCGAAGAAAGCAAAAAAGAATTTTATAACAACTTTTCTTCCAGGCTAGCTGAGATGAAGAAAAAAATGGAAAATCTTGAAATGATGAAAAAGAGACAGGAAGCAGAAGAGTACCGAAAAGAGCATCATATTCTCCCACGCTCCAAGTTGCTAGGAATAAGGCCTAAGTTCTTAAGCAGGATAGAGCATCTTGATGAAGCAGAAGAGCCTAAAATAATAAAAGAGATTAATCTGCTTGCCCCTAGGATTCCTGCTGAAAAGACAGAGAAACAAAAACACGAAAAAAAAGGAGAGATTTCTGAGCTTCCGCAAATCCCTCTTTCAGCAGAAGAGCTGAAATTTTTGATGCCTGATGATTTTAGAGCAGATTATGATACCTCTTTGCTTCCGATAAACAGATTTGATTCTTCTTTTGGAAAGAAATCAGAAATAGACGTTAAGAATATCAAAAAAACAATGGGGCACCCCCACTTAAAAGTGGGGGTTTGTAAAGCCCCTTGTTTTTTGGATGAAGGAAATTTCAATGAAATTTCCTGCCCTGAAAATTTAGCAATTTTCAGTGATCCAAAACTTAAAACCGTAAAGCTACTACCACATTCTAAAGAATGTGGTTTTAAGTTTATGGACATAATAAAGTTAATAAACTAAAGAAGGTAATAGAAAACATAACTAACTAATATGGAGCAAAAAAGAGAATTTATGCAACCCGGCAAAACAAACAAAGAAGACAGGATAAATTTTGTAAAATTCTGGGCAAATTATGTCAGAACTCACAAAGATGAAGAT
>Ga0209514_10004133_pt1 | contig 19864 bp, 15 predicted proteins | sample Subgrocontami58m_FD_187452 | JGI IMG/M metagenome (GOLD analysis project Ga0209514, IMG submission 187452) | Subsurface groundwater microbial communities from S. Glens Falls, New York, USA - GMW37 contaminated, 5.8 m (SPAdes) (version 3) | ecosystem: Environmental > Aquatic > Deep subsurface >...
TGGGACGATCCAGCTCGATGGGCATCTCCTTACCAAGCCGTCGCGCGACGTCGGGCTGATGTTCCAGAGCGCGGTCCTGATGCCATGGCGCAGCGTGCTGAACAACGTCCTGCTGCCGGTGGAGATCCTCGGGCTCGATCGCCGGCAGTACGGCGAACGGGCCGTCGACCTCCTTGCCCTCGCCGGTCTGAAAGGCTTCGAGAGGTCCGCGCCGCGCGAGCTCTCGGGCGGCATGCAGCAGCGAGTCTCGATGTGCCGTGCGCTCATTACGGACCCGCGGGTGCTGCTGATGGATGAGCCGTTCGGGGCGCTCGACGCGATGACCCGCGAGGTGCTCTCCTTCGAGCTCCTCCGCATCTGGGAGGCGCACCGCAAGACGGTCGTGTTCGTGACCCACAGCATCCCCGAGGCCGTGCTCCTCGCGGATCGCGTCGTCGTGATGACGCCTCGGCCCGGACGGATCGCGGAGATCGTGGACGTCCATCTGCCCCGGCCGCGGACCGGGGAGATGGAGTTCTTGCCGGAATTCAAGGAAGCCTCGGACCGCATTCGCACCTTGGTCTTCCGGTCCGCGGACGGGGCGGAACGGAAATGAGGCGCGTCGAGCACCTTCCGTCCTGGGTCGCCCCGGCGCTCACGCTGGCGCTGCTCGTCGTCCTCTGGGAGCTCTTCGTGCGGCTCCGCGACGTTCCGGCGTTCGTGCTCCCATCGCCTTCCGCCGTGCTGGACATGACCATCCAGTGGCGCGCGCATCTGCCGATGCAGTTCGGCGTCACACTCCGCGAGGTGCTCATAGGGTTCGGCCTCTCCATCTTCGTCGGAGTGCCGATCGCGGCCCTCATCACCTACTCGCCGCTGCTTTCGAAGACGATCTATCCGATCCTCCTCATGCTCCAGTCGGTGCCGAAGATCGCGATCGCCCCGCTTCTGCTGCTCTGGGTCGGCTATGGGGAGGCGCCGAAGGTCATCGTCGCGTTCCTCGTTTGCTTCTTCCCGATCGTCATCGGCACCGCGGCGGGGCTGCGCTCCGCGCCCTCGGACATGCTCGACCTCGCGCAGGCGCTTTCGGCGAGCAAGCTGCAGATCTTCATCAAGGTTCGGTTTCCGTGGGCGATGCCGCAGATCTTCGTGGGACTGAAGGTCGCGATCACCCTCGCCGTCGTCGGTGCCGTCATCGGCGAGTTCGTCGGCGCGGACAAGGGGCTCGGCTTCCTGATCATGGCGAGCTCGTCTCAGGTGAACACCGCGCTCGCGTTCTCCTCGATGATCCTGCTCAGCGTCATGAGCATCGCGCTCTTCTACGCGCTGGAGTGGCTAGAGGGGCTCCTCGTCCCCTGGGCCGAGGACTAGGTCACCCCTGACCGGGCGCGCTGCCGTCCGCCGGCACCATAATTTTACTGTAGGTACTTCGATTTGTTGACGTGAGTAAAGGGGATGGTAGGCTGCGTGCCAGGCGAAACTTGGGGCACGTTGTGGGAGGTCCGAAGTGAGCGCGCAGTCGATGATGGCGGCCGTCTGCCACGCCTATGGACCGCCGGAGGTCCTCCGTTACGAGGAGATCGCCCGGCCAACGGCTGGCCTCGGCGAGGTCGTCGTCAAGGTCCGCGCGGTCTCGGTGAACGCCTTCGACCTCATGGCGCGCGAGGGGCGCTACACCCCCAACAAAGGGCGCTTCCCCCACATCCTCGGCTCGGACTTCGGCGGCGAGATCGCGGAGATCGGACCGGGCGTGCAGCGTCCGCTCGAGGTCGGCCAGCGCGTTACCTCATGGTGGGTCGTCCCGTGCGGGTACTGCGAGCAGTGCCTCGGCGGGCACTGGAACCGCTGTGCGCTCGATTACAAGTACATCGGCGCCCATCTCCACGGGGCATACGCTCAGTATGTCAAGGTCCCCGCGATCAACATCATCCCGATCCCTGACGAGATGTCGTTCGAGGAGGCCGCTGCGTTCCCCTCGGCCTACGGGACGGCGTGGCACATGCTCGTGACCCGCGCCCGCATCGCACCCGGTGAGGACGTGCTCATCCAGGCCGCGGGCTCCGGCGTGAGCGTCGCCGGAATCCAGATCGCCAAGCTGGCCGGCGCGCGGGTCTTCGTTACGTCGAGCACCACGGAGAAGCTCGAGCGCGCGCGCCAGATCGGCGCCGACATCACCATCAACTACAAGCAGCAGAATTTCCAGGAAGAGGTCATGCGTATCACCGGCAAGCGCGGCGTGGACCTCGTCTTCGAGCACGTCGGCGGCGATGTCTTCGAGGCAAGCATCAGATCGTTGACGCGCGGTGGCCGCCTCGTGACCTGTGGCGGCACGGCCGAGTACACAGTGAAGTTCAACATCGCGCATGTCTTCCACAAGGAGCTCACGATCATCGGCTCGAACAGCGCGACCCGCCGGGAGCTCGACGTGATGATGCCGCTCCTGCGCGCCGGCAAGCTGAAGCCGATCGTGGATCGCACGTTCCCGCTCTCCGAGGCCGTGGAGGCGCATCGCTACGTCGACGGCCGTAACCAGTTCGGCAAGGTGGTCCTGCTGCCGGAGCATACGGCCTAGGAGGCGGGTCGGGAGGGAGAACGACGTGCCGTTCGTGCGATCGCTGGAGGCGTACCGTCAGTCCGCGGGGAACCTCGCGGTCCTCGCGGTCGTCGACTCGACGCAGCCCGAGCACGCGTTCCGCTTCGAGGTCGCGTTAAGCGCGCTGGCACACTTCGGCGTCCCGTTCCGCGTCCACGACCTCGCGACCGGTCCGCTCGCCGACGACGCGCTCGCCGGTTGCTGCGCGGCACTCGTGGCGCAGGAGCATCTCGGTCGCCGACTCGGTTCCGAGGGCCTCGCCGCGGTGCTGCGCGCGGTCGCAGGTGGCATGGGGTTCGTGAACTTCGACAGCGACGTCGACGGCTACGGTGTGCCGCTGCTCGAGGCGGCGGGGCTCGCGGGGGCGGGTCGCGATGGCTCGGTGCTCCCGGACGGCACGTCCGAGCTCAATGTCCGGAACGACGATCATGCGATCACCTGGATGCAGGACGGCGAGCACCGGAAGTCGCTGAAGGTGCCCGTGCCCACGTCGCTCGTCCGCGTGGTAGCGCCTGATGCCGCGACGCTCCTGGAGGACGATCGGGGTGCCCCGATGCTCGTTGCGCGCGCACACGGCCAGGGCCGGATCGTGCAATGGCTCGCGTCGCCGAAGCTGTGGCTTCGGCAGTACCTCGGTCACACCTTCGGCCTCGACGACGTTTGGCTGCGTTCCCTGACCTGGGCCGCCCGCAAGCCCTTCGTGATGAAGGCGATGCCGCCGTTCTTCCGCTTCCGTTTCGACGATTGCCAGGGCCTCTGGCGCGACGCCCAGGACCTGCGCTTCGTTGACGTGCTGAATGAGTCCGGCCACGTCCCGAGTCTGTGCTTCTGCCTACGCGCGGTAACGCCCGACGGAGCGGCGAAGATGACGGCTCTCTTCAAGTCCGGCAAAGCGGAGTTCGCGCCGCACACGCTGAAGCCGATGACGAGCCTCTTCTACGGGGACGAGAGCGGCGAGTACAGCCCGGCACGGTTCGTCGAGCTGTTCAAGGAGATGGACGAGACGCTCCGCCGGATGGAGATCCGCCCGTCCCGGATCCTCAGCGATCACGACCACGGCTGGAGCGCCAACGCCATCCCCGGCCTCATCGCGCGCGGGATCACCTACAAGATGAACATCACCATGCCGGGTGAGCCGTGGGAAGCCGTGCACCGCGACTGGCATCCCGCACCGTACGGGTCGATGGACTACGCCTTCGACTTCCTGCCGCCGCCGGCCGACCGCTTCTTCGCCGTCTACAACCACTACCCGCCTGCCTTCGAGTACGCGCGCGCGTACATCGACGAGGACCACTTCCTGTACCACCGGGCGGGCGGCTACGGCAGGTACAAGTGGGACATGTTGAACGGTCTAACCCGCGGCCCCGCCCACGCCGACAACCAGATCGAGACTGCGGCCCAACGGCTCGCCGATCACACCCGCTTCGGGCTGGACGCGGGGTTCTTCGGCGGCAGCATCACGCATTCGCACTTCATCCGCCACGTCAGCGAGGGCGAATGGCGCGAGATTCTCCGCCGCGCCGACCGCCTCATGCCGCGGCACTCCTACGAGTCCGTGCCCTACGACTTCATCGCCGACTACGCCCGGAGCAAGGCGCAGACCGCGATCGTGCGCGCCGACGCCGCCGACGGACGCGTGACAGTCGATCTGGAGGGTAGGGCGAGCGTCCCCCTCCGCCTTTCCGTGCTCACGGACCGCGACGGCATGGAGCGCCGGTATGAGACAGTCCAGCCATTTGAGGGGCGCGTCACGATGCGCTTCGCGGCCTAGGCGCGATGGGCGCCCCGTCGGCGGAAGCGATCCAGACGGTCCTCGGTCCGGTGCCGGCCGCCGAGTTCGGCGCGACGCTCATGCACGAGCACGTGCTCGCGTCGATGGCCTCGCACTGGACCGCGCCCGCGGATCCCGCCGACCGCGCGCTTTCCCGGCGGCCGCTCGACCTCGCGCTCTTGTGGCGCGTTCGGGCGAATCCGAATCTGCTCCTCGACAACTGCGAGCTCCTCGACCCGGAGCTCGCCGCCCGGGAGCTCCTCCTCTTCAAGGACGCGGGCGGCGCCGCGGTCGTCGAGCTATCGAGCCTCGGTCTCGCCCGTGACGCGGCCGGCCTCGCTGAGCTTTCGCGGCGCACCGGCGTCCACATCGTGTGCGGCACGGGCTACTACGTCGCGGCGTCGCATCCACCTCGCACGGACGGACGCGCCGTCGGGGATCTCGCCGCGGAGATGGTCCGCGACCTGCAGCAGGGCATCGACGGGAGCGGCGTCCGCGCGGGCGTGATCGGTGAGATCGGTGTCTCGGAGCCGATGGCGCCGGCGGAGCGCACGATCCTCCTCGCCGCGGCACTCGCGCAGCGCGCCACCGGCGCGCTCCTCGTGGTTCATCCCGGAGCCGGAGCCGCCTCTATCGGCGCCATCGCGGACCTCCTCGAAGGTAGCGACGCGCCGCCGTCGCGCGTGGTTCTGGCGCACGCGGACGAGCGACTCCGCGGCGACGTGCCGGCGCTGACGCGGCTGCTCCGCCGTGGTTTCACGCTCGGATTCGACACCTTCGGGCGCGATGGCTACGTGCCCTGGCGCAAGCGCCAGCATCCGTCGGATGCGCAGCGTATCGAGACGCTCGTCGCGCTGGTTGACGCCGGATTCGCCGGTCAGATCGTCCTGTCCCAGGACCTCGCCTGGAAGCACGAGCTCGCCGCCTTTGGTGGGCAGGGCTATGGGCACGTGCTCCGGAACATCGTTCCGAGGCTGCGCGACAGCGGCGTTGCCGAAGGCGAGATCCGCCAGATGGTCATCGAGAACCCGCGGCGCCTGCTGCCGCTGGGCGGGTCGCAGTGAAGGGAGATCGCGCATGAGGCAACACGCACCCGAATCGCGGGCACACACGATAGCGAAGGGGGTAAGACCATGAGGCAGCACGCACGCACAATCGTCGCGTCACTCGCGGCGCTTGGCCTGCTCTTGGCGGCATGCGGGGCGCCGGCCGCCGCTCCGTCGACGACCACGCCGGCGACGCAAGGCTCGGTGGCGCTCAAGCTGCCGCCGCTCCCGCCGAAGCCGAATGTGCCGAGCGGGCCGGCACTCAAGTGGAAGTTCGTGACTGACTTCGGCTTCAACGGCCGCCACGCGCCGTACTTCACGGCGCTCGACAAGGGCTTCTTCAAGGAAATGGGCTTCGACGTCGAGATCGTCAAGGGAGCAGGCTCGCAGGACGCCATCAAGCAGGTCGGTGCCGGGAACGCGCAGGTTGGGTTCGCCGACGCGGCGACGCTCGTGTCGATCCGCGCGAACGAGAACGTGCCGGTCAAGGAGCTCGCGATGGTCTACAGCAAGCCGCCGCAGGCGCTCTACTGTCTCGCCGAATCGGGCATGAAGACGCCGAAGGACCTCGAGGGGAAGAAGCTCTCGGACGCGGCGTCGAGTGGCGTGCCGAAGATCTTCCCCGCCTATGCGAAGGCCGCGGGCATCGATGTGAGCAAGGTCACGTGGGTCTTCGCCGACTCCACCGCCCTGCCCTCGCTGCTCATTTCAAAGCAGGTCGATTGCGTGTCGCAGTTCACCGTCGGTGAGGCGCTCCTCAAGAAGGCGGCGGGCGGACGTGAGCTGGTTCGCTTCGCATTCGGGGAAGCACCCGGGATGGACTTCTACAGCAACGGCATCATCGCGAGCGACTCGCTCATCCAGTCTCAGCCGGATGCGCTGAAGCGGTTCGTCTATGCCGTGATCGCGGGGATGCGGTACTCCTTCGAGCACCCCGACGAAGCGGCCGCGATCATGAACAAGGCCCATCCTGAGGTGGACACCGACGTCGCGAAGGCCGAGACCCTCGCGGTCCAGGAGCTCGCCCTCACGCCGGAGACCGTGACGGCGGGTCTCGGCCACATTGATCCCGCGCGCATGCAGAAGACCATCGACATCATCACGCCTGCGCTCGAGTTGAAGCGCAAGGTGACCGTCGACGAGGTGTACGCGCCAGGTTTCGTCGGGAAGTGACGGGCCTGGATCGTGGAGCGGGAGGAGAGGTGGACCGCACCGGCCGGGCGTCCGGACGAGACGCCGGCTGGGCCGAGGTCTCCGCCGAGGAGGTGAGCGACGTCCTCGTCGCCGCCATGGCCCTCGGCGGTGTGGACCACCTCTTCTTCACCTCAGGATCCGAAATCATGTTCTGGCAGGAGGCGACGGCGAAGGCGCGCGCGCTCGCGCGCCCGTCGCCCCGCCTCGTGAACGTCCTGCACGAGAACGTCACGCTCAACGCGGCGATTGGCTACACGATGGTCAGCGGCCGGCCGGCCGCGACCGCGGCACACGTGGATATCGGGACGCTGAGCTACGGAGGGGCGATCCACACCGCGAGCCGCGGCGGCTATCCGGTGCTCATCACCGCGGGGGCCGCGCCGCGCGCCTATCCAGGGACGATGCGCGGAGCACGCGAGGACGGGCCGTACTACTGGCTACAGGAGACTCCCGATCAGGGGGGCATCGTTCGTCAATACGTGAAGTGGGACCATCGCCTCGAGTTGCAGGACAACCCCGGTCTCATCGTGAGCCGTGCCCTCCAGGTCGCGCTGTCGGAGCCGGCGGGTCCCGTGTACCTCGCCGTCCCGCGTGAGGTCGCGATGCTGCCCGCGTCGGGCGCGCGGTTCCCGACGGTAACGCAGCTCGGCCTACCGGTCGCACCGTGCGCGGACCTCGATGGGATCCGCGAGCTTGCGCGCTGGCTCGTGGAGAGCGAGAGCCCGGTCATCATCACGTGCCGCGCCGGGCGTAGCCTGGCGGCGGTCCCCGCCCTCGTGCGTCTCGCCGAACTGCTCGCGATCCCGGTGCACGACGGGCCGCCCTGGACAGACTGCCTGAGCTTCCCGTTCGATCACCCGTTGCACCGGAGTGGCCCGCCGCTCGAGGAGGCCGACGTCGTGCTGGTGGTAGACGCTGAGGTCCCCTGGATCCCGGGAGTCGGCGGCCCGCACCGCGGCGCGAAGGTTGCCTTCGTCGGACCCGACCCGATCGCCGCACGCATCCCCACCGTCGAATTCACCGCCGACCTGCGCCTGCAGGGCGCGAGCGCGAAGGCGCTCGACCAGCTGCACGACGCGGTCGCCGGGCTCCTCGACGGACCGAGGCGCCGTCGGATCGCGGAGCGCTTCGAGCGCCTCAAGCGGCGACGCGCGGAGCAGGAGGCCGACGCGGAGCGGCTCGCGCTCGAGGCGGGCCGCTCAGAGATCGTCGAGCCGCGCTGGCTCTGCCATGAGCTCGGGCGCGTCGTCGACCGGGAGGCGATCCTGCTCGACGACGCACTCTCCTCGTCGGGGCTCGTCCAGCGCTACTACCGCGGCGATCGGCCGGGCGCATTCTTTCGCAGCGGGGGCAGCGCAGGGGGCTGGGGCATCGGCGCGGCGCTCGGCGCGAAGCTCGCCGCTCCTGAGCGCGACGTCGTGCTCGCCGTCGGCGACGGCTACTACATGTTCGGCGTCCCCTCTGCCGCGCTCTGGACCGCGAAGGCCTATGCCGCGCCGTTCCTCGCCGTGGTCTTTCAGAACGGCTCATACAGCACGGGTACAACGCAGGTCGAGGAGTACTACCCGGGCGGCTACTCGGCGCGGAGCGGGTTTGAGGGCGGCACCTTCGAGCCGTGCCCCGACTTCGCCAAAGAGGCCGAATCGGTCGGCTGCTACGGCGAGAACGTGATCAGGTCGGCGGACGTGGGTCCGGCCCTTCGGCGCGGGCTCGACATGACGCGGCGGGGCGTCCCCGCCGTCGTGGCCGTCGAGCTGCCTCGGCTCGGGATACCCGCCGGCGCGCGGGGCGTCGAGACCCGACGCCCAGGGCGTTCCTGAACGATGGCGACAACGACCGAGGCCGCCTTCGCACCGCGTCGTCCGATGCTCATCGGTGGGAAGCCGGCCGAGAGCGTTACGGGCGAGTGGTTCGACACGCTGAACCCGGCGACCGGTGAGCTGATCGCGCGTGTCCCGAAGGCCGGTCAGGAGGATGTCGACCGCGCGGTCGCGGCGGCCCGCGCAGCGTTCGAGGACGGCCCGTGGCGCCGCGTGTCGGCGATGGAGCGTGGCCGCGCCATCTTCCGGATCGCTCAGGCGCTGCGCGACCGACTCGAGGAGGTCGCGCAGCTCGAGACTCGTGACAACGGCAAGACGATCGTGACGGCGCGTGACGACGTGACTCGCACCGCCGACATCTATGAGTTCTTCGCCGGCGCAGCCACGAAGGTGACGGGAGAGACCATCCCGGTGCCGGGAGAGCTCCTCTGCTACACGCGGCGCGAGCCGGTGGGGGTCGTCGGCGCGATCGTTCCCTGGAACTTCCCGCTGCTCCTGGCCAGCACGAAGCTCGCGCCGGCTCTGGCCGCCGGCTGCACGGTCGTCCTCAAGCCGGCCAGCGACACGCCGCTCAGCGCGCTCCTCCTCGCCGAGATCTGCCTTCGAGCCGGTGTGCCGGATGGCGTCGTGAACGTCATCACCGGTCCCGGCCCGGTCGTCGGCATGGCCCTCGCCGGGCATCCGGGCATCGACAAGATCTCCTTCACCGGAGAGACCGTGACGGGAACCCAGGTGATGGCCGCGGCCGCGAAGAACGTGACCCGGGTCACGCTGGAGCTGGGCGGCAAGTCGCCGAACCTCGTCTTCGCTGATGCCGACCTCGAATCGGCGATCAACGGCTCGCTCGCCGCGGCCTTCTGGAACGCCGGGCAGAACTGTATCGCGCGGACGCGCCTGCTGGTCGAGGCGTCGGTCGCTGAGGAGGTCAGCGCGCGCTTCGCGGAGAAGGCGCAGCGCCTGCGCACGGGTGATCCGCTCGACGAGTCGTCGGATATCGGTGCGATCACGTCAACGCGGCACAAGGATCGCATCCTCGCGTACGTGAAGGATGCGACCGACCATGGCGCGCGGCTTCTCTGCGGTGGCAAGGCGCCGGACGATCCCGAGCTCCGGCACGGGAGCTTCGTCCTCCCGACCGTCTTCAGCGACGTCGGCGAGGGTGCGCGGCTCGCGCGCGAGGAGGTGTTCGGCCCCGTGATCTCGGTCACGCCGTTTGCCGACGAGGCAGACGCGATCCGCATCGCGAACGACACCCAGTATGGCCTCGCCGGCACGGTCTGGACGCGCGACATCGGACGCGCGCTACGTGTCGCCCACGCCGTGAAGGCCGGGATGGTGAGCGTCAACCACACCACTATCGCCTTCGCGGAGGCGCCGTTCGGCGGCTTCAAGAAGAGCGGCATCGGCCGCGAGCAGGGGATGGAGGCGCTGCACCACTACACGGAGGTGAAGACCGTCTCTGTGAACCTCAGCGACGCGCGCATCGACCCCTACGGCGTGTAGAGATGAGGTCTGTCCTTCCCGCGCACCGCAGTCGCCGACGCGGCGCTCGCTAGAAGGTTGGCGGCGTCGCCACCCAGATCATCTCGAGTTCGTCTTCGCCGACGTTGTGCCACGAGTGCGCGGTCGTGCTCTGGAAGGTGACGGCGTCACCGATACCGAGTCGGAGCACCTCCGTACCGATACGGCACTCGGCACTGCCGCGCAGGACGATGCCGACCTCCTCGCCCTCATGCACGTACGGCTCGTCACCGCTGCCGGTCCCCCGAGGTGCGCTCACCCAGATCGCCTCCAGGCGACCGTGCAGGTCCGGGGACAGCAGCTGATGGTGGATGTGCGATCCCGGGTACAGCAGGCCCTTCCGTCGGTCGCCCCGCACGACGCGGGCCACGGACGGTCCCTCTGTCTCCTGCCGCGTCGCTGCCTCGGGGAGCTCGGCCGGGCTACCCGCGAAGAACGAGGGCAACGGCACGTGGAGAGCATCTGCGATGCGCTTCAGCGTCCCGAGGGTCGGGTTCGCGAGGTCGCGCTCGACCTGACTGATGTAGCCGAGGGAGTAGCCGGAGCGTTTCGCGACCTCGACGATGGTGAGGCCGGCGCGCTCGCGCGCGTTCCGGATCCGCGCGCCCAGCTTGACCCCGTTCTCGCGGTCGGTGTGGGCACGCGACGCCGTCGCGCGCCCTACCACCGCCGCGCCGCGACGCGCAACGCCATCAGGACGGGCACCTCCTCCAAACAGCACTACCGGGCGGTTCGCCCGTCTCACGAGGGCGGCTGCCACTAGCCGGCGGGGACAGGATATCGCTCACAGCGAAATCGGCTACCAGCCAAGCGCGTAGCCCTCTCGGCGCGGATCCGCTGCTCCATGGAGGAGACCCCGCGCGCCATCGACGAAGATCGCCTGCGCGCCGCCCGTGCGCGGCTCCCACGGCCCGCCGCGCACGATCCGATGACCGCGCCCCGCGAGCGCGTCGAGGACCGCGGGTCCGAAGCGCGACTCGGCAAGCACGCTACCGTCGGGCTCCCGCCGCCAACGGGGCAGCTCGATCGCCTCCTGGAGCTCCACGCCGAGATCGAGACGGGCGATGAGCAGCTGGAAGAGCGTCTGGACCTGCGCGTCGGTCCCGGGAGTGCCGAGCACATGCTCGAGGGAGCCGTCGGCGGCAAGAACCATGCAGTTGTTGAGCGTGTGCACGGGCCGCTTCGACGGTGCGAGGCTGTTCGGCGACGTCGGATCGTCGGAAAAGCCCCCGACCCGGTTGTTCAGCAGCACGCCGGTGTCGCCAGCGAGCACTCCCGCGCCGAAGTCGCCGAAGATGCTCTGGATGAGCGACACAGCGTTGCCATCGTGGTCGACCACGCAGAGATAGGACGTACCTCCGGCGCTCGCGGCGGTCCGGGCACCGGCCGGCCCGGCTTGCCGCAGGTCGACGGTCCGCCGGCGCTCGCGCGCTCGCGCTCGATCGACGAAGATGCCGGCATTCACGGAGGCGCGCTCCGGATCACCCAGATAGCGGTCGCGATCGAGGAACGCAAGGCGCGCCGTCTCGAGGAGCAGATGGACGAGGTCCGGAGATCCGACTCCGAGAGCGGCGAGGTCGTCGTCCTCGACGAGGGTCAGCTCGCCGAGCGTGACGCATCCCTGAGAGACAGGCGGCTGGACGAGGATGCGCCGGCCCCGGTAGGTCGTTTCGGCGGGTGTGAGCCACGCCGAGTGATGGTCGCTGAGATCCTCGGCGGAGAGGGCTCCGCCCGCTGCGTGGGCGCCCGCCGCGACGCGCTCGGCGAGCGGCCCGCGGTAGAAGGCCTCCGCGCCGTGCTCTGCGATGAACCGTAGCGTGCGCGCGAGGGCGGGCAGAGCGAGACGTTCACCGAATCTCGGAGACCTGCCTCCGGGCAGGTAGGTGGCCGCCGTATCCGCCCGCGCGCCGAGGGTCGCGCGCGACTCGGCGAGCGCCCGCGCGACGTGCGCGCTGACCGGGAAGCCAGACTCCGCGAGGGCGATCGCCGGGCGCAGGAGCTCGTCCAAACCGTGCGAGCCGAAGCGGGCGAGTGCGTCGGACCACGCCGCGAGTGCGCCCGGCACCGTCGCGGAGAGCGGACCTGAGCGGGGCACGGGCATGCCGGTAGAGAGTGCGCGGGGTGCGCGGCCGCTGCCGTTCAAGGCGATCACGCTCCGCTCCCGCGACGAGCGGATGAGCAGGAACGCGTCGCCGCCGACGCCGCACATCTCCGGCTGGACCACGGCGAGTACGGCCGCCGACGCGATCGCCGCGTCGATGGCGTTGCCTCCGTGACGGAGCACCTCCAGGCCCGCTACGGACGCGAGCGGGCTGCCAGTAGCGATCAGCGACTCCGAGGCGAGGATCGTGGGCCGTGTGCTCATCGACCCGCGCCTGGCCATTCGGCGCCTACCGGATGACCTCCAGACGGACCGCCGCGAGCCGCTCCCGGCTCAGCTCGTCGAGCTCGTGTTTGCGCTCGGGCACTTCGAGCTCCTTGCTCGGTCCGCACAGCTCAGTCGACAGGTAGCGGAGACCGTTGTCGTTGATCGTCGTGACGATCGTGCGCAGCTCCGGGTGGGCACGAGCGAGCTTCAGCGCCGCGGTGACGTTGCAGCCGGACGAGATGCCGCAGAAGATGCCTTCCTCGCGAGAGAGTCGGCGCGCCATCATGATCGCGTCGTCGGAGCTCACCGCAATGACGCCGCTGAGCTGGGTGAGGTCGAGCACGTTCGGGACGAAACCGTCGCCGATGCCCTCGATCTTGTGCGCACCCCAGCTCCCGCCGGACAGGATGTCGCACTCCGCGGGCTCGATCGCGTATGCCTTGAGGTCGCTCTTGCGCTCGCGCAGGTATCGCGTCACGCCGCTCAATGTCCCGCCGGTACCCTGCGACGCGACGAACGCGTCGACATCGCCGGCCGTCTGTTCCCAGATCTCCGGGCCTGTCGTGCGGTAGTGAGCGAGCGGATTGTTCGTGTTGTTGAATTGCGAGACTTCCCAGTACGTGCCCGGCTCTGCGGCCTTCAGCTCGTTCACCTTGTCGACGACGAGGTCGACGTCGCTTTCCGCGCCCGGCGTGAGCACGAGGCGCGCGCCGTACGCCTCAATCGTCTTCTTGCGCTCGTCGCTCATGCCCTCGGGCATGACGATGACGGCGGGGTACCCCTTCGCGGCGGCGACCATCGCGGTGGCGATCCCGGTGTTGCCGGTCGTGCCCTCGATGATCGTCATTCCCGGCTTGAGCGCCCCGCGGCGCTCGGCCTCGGCCACGATGAACGGGAGGATGCGGTCCTTCACGCTGCCGGACGGCCCGAAGTACTCGAGCTTCCCGAGGATCCGCGCGTTGACGCCGGCGGTCACCCGCCGCAGCCGCACCAGCGGCGTGTAGCCTGCCGTGTCGAGGATGCTGTCCGCGACCTGACCCCGTGCCGCCCAGTTGACCATCTTCGGCCCTCCACCTCGCTCCTATCAGATTGCGGCGACGCCGTGGCTGCGTAGAGGTCTGCGCGTTCGTTCACTGACAGTGAAACTTCTTGCTGACAGTGCGAGCACCTACTATAGTCTGCCCCGTCCGCTGATCGTGGCAGCACCGACCACGGGAGACACGGGCGGGAGAGAGAGATCGGGACGCTGCTGCCGGGCATCGACGAAGCTCGCAGGAGCGCTCGCCTCCGCCTCACCGAACCCGAAGCGAAGGCGCTCCTCGCGCACCTCGGCATCGCCGTTCCCCGGGCCGCCGTCATCTCCGGCCCGGAGGACGCGGCGTGGGTCGCCGCGGATCTCAGGCCCCCTCTGGTGGTCAAGGCGATCTCCCCCGACCTCCCGCACAAGAGCGACGCCGGCGGCGTCGTGCTCGGCGTTTCCTCCGCGGAGGACGCCGGTCGCGCCGCAGCAATGGTGCTCCAGAGCGTCCGGCGCGCCCGGCCGGAGGCACGGCTATGCGGCGTGCTCGTCGAGGAGCAGCTCGTTGGCGGTGTCGAGTGCGTCGCCGGAGTCGCCGGCCGCAGCGTGCTCGGACCTGCTGTGATGTTCGGACTCGGCGGCGTATTCGTGGAGGTCCTCGACGACGTGGTTTTCCGGCTCGCACCGCTCGACGAGGCCGACGCCGCGGCGATGCTCGACGAGGTGCGGGCTTCGCGGATCCTGCGCGGCTACCGCGGCTCGCGTGGCGTTGACCGCGCCGCGCTCGTGCACGTGCTGCTTCAGCTGGGGGAGCTCGCGCGAACCGGCGAGATCGACCAGCTTGACATCAATCCACTCCTCGCTCTCCCCGATCGCGCCGTCGCGCTCGACGCGACGGCGACGCTCAGGCCGCGGCAGGAGGACAACCATGGCGGAAGGAGAACCGAGGCGATGCGAGACCTGACAGCGTTGCTCGAGCCCGCGTCCGTGGCGGTCATCGGTGCCTCCACGAATCCGGACAAGTCCGGAGGGATGCTGCTCGCGAACATCGTCCGCGGCGGCTACGCGGGCCGAATCTATCCGATCAACCCGCGGGCGACGGAGATCCTCGGCCATCGCGCGTACCCGTCGATCGAGAGCGTCCCGGAGCCCGTCGACGTGGCGTTCGTCGTGCTCCCGCGACCGGCGGTGCGGCAGGCACTGGAGGCGTGCGCGCGCAAGGGCGTGGGCTCCGCCGTCGTCATCACCGCCGGTTTCCGCGAAGTCGGTGCCGAAGGAGCGCTCGAGCAGGAGGCGATCACGCAGCTCGCGCGCTCGAGCGGGCTGCGTGTCATCGGCCCGAACACGATCGGGCTCGTGGCGATGCAGTCGAAGCTCCTCGCGAGCTTCGTTCCGTTTCCGGACTGGCAGGACGGCCGCATCGCGATCTTCGCGCAGACGGGGATCTTCGCGGGCGCGCCCATGCTCGGGCTCATGTCCGCCCGCCACCAGCGGATCGGGGTCCGGATGAGCGTCGACGTCGGGAACAAGCCTGACGTCGACGAGGTCGACTTCCTTGGCTACGTCGCCCCACGGAACGACGTCGGTGTCGTCGGGCTCTATCTGGAATCGATCGCCGACCCCGCTGCCTTTCTCGCGCTCGCGACTGCGATCAAGCGCGAGAAGCCGGTCGTCGTATTCAAGCCCGGGCGTACGCCGGCGGGTGCGGCGGCATCGGCGTCGCACACCGGCTCGCTCGCCAGCGACGATCGGATCCTCGATGCCGGCCTGCGCCAGTATGGCCTCGTGCGGGCCGCGGACTTCGAGGAGTTCATCGCCTTCCTGCGCGCGTTCTCGTACCAGCGCCCGCCCCGCGGCTCCAGGGTGGGTATCGTCACCTTCACCGGCGGGCTGGGCGTCGTCGCCGCGGACGAGGCGGCCGACAGCGGGCTCGAGCTGGTCCGGTGGGCTCCGGAGACTCAGACGCGACTGCAGCAGCTCGTCCCTCCATGGCAGCCGGTCGGAGACCCCGCGGACCTGTGGGTCGCGCTCGATGTCGTGGAGCCGCGACGCGCGCACGAGGAGGCCTTCGACGCCGCGCTCAGCGACCCGAACGTGGATGCCGTCCTGGGGATCGTGCTGGTGGTGCCGGGTGCGGACTTCGAGGGGGTCCGCGAGGCTTTCGCGGGCTTGCGCGAGCGGCATCCGGACAAGCCGCTCTTCCTCGTCCTCTACGGTGGCCCGCTGCGCGAGCGCTGGCTCGACGCGCTCGAGGGACTGAACATTCCCGTTTTCGAGAGCAGCCGGCTCGCGCTGCGCACACTGGCCGCGATGCGTGGCTACGCCGCAGCTCGCGACCGCGTCTATCCAGCGAGCGCGTAGGCGGCGCACGGCAGGGCAACCTCGGAAGGCCGGCGTCTAGCCGGCGTTGAACTCCTCGTGGATGACCTGCACCGCCCGGTCCCGGTCGCTCTCGGCGACGACGAGCGAGATGTTGAGCTCGCTCGAGCCCTGCGCGATCGCCACGACGTTCACGCCGCTCCGGCCGAGGGCGCTGAACACGCGGCCGGCGACGCCGGGCGTCCCGCGCATCCCCTCCCCCACCGCGGCCACGATCGCGACGGGCGCCTCGACGGTCACCCGCTCGACGTCGTGGCGCCGCAGCTCGGCGGAGAAGATCAGCTCGAGCGCGGCGCGGAGGCGCCCGCTCGCGGCCGCCGGCACGACCAGGCAGATCGACTGCTCGCTCGAGGACTGGCTGATCATGAGCACCGAGACGTCCTCCGCGGCGCAGGTGTCGAACACGCGAGCGGCGAAGCCGGGCACGCCGCTCATCCCCGCGCCCTGCACCGTGACGAGCCCGAGCCCGCCGAGCGAGGTCGTCGCCTTGACGACGCTCCCGTCCCGCTCAGCCGCCGCCGTGATCGTCGTGCCGTGATCCTTCGGCGCGAACGTGTTGAGGATGCGCACCGGGATCCGCTTCTCGACCGCGGGGAGGACCGCTCGCGGGTGGAGGACCTTCGCGCCGAAGTACGAGAGCTCGGCGATCTCGGCGTACGAGAGCGTCGCGAGCGGCCGCGCGTCCTCCACGACGCGGGGGTCCGCGCTCATGACGCCGCTCACGTCGGTGTAGATGAGGCACTGGTCCGCGTCGAGCGCGTCGGCGAGGATCCCTGCCGTGAAGTCGGAGGCGCCGCGGCCGAGCGTGGTCGTGAGGCCGTCGGCGGTCGCGCCGATGAAGCCCGTGATCACGGGGACCGTGCCGCCGCCGAGCAACGGGCCGAGCTCGGCCCGTGCCCGCTGCCGCGTCTCGTCCATGAGCGGGTTCGCGCTCCCAAAACGGTCGTCGGTCAGGATGACCCGCTCGGCCGAGATCGCGGTCGACTCGATGCCCCGCGCGCTGAGCAGCGCGGCGACGATCGGCGCCGACACGCGCTCGCCGTACGAGAGGATCGCGTCGCGCGTCCGCGCGGTGAGCTCGCGGAGCAGCGCGACGCTGTGCAGGAGCTCGATCGTCCGCTCGGTCGCGGGCCCGAGGTCGCGCAGCGCGGCCACCGCCGCAGGCTGCTCGCCGCGGCCGAAGAGCTCGCCGACGAGCGTGCGGTGCTTGGCCTCGAGCTCCCGGAGGACGCGCTCCGCCTCGGACCGGTCGCCGCCACGCGCGGCCTCCGCCGCGCGAACGAGCGCGTCGGTCGTGCCGGCGGTCGCCGAGACGACGACCGCGCGCTCGCCGGAAACCTCCGCGACGATGCGGACGAGCGCGTCGAGCGCGCGCCTCGTCGCGACCGAGGTGCCGCCGAACTTGAGGATCGTTCTCATCCCGGCACGGCCGGGGTCATGAGGCGGACCATCCTCATCTCGGCACGGCCTGGCCCACGAGGGAGATTGTCCTCATCGCAGCACGGCCGGGCTCATGGGAGGGACCGCGCGATCTCGATCACGTCACCGAGTATCGCGGATGCGGTGGCGTCGCCGCCCGCGCCGGGTCCGCGGAAGGTGAGCTCGCCGGCGAGGTCCGTCCCGATCGTCACGACGTTCGTCGGGCCGCTCGCGCGCCCCTCGAGCGAGTCGGCGGCGACCTCCTCGGGCCTCACCCGGGCCTTCGTCGCACGCTCGCCGAAGTCGGCGGTCGCGAGGTAGCGCACCCGGTTGCCGCGTCCGGCGGCCTCCGCGAGCGTCCCGGCGGTGAGCCCGCGGAGCGAGGTGCGGCGCACGTTGTCGGGCGAGTACCAGCGCCCGTCGAGGATTGAGACGAGGATCGAGAGCTTGTAGGCCGCGTCGAGCCCGTCGACGTCGTTGGTTGGGTCCGCCTCGGCGTAGCCCTTCGCCTGGGCCTCGGCGAGCGCCGCCTCGAACGCGAGCCCCGTCTCCATCCGCGAGCAGATGTAGTTCGTCGTGCCGTTGACGAGACCGCGGAGGACCCGCGGTCGGTTCGCGCCGAGCGTCCGAGCCGCCGCGACGACCGGTACCGCCGCGGCGACGGCCGCCTCGTAGCGCAGCTGCCGCTTCGCCAGGCGCGCCGTCTCGTGCAGCTCGTTCCAGGCGCGGGCGACCAGCTCCTTGTTCGCGGTGACGACGTGCTTCCGGCGCTCGAACGCCGCGAGCTGGAGGTCGCGGGCGGGCGCCATCCCGCCGATCACCTCGACGACGATCGCCACCGCGGGGTCGTCGAGGATCGCGAAGGGATCGAGCGTGAGCGGGACGCCGCCGGCGTCGCGGGCCTTCCCGGCATCGCGAACGCACGCCGCGACGAGCGCGAGGTGGTGCCCGGAGGCGGCGTCGAGCCGCGGACCGCGCTCGGCGAACGCGCGCGCCACCGCCGCGCCCACGGTGCCGAGGCCGAGCAGGCCGACGCCGATGGCCTTCGTCACGCGATCACCCTTTCGAGGCCGAGCAGGCCCACGCCGCCGGCCTTCGTCACGCGAGCACCCGCTCGAGCAGGTCGAGCGCGGCGCCGGCGCTCGCGAGGCGGTTCCCGGCTCGGTCGTGGGGCAAGGCGCACTTCTTCACGGCGCTGAGCCGGTCGCTGTCCACCGCGACGAAGACGAGGCCGACCGGCTTGCCGGGCGTCGCGCCGCCCGGGCCCGCCACGCCCGTGATGCCCAGACCGACCTTGGCCCCGAGCCGGGCGCGGATGCCTCGCGCGAGCGCGCCGGCGACGACCGCGGAGACCGCGCCGTGGGCGTGGAGGAGCTGCGGCGGTACCCCCGCGAGGCTCTCCTTCGCGGCGTCGGCGTAGGCGACGGCGCCACCGAGGTACACGTCGCTCGCGCCGCCGTGCTCGGTGAGAAGGGCGCCGAGCAGGCCACCGGTGCACGACTCCGCGGTCGCGACGGTGAGCCGCTTCCGCCGGAGGCGCGCCTGCAGCGCGCGTGTCCGCGCGGCGAGGTCGGCGTAGGTGGGCGCGGACCGGCGGGCCGCCGCCGCCACCGCCACGCTAGCCTTCGGCACGCCGCACCTGCGGCGCGAGGTACGCGAGGCCGGAGACGATGGTGAGCGCCACGGCCACGGCGAGCAGGATCGAGGCCGCGACCGCGACGGCCGGCGTGGGGACGGCGAGGTCGAGCAGCAGGCCAGCGATCGCCAGGTCCTGCGTGAACGCCTTCGCCTTCCCGGCCCAGCGCACCGCGATCCCGGCGCCGCGGGCGGCCGGCGCGCCGCGGCGCCAGGTCACGAGCGCCTCTCGGGCAAGCACGATGAGGACGACCCACGCCGGCACCACGCCGCGAGCCGCCAGGGCCGCGAGCGACCCCCCGACGAGCAGCTTGTCGGCGAGCGGGTCGAGGAACGCGCCGAGCTCGCTCGTGGAGCCCTGCCGGCGCGCGAGCGCGCCGTCCACGAGGTCGGAGAGCGCCGCGAGCGCGAAGACCGCCAGGGCGAGCCCGGCAGCGGCAGGCTCGGTCCGGAGCACGAGCAGCGCGACCGGGACCGCCGCGGCCGCGCGCGCGACGCTCAGCGCGTTCGGGCTGGTCACTGGACGGCGAAGACGCGCTCTGCGACGAGCCCCGGATCGCCCATTGGACCGAGGTCCTGGCCGTTGTAGGTGAGGAAGGTCGCCGCGGCGTTGCCGGTGCGGACCTTGACCTCCTTGCCGGTGAACGTGAGCGCCTGGCCGTCGCCGTAGATCTTGTTCGTGTTCGGCGCCTGCGAGCCGTCGACGGTCGCGAGGATCCAGGCGTTCGCGCCCTTGATCCGCACGGTGACGATCGCCGCGGTGTAGGCGACCGACACCGAGCGCGTCTCCTGCACCTCGCCGCCCGCCGCGGTGCGCGCGATGACGCGGACCGTCTGCGGGCCCGAGGTGAAGTTCACCGTGACCGTGAACCGGCCGTCGCTCCCCACGGTGATCGCCGAGCCGTTCACGAGCACGCTCGTGACGGCGCGCGTGACGCGGCCGGACACCGTGACCGGCGCGTTCGTGAACGTGCCGCCGTTCGAGGGCTGCTCCACGATGAGCTGCGGCGCCGCGTCCTCGACCGTCGCCTGCGCGGTCTCGTAGCGGATCGCCCGCGCCTCGCGGCTCACCTTCCCCGCCGGGTCGAGCACCTCGACCTCCAGGTGGTTCGCCCCGGGCT
>Ga0209514_10004135_pt1 | contig 19856 bp, 14 predicted proteins | sample Subgrocontami58m_FD_187452 | JGI IMG/M metagenome (GOLD analysis project Ga0209514, IMG submission 187452) | Subsurface groundwater microbial communities from S. Glens Falls, New York, USA - GMW37 contaminated, 5.8 m (SPAdes) (version 3) | ecosystem: Environmental > Aquatic > Deep subsurface >...
GGGTAATATCGTCGGCGGCACGCAGGTCGTCCAAAATTTCGGTAATCGTGATTTCGTTTTTCATGGCAGCACCTATTAGATGTGATAAGCATACCGTCAGACTCGATGAGAGTCAAACACACTCGATCCATCGTGGATCACTGAAAGGGATAAAGATATGTTCACCACAACCCACTTACGCTTCGTGTGCGAAGCAAACACACCGTTGAAGTTAGATGGCTATCGCGCCGGAACAAATTTGCGCGGGGCGATGGGCAACGTGATGCAGCGCGCCTATTGTAATCACCAAGACCCGAAGGGTTTTACCCGCCATGCTTCACAGCGAGATTTTTTGCAAAACCCTTCGGGTCTAAATTGTCCTGTGTGTTGGTTGCTCGCCGCTAACGAGAAGCCGGGGCAAGAGCGGCGCGGCTACACCCTCACGCCGCCGCTTGATGAATCCGAAGCAGGTTACGCCAAAGGAGATCGCTTTGAATTCGGCTTAACTTTGTTCGGCGATACCGTGCGCTTGCTTCCGTATTTCATCCTCACTGTGCCAGAGATGGGGCGCATGGGTGTGGGGGCGGGGCGCGGCAAGTTCGATCTCAAACAAGTGTGGGCGTTTGATCCGCTGACTCAACAACGCGAGTGCCTGCTCGCCGAAGGCGACAATATGGTGCATACCCCCACGCTCGCCACATCCGATATTGAACAGCACGCTGAAAAAATTTCGCAGACGATGAACGGCACGCTGACGATTCGATTTTCGACTCCGATGCGGCTCATCTTCAACGAGCAGCTTGTCAAAACGCCCGACTTCACCGTGTTCTTTGCGCGTCTGCTCAAACGGCTGGATGAATTAAATGAACAGTTCGGGGACAAGAGGCGGCGACCCTTTGAAGAGGTGCAATCGCTGCACGCGCTGACGAATCAGGTGCGATTGATCGAATCGGATGCGCGGTGGATTGACGTGTGGAGTGGATCGAGTCGCACGGGGGATCGGACTCCGATTGGCGGCTTCATCGGTAAGGCAACGTATTCGGCTCCCCACGATGTGTGGCCGACTCTGCTGCCTCATCTGTTGTGGGGGCAGTTGGCGCAAGTGGGCAAGGATACGGTGAAGGGAAATGGCGTATTTGAAATTATGAATTAGGAATTATGAGGGATGAAACTTCATCCTTCATAATTCATCCTTCATCCTTTAACTATGAGCATCGTCCAAAATTTAATCGTCGAAGACTTCGGCACGTTTATTGGCAAGCACAGTGAGCGCATCATTGTGATGAAAGATGGGAAGACCGTGACGCAAGCGCCGCTGCTGCATTTAGAGTCGGTGTTGATCGCCGGCAACGGCGTCAGTATCAGCGCCGATGCGGTGCGCGAGTGCGCCGAGCGCGGCATCCCGATCCATTTTGTCAGCGGCACAGGTTCGGCATATGCCAGTGTGTATAGCGCGGGGCTGACCGGCACCGTGATGACTCGCCGCGCACAACTCGAAGCGTTTCGTGATGGGCGCGGACTCTCAATAGCAATTGCCTTTGCTTCGGGCAAGATTCAAAACCAAGCGAACTTGTTGAAGTATATGGGCAAGTATCGCAAGGAGACCGCGCCGCAGTTGTATGAAGAGTTGCGTTTGCGCGCCGATGAAGTGGCAGACGCGATCATTGATCTAGAAAACATCCGTCGCCGCCCGGAATTTTTAGAAGAAGGTCGCACGCTCATTGACGATTGGCGCGAGGAGATCATGGGCATGGAGGGGCGCGCCGCGCAGCGTTATTGGGGCGCGATCAAGTTGGTGCTGCCCGAAGCGTATCAATGGCAAGGGCGCGAAGGGCGCGGCGCAACTGATCCGATCAACGGCGCGCTCAACTATGGTTACGGCATCTTATATGGAAGAGTGGAGCAAGCGTTGGTGTTAGCCGGACTCGATCCTTACGGCGGTTTTGCTCATGCCGATCGTCCGGGCAAGCCGAGTCTCACCCTCGATTTCATTGAGGAGTTCCGTCAGCCGATTGTGGATCGCACCATCTTTGGTTTGGTGAACAAGGGCGTGAAGCTGGAACAAGATGAGCATCATCGCTTCACACGCGAGACGGCGCGGCTGATCGCCGAGAAGATCAACGAGCGATTAGAAAGTAACGAGCCTTACGAAGGCAAACGTCACCCACTGCGGGCGATCATTCAAAGTCAGGCGCGACACTTGGCGACCTTTTTGCGCGGAGATCGATCTGGCTATGAGGCGTTTGTGATGAGCTGGTAAAAGCATGAAGGGGTGACAAAGTGAAAAGGTGAAGGGGTGAGAGGCGGCAACACCGTGTTATGAGATGTTTGGTTGTATACGATATTGAAAATGACTCGAAGCGATCCAAGATCGCCGATGCTTGTCTCGATTACGGCTTGGATCGGATTCAGTTTTCAGCATTCTTGGGAGCGATTGAGCCGACTCATCAAGAAGAATTGATGTTGAAGATTCAAAAACTATTGGGCAAGCACGCCGGCAACGTGCAGTTGTTCCCGTTGTGCGAGAAGGATTGGGAAGCGCGGCGAGTGATCGCTCAAGCGAAGGAAGGCGAATATGTTGGATGACGATCTTCATTACCCGATCCGCGTCAGCGATTTGAAACAGTGGGCGTATTGCGCGCGTGTGTTTTACTATCATCAATGTTTGCCCGATGTGCGCCCGACGACATATAAAATGAAAGCGGGAGTGGAAGCGGGACGCGCCGAAGAAGGACGCGAAGAGCGGCGCTCGCTACGGGTATACGGACTCGCCAGTGGCGAGCGCGAGTTTAATGTGCCGCTTCGTTCACTTGCGCTCGGCTTGCGCGGCGAAGTGGATATGGTGATCGCCTTGAGCGATGAGACGATTCCGGTGGATTACAAGTTATCGAAGATTCCGGGTCCGCACTTTCAAATGCAGGTGGCGGCGTATGGCATGATGCTAGAGGAAATGCGTGGCGTGATCGCGCGGCGCGGATTCTTGTATTCGATTCCTGATCGAAAAGCGGAAGAGGTGAAGGTAGATAAACGGATGCGCGAGCGGGTGCGGGCGGCGATCCAGCAGATGCGCCGAATCGTGGAGCGCGAAGAAATGCCCGCCCCCACCGACAATCTTCGCAAATGTGTGTCGTGCGAGTTCCGCCGTTTTTGCAACGACGTATTGTGAAGCGCGATTCGGCTTTTTTTTGCGCCTCAACGTCTTCGCAAATCGGCGGTGTTTTGGAACAAAGTTCGATCTTCGACAGAAAGGAGAAATGTGCCATGTTTGATCTATTTGATCGCCAAACGAATCATCACCAGCGTGCTTGTGAGCGATTCTCTGCAACAATTTGGTGTGGACGAAGCGATCTGTGCGGGAAATAAATGTGGTTGAACGATGAACGATCCGATTGTGGATACTGAAACCGTCGATCCATGATTGCGATATTAGAACATTCTCGCGTTGAACGATGAACGATCCGATTGTGGATACTGAAACAACGGCGAGGAGCTGCTACCGCCGTGCTTGTATTGAGTTGAACGATGAACGATCCGATTGTGGATACTGAAACAAAATAGAAAAGTTGCCACTCGTTGTATCAGTATGTTGAACGATGAACGATCCGATTGTGGATACTGAAACTACCCTGTGTCAACGGTATCTCTTTCATGGTTCTATGTTGAACGATGAACGATCCGATTGTGGATACTGAAACAAAACCGCTTGGTGTGAGAGTGATCTACTCTGGCGGTTGAACGATGAACGATCCGATTGTGGATACTGAAACCTCGGTTTCTTCGGCGGCGTTGGCGACGTCTATCTGTTGAACGATGAACGATCCGATTGTGGATACTGAAACCGTCGTTGGGTGATCCTTGATAATCGTTTCCAAATGTTGAACGATGAACGATCCGATTGTGGATACTGAAACGATACATCGCCAGTCCTAACACGGCGAGACAGTTCGTTGAACGATGAACGATCCGATTGTGGATACTGAAACTTGATTCCATCCGTGAGCGCAACCGATTCAGGCGGTTGAACGATGAACGATCCGATTGTGGATACTGAAACTCGTGGTTCATGCACTACCGCTCGGCGGCACGCAGTTGAACGATGAACGATCCGATTGTGGATACTGAAACGACGGTGTGCGTCTTGGAATACTCGCGCATCTCATGTTGAACGATGAACGATCCGATTGTGGATACTGAAACCGCCGTAAGCCAGTGCGATGATGGCGACGATTAGGTTGAACGATGAACGATCCGATTGTGGATACTGAAACTATCTTCAAGCCAGCGTCTTACCGCGTCGCGCCGTAGTTGAACGATGAACGATCCGATTGTGGATACTGAAACCAAATGAATCGGGCGGATGCCCCGCGCCGTGTAAAGTTGAACGATGAACGATCCGATTGTGGATACTGAAACACTCGACGAATCGTTTCGGATCCTCAAGAGACAGTGTTGAACGATGAACGATCCGATTGTGGATACTGAAACTCAATCGCAAAAGCATTGAGGGCTTTTATTATGAGTTGAACGATGAACGATCCGATTGTGGATACTGAAACACTGGATAAAAACACCCAGCACGAAAAACTACTCGGTTGAACGATGAACGATCCGATTGTGGATACTGAAACCCGTCATCCAATGGGCGCGGTTACACCAAGCGCAAGTTGAACGATGAACGATCCGATTGTGGATACTGAAACACAAGTCTTTCAAGTCGGGTCGCCATATCTTTTTGTTGAACGATGAACGATCCGATTGTGGATACTGAAACTGTCATTCTTCGGTTGTGTCTTTTGCGCCGCCAGGTTGAACGATGAACGATCCGATTGTGGATACTGAAACAACATTGTCTACGCGCTGATCGCGTTTTTGTTCTGTAGTTGAACGATGAACGATCCGATTGTGGATACTGAAACCTAAACAAGATCGATCCAGAATTGACCGAATGGCAGTTGAACGATGAACGATCCGATTGTGGATACTGAAACTTCCCCTTGCGCGTTGCCGCCGACGTAAACGGAATGTTGAACGATGAACGATCCGATTGTGGATACTGAAACCTTCACAGCTTTCATGGCGTGTTTGGTTTGACCCAAGTTGAACGATGAACGATCCGATTGTGGATACTGAAACGTGCCACTCGGCGAGCGTGCCGGTGTTGGCGGCGAAGTTGAACGATGAACGATCCGATTGTGGATACTGAAACTCATTCAACATGCTGCCGTTCATCGCTACGGAACAAAGTTGAACGATGAACGATCCGATTGTGGATACTGAAACACGGAATCATTTCTCGTTCCGCTTGCCTCATCCAATGTTGAACGATGAACGATCCGATTGTGGATACTGAAACTCGCGCTCATGGCACTCATGCCGTTTCAACTTTTCGTTGAACGATGAACGATCCGATTGTGGATACTGAAACCCACTTTACGGCTTGCGAACCGTTGCGCGTTCAATGGGTTGAACGATGAACGATCCGATTGTGGATACTGAAACTATCCCAAACGGTAAAAGTCCCCTCGTCAACTAAGTTGAACGATGAACGATCCGATTGTGGATACTGAAACCCGTGTCATCATTACTCTACAGGCACACAACACAGTTGAACGATGAACGATCCGATTGTGGATACTGAAACACACATACATGCAACGGGAAAATAATAGACCGGGACGTTGAACGATGAACGATCCGATTGTGGATACTGAAACAAAGTCCTGCATGATACGGCAAAGAAAGAGTTTGGGTTGAACGATGAACGATCCGATTGTGGATACTGAAACATGAACTCTGTATAAGATGGCGGTATGGCTTGGGGTTGAACGATGAACGATCCGATTGTGGATACTGAAACTAAAGCATCACACGCCACGCCCGATAAATCAAGCGTTGTTGAACGATGAACGATCCGATTGTGGATACTGAAACAAGAAAAAACCACAGCAAGGGATGCACACAGAACAGTTGAACGATGAACGATCCGATTGTGGATACTGAAACCTTAAAAGTTCCTCCACTGGCATCGAAGCCGTGATGTTGAACGATGAACGATCCGATTGTGGATACTGAAACAAACGTCGCGCTCGTGGGTTCAATGGCAAAACTATAGGTTGAACGATGAACGATCCGATTGTGGATACTGAAACATTGAAACGGCGCGGTTAACACAATGGCTGCCGCTGTTGAACGATGAACGATCCGATTGTGGATACTGAAACACCATGTCGTCATTGGAGTCATCAGCACATAAGTTGTTGAACGATGAACGATCCGATTGTGGATACTGAAACCTTTGAGGAGGGCGGCTTTAAGGCTTCCCTCTTCAGTTGAACGATGAACGATCCGATTGTGGATACTGAAACGAACTTAACGATCTGCGCAAACAAGGCGATCCGTCGTTGAACGATGAACGATCCGATTGTGGATACTGAAACATCAATTCTTCGGGCGGGTTATGGTGCGAGTGGAGTTGAACGATGAACGATCCGATTGTGGATACTGAAACGGCAAGTTGAACCGTGCTAGGGATGACCTTGCCTTGTTGAACGATGAACGATCCGATTGTGGATACTGAAACTTTGGTATGCGGCTTCACCGCTTGCAGGTCATCCAGTTGAACGATGAACGATCCGATTGTGGATACTGAAACAAAAAATCCCGACTGGTGGCGTTGCGAGGCGTGCCGGTTGAACGATGAACGATCCGATTGTGGATACTGAAACTCGTGATCATGCGTGCGCGTGATGGGCGTGCCGGGGTTGAACGATGAACGATCCGATTGTGGATACTGAAACCTCCGTGAGTGGGACTTCCAAACGCGCCGCGAGATAGTTGAACGATGAACGATCCGATTGTGGATACTGAAACATCTCTTCCGCTTTTGATTTACGACCTGCACCCTGTTGAACGATGAACGATCCGATTGTGGATACTGAAACTCAACAGCTTATGACGTGGACGCGGGCAGTTCGTTGTTGAACGATGAACGATCCGATTGTGGATACTGAAACTTTCAACACGGAGTGCATTAGACACACACCGCGAAGTTGAACGATGAACGATCCGATTGTGGATACTGAAACATTGATCCCAAGTCGTGCTAACGCCTGCATACGACGTTGAACGATGAACGATCCGATTGTGGATACTGAAACGCTTTAACGTCATTGATAAGCGGTTGCCAGTGTTCTGTTGAACGATGAACGATCCGATTGTGGATACTGAAACAGACTACGACTGGCGCATCTGCAAAATATGTAAAGTTGAACGATGAACGATCCGATTGTGGATACTGAAACCTTACAACACCCGACGCATTATTATCAATTCCAAAAAGTTGAACGATGAACGATCCGATTGTGGATACTGAAACAACCGCGCTGATGTGCTACAGTTTTGCTTGCATCGGTTGAACGATGAACGATCCGATTGTGGATACTGAAACTTCATCGTTTCCATTGTCTCAATCGCACGCGCAAAGTTGAACGATGAACGATCCGATTGTGGATACTGAAACCAACGCCGACTCGCTTTGGGACGCATACGATAATGGTTGAACGATGAACGATCCGATTGTGGATACTGAAACTCGCCGTTCTGGAGCGCGCCACGAAGGTGGCAGAGGTTGAACGATGAACGATCCGATTGTGGATACTGAAACCCGATCTCGCGTAAACCGTATTGATGGAATAGCCAGTTGAACGATGAACGATCCGATTGTGGATACTGAAACGCGAGCATCTTGATCCAGAACCCGACGGAACTTATGTTGAACGATGAATGATCCGATTGTGGATACTGAAACTCCCGGAGTAATAATGGCGGGGCATTGCATATCAAGAAGTTGAACGATGAACGATCCGATTGTGGATACTGAAACCCGTCAACGCAGGATTGATTCACAACTGGCGATCTGTTGAACGATGAACGATCCGATTGTGGATACTGAAACGTTTTGTTATCAGATGAGGGATGGCAAGGAATATGTTGAACGATGAACGATCCGATTGTGGATACTGAAACACTTTCATCGTATGCGGAACTTTCATTTCTTCGCGTGTTGAACGATGAACGATCCGATTGTGGATACTGAAACTGTAGCGTGAGGAGTGCCGATAGTCGCTGATGACGTTGAACGATGAACGATCCGATTGTGGATACTGAAACAAAAACTGACAACGTATTATTATGCGCTCGGTTCGTTGAACGATGAACGATCCGATTGTGGATACTGAAACGTTACCGCAAACCCACCAAAGACGCTTTTGGTAAAAGTTGAACGATGAACGATCCGATTGTGGATACTGAAACACCACTGGATTAAGGCGGCACAATGAAAACCAAAGTTGAACGATGAACGATCCGATTGTGGATACTGAAACAATACCTTCCGCCCCGCCGCTCTCGATATATTTTGGTTGAACGATGAACGATCCGATTGTGGATACTGAAACCCAAGAATCCTGCAGGGTTGGTGGGCGCGGGTGCGTTGAACGATGAACGATCCGATTGTGGATACTGAAACACGCGATCAACGCCCGCTACATGCGCCGCTTCGGGTTGAACGATGAACGATCCGATTGTGGATACTGAAACGCGCGTATGACGCACGGCAAGAACTCGCCGCGATGGTTGAACGATGAACGATCCGATTGTGGATACTGAAACCGCCACTTGCGCTAACCACTTCCTGACGCGCAACGGCGTTGAACGATGAACGATCCGATTGTGGATACTGAAACATTCTTAGCAGACTAGCTAAAGACGTTATGCCATTTGTTGAACGATGAACGATCCGATTGTGGATACTGAAACATTCATTCGTGGAGCGTGTCTAATGCGTCCAGTTGAGTTGAACGATGAACGATCCGATTGTGGATACTGAAACGTTGTGCCGCCTCTCGTTTCGCTAATGCCAAATCTGTTGAACGATGAACGATCCGATTGTGGATACTGAAACACTTGCGCCACGCCAGAAGGAACAACATAATTAGCGTTGAACGATGAACGATCCGATTGTGGATACTGAAACGGCGGCATAGGCAACTTTCGTGCATCCGAACATTGGTTGAACGATGAACGATCCGATTGTGGATACTGAAACCTTAGATGAACCAAACTAAACCGAAAGGACTGAAGTTGAACGATGAACGATCCGATTGTGGATACTGAAACGTGGCTTGACATGGTAACAGAGGCGGGCGACGTGGGTTGAACGATGAACGATCCGATTGTGGATACTGAAACTGATCACTTCGTTCATCGCAGAGCGGCGCACGGTGTTGAACGATGAACGATCCGATTGTGGATACTGAAACACAGTGCGGCATGACCTCTTCTAGCGCGTCATACTGTTGAACGATGAACGATCCGATTGTGGATACTGAAACAACGTATCCCGCGTGCCACAAGTCGGGGAGCGTCGTTGAACGATGAACGATCCGATTGTGGATACTGAAACAGACGAGGGCGACGGAGGCGGAGCGGAAACTACGCCAGTTGAACGATGAACGATCCGATTGTGGATACTGAAACGTGACCTGCGCCGTTCCTTCAACGCCGACACCGTAGTTGAACGATGAACGATCCGATTGTGGATACTGAAACTCTACTGCTTATGATGTGGACGCCGGTAGTTCGTTGTTGAACGATGAACGATCCGATTGTGGATACTGAAACGATAATATACACGGGGCAACCGACGTGGGATAGTGTTGAACGATGAACGATCCGATTGTGGATACTGAAACGCAAAGGTCACGACAAAGGGCGATGTGGTAGGGAGTTGAACGATGAACGATCCGATTGTGGATACTGAAACACAAGAGCAGCAATGAAATAAACGTTAGACATAATGTTGAACGATGAACGATCCGATTGTGGATACTGAAACTTTGGCAATGGCGCGGTTATACTCGTTGACCCCCAGTTGAACGATGAACGATCCGATTGTGGATACTGAAACCTGTCTTAAATGGGGTCAATACTTCAAAATTTACGTTGAACGATGAACGATCCGATTGTGGATACTGAAACACGATTACGCCGACGTGCGCGTCATTTGTTACTCGCGTTGAACGATGAACGATCCGATTGTGGATACTGAAACGTTGGTTTATCGTCTATGCGCCGAGCGCGGCGGCGGTTGAACGATGAACGATCCGATTGTGGATACTGAAACAAGGACCCGCGTAACCATGAGGCGGCGTTAGAGCGTGTTGAACGATGAACGATCCGATTGTGGATACTGAAACTTCTTATTTACCCATTGTCCAGACGAGAATCTTTGTTGAACGATGAACGATCCGATTGTGGATACTGAAACTGTAGATCGACTCTACAAACGCAACCAGACCGAGGTTGAACGATGAACGATCCGATTGTGGATACTGAAACCGAAGCCTGGAAGATCGCCTACCCTGCCAAGCCCAGTTGAACGATGAACGATCCGATTGTGGATACTGAAACGTTGGAGTGATATAAGCAATACGCTGATACGGAAGTTGAACGATGAACGATCCGATTGTGGATACTGAAACTCAACGGGAAACGAAACAGAAACGAGAACACGGCATAGTTGAACGATGAACGATCCGATTGTGGATACTGAAACTTTCAAGAATTGCATACGCTCTCATAGTTTCAATGTTGAACGATGAACGATCCGATTGTGGATACTGAAACCGACAATGGCGGATGCCGGTATCGGCGGCACATGGTTGAACGATGAACGATCCGATTGTGGATACTGAAACCACAATATCGTCTATGTGCGGGCGAATCACATTGAGTTGAACGATGAACGATCCGATTGTGGATACTGAAACAAACTAGTGACACCAGCCGCGATATAACCGAACACAGTTGAACGATGAACGATCCGATTGTGGATACTGAAACCGCTAATACTATCTCCGCTTTTCAAGATGCGGGAGTTGAACGATGAACGATCCGATTGTGGATACTGAAACCGTAGTGCGCCCGGTGTACGAAGAGAATCACCCAGTTGAACGATGAACGATCCGATTGTGGATACTGAAACACCAGCGGCGCGAGAGCGCGCCATACAAGCCAAGCGTTGAACGATGAACGATCCGATTGTGGATACTGAAACTTGCCGCCACTGCCCCGCCTATTGTATCGGGTGTGGTTGAACGATGAACGATCCGATTGTGGATACTGAAACTTTTTAGCAGACATCTTACTCTCAAACATTACAAAGTTGAACGATGAACGATCCGATTGTGGATACTGAAACGTCCTAAAGTTGTGCGGGATATGAGCGGCACAAGGTTGAACGATGAACGATCCGATTGTGGATACTGAAACTGTCACTCGCCCAGACACGAGCGACGGAAGCGGAGTTGAACGATGAACGATCCGATTGTGGATACTGAAACAGATAGGGGTTTTGAGACGTGAATGAGAACGGGTGAGTTGAACGATGAACGATCCGATTGTGGATACTGAAACGAAGACAAAGCGGAAGTAATGGCGCTTATGGCTGGTTGAACGATGAACGATCCGATTGTGGATACTGAAACTAAACCTGACAGGTTTTAAAAACCTGTCAGGTTTGGTTGAACGATGAACGATCCGATTGTGGATACTGAAACCTCTATGGTATCTTCTGAGGTGACGGAATGACAATGTTGAACGATGAACGATCCGATTGTGGATACTGAAACTTGTGACGGGCGCGGTCTATACCGTAAACAGGGGAATAGTTGAACGATGAACGATCCGATTGTGGATACTGAAACACGCACGAAAACGAAGTAGCACAAGATGAACCGCAAGTTGAACGATGAACGATCCGATTGTGGATACTGAAACGACATAAAGAACTTCGTCGCATTGGCACACAAAGTGTTGAACGATGAACGATCCGATTGTGGATACTGAAACTTGTAGCCACTCGTGTTATTTCTGCTCATTCCTTGGTTGAACGATGAACGATCCGATTGTGGATACTGAAACATGAACACAATACCGCTAAACTGTGCGCGGCGTTGTTGAACGATGAACGATCCGATTGTGGATACTGAAACACTATGGACTATTACACAGGGACGCATTGCGTTTTGTTGAACGATGAACGATCCGATTGTGGATACTGAAACGTCTTTTCGCCAGTTATTTCGTCTGGCGCGCCGAAGTTGAACGATGAACGATCCGATTGTGGATACTGAAACGAACATAGCGGATCGCTCCTCGTCGGAGAGATCGGTTGAACGATGAACGATCCGATTGTGGATACTGAAACAACAAACTAAACGCGGCATTAGCCATTGTCAGAGGTTGAACGATGAACGATCCGATTGTGGATACTGAAACCTCCTCTACAAATTCGATACGACAAACGTCGACACAGTTGAACGATGAACGATCCGATTGTGGATACTGAAACATCACAGTCATTGCGCCGTTACTATTCGCTACCGTTGGTTGAACGATGAACGATCCGATTGTGGATACTGAAACACCATGCGGCGAACCTGCCAAATATGTCCAGTTCAGTTGAACGATGAACGATCCGATTGTGGATACTGAAACTTCTTTCAGTTTGTTGGAGTGTCACCGATTCCTGAGTTGAACGATGAACGATCCGATTGTGGATACTGAAACGGACGATATGACGGCGAAGAAACGAGCAGCATCGGAGTTGAACGATGAACGATCCGATTGTGGATACTGAAACGTGATCGTTCCGTTATTGGTCACGGATATATCAGCGTTGAACGATGAACGATCCGATTGTGGATACTGAAACAATCGGTGGGGAGATTAGACCAGATCGCTTCGGTTGTTGAACGATGAACGATCCGATTGTGGATACTGAAACTCTCACGCGGATCGCTTGTGCCGTTGACGTAGAGAGTTGAACGATGAACGATCCGATTGTGGATACTGAAACGAATATAAACGCAACGATTACAATCTTGGCGAATGTTGAACGATGAACGATCCGATTGTGGATACTGAAACTCTCGATTCGAGATTTGCCAATCCTGCGGTACTGAGTTGAACGATGAACGATCCGATTGTGGATACTGAAACGTCTCGAAGCGTTAGCGTCACGCTATAATCATGCGTTGAACGATGAACGATCCGATTGTGGATACTGAAACATCGGAATTGAATCCTATAGCAACGGGCGCGAACAGTTGAACGATGAACGATCCGATTGTGGATACTGAAACGTATGAGGCGATGCGCCAATCAGTTATCATTTGCGTTGAACGATGAACGATCCGATTGTGGATACTGAAACAAAAAATTACGCAAGTGTTGGTTACACTTATAACAGTTGAACGATGAACGATCCGATTGTGGATACTGAAACCTATCGTGGATGAACTCGCGTCGCGTAAACTCACCGTTGAACGATGAACGATCCGATTGTGGATACTGAAACCTAAGCGAAAAGAAGTTGAACGATTAAAAGATGAGTTGAACGATGAACGATCCGATTGTGGATACTGAAACCTGCGATTAGGAGTAGTAAGTAAAAGTTGTTTCGAGTTGAACGATGAACGATCCGATTGTGGATACTGAAACACCAATAGCGAGATTGCATTAGCGATAACTACTATGTTGAACGATGAACGATCCGATTGTGGATACTGAAACGTAATGCCGTCAATTGTGCGTGAGGCGTTTGTAAGTTGAACGATGAACGATCCGATTGTGGATACTGAAACATACGATATTTTTGTGTATGACAGTAGCGGGACTGTTGAACGATGAACGATCCGATTGTGGATACTGAAACACACGCTGCGCGGCGACTATGCCGACTATCTGATATGTTGAACGATGAACGATCCGATTGTGGATACTGAAACTATTTTATAGTCCGTCCAGTTGCTTGCTAGCTTGTAGTTGAACGATGAACGATCCGATTGTGGATACTGAAACTGACCGTCGCCAGTAGTCTACTCGCCCGCCGCGCAGTTGAACGATGAACGATCCGATTGTGGATACTGAAACAATGTTTGGCGGCGCGTTAATCCGCGCTTTGGCTGTTGAACGATGAACGATCCGATTGTGGATACTGAAACCGCCGAAGTAGATACGGTCTTAGCCACTCGTTGCAGGTTGAACGATGAACGATCCGATTGTGGATACTGAAACTTCTGTTCAAAGCGTGTCTATGCGACTTCGTGATTTGTTGAACGATGAACGATCCGATTGTGGATACTGAAACTTCAACGTGATCCACTTGATGGGTTCGTGGCACGTTGTTGAACGATGAACGATCCGATTGTGGATACTGAAACCTCGCCTGGCTGATGCTGATCGCGCTCGCACTGCGGTTGAACGATGAACGATCCGATTGTGGATACTGAAACATCGCTCAACGTCAACACCTCCGAGCGCGGCACGGTTGAACGATGAACGATCCGATTGTGGATACTGAAACCGGCAAAACCTCAATGAGCCGCATAATCAAACGCGTTGAACGATGAACGATCCGATTGTGGATACTGAAACCCCTATCCACGCAGAACGGTAAAGCGGCAGTGACAAGTTGAACGATGAACGATCCGATTGTGGATACTGAAACCTACGTTAGCGGCGTTATGGTCAAGCGACAAAGAGGGTTGAACGATGAACGATCCGATTGTGGATACTGAAACATTTAAAGGCGGCAGCGGAATCAGTGGGCTGCTATCGGTTGAACGATGAACGATCCGATTGTGGATACTGAAACACCGACCACCGAAAGTATTGCTATCTGTGTAGCATGGTTGAACGATGAACGATCCGATTGTGGATACTGAAACCATACATTGGGGGGGTATGGGGTTCGACGACTAAGGTTGAACGATGAACGATCCGATTGTGGATACTGAAACACGGCGTTTTATTCTAAAAGTCCATACGATACAGTTGAACGATGAACGATCCGATTGTGGATACTGAAACCACGCACACTGCGCGAACTTGCCATCAATGTTCTGATGTTGAACGATGAACGATCCGATTGTGGATACTGAAACAAGTCATCGGGCGCGGCATTGCTACAAGCCAACAAAGTTGAACGATGAACGATCCGATTGTGGATACTGAAACGTCGGGTCAAGTTTGGCACTGTCGCGCCGCAGTAAAGTTGAACGATGAACGATCCGATTGTGGATACTGAAACCTAATATAGCGTCAGCTTGTTTTTTTTGTGATTGTGGTTGAACGATGAACGATCCGATTGTGGATACTGAAACTTGACGTAGCGGCGGCAACATTCACCGATACTTCAGTTGAACGATGAACGATCCGATGGCGGATACTGAAAGCTCGAATTTCTTTATGGCGAGGCGGCGGGCAAGGGTTGGCAGGAACTGAGTCCCTCTAATGAAACGTCTTATCATTGGCGACATTCACGGTTGCTATGACGAGCTCCAAGCCTTGCTTGACCTTGCGGGCTTGACCAGTGATGATGAGATCATCGCTCTTGGTGACATCGTGGATCGCGGACCTGCTACGCCCCAAGTTTTAGAATTTTTCCAAACACAACCCAACGCCCGCTCCATCATGGGCAACCACGAGCGCAAACACCTTCGCTCGTTTCGCCGCGAGATCAAAGCGGCGCGATCACAGATCATCTCTCGCACCCAACTCGGTAAAAATTATCCGGCGTGGCTTAAGTTTATCGAAACTTTTCCACGCGGCTTGGAACTGGATGAAGCGATCTTGGTTCACGGCTACTGGGAGCCCGGCAAATCTCTCGCCGAACAAAATGACATGGTTATCATCGGCACGATGGGCGGAGAAAAGATTGTGACGAATGCCTGTGGCGAGAAATGGTATGAGCATTACGACGGCGACAAACCCCTCATCATCGGACACCATGATTATCTTCGCAACGGGCAGCCGCTTATCTATCGCGACAAAGTGTTTTGCTTGGATACCAGTTGTTGCACCGGCGGCGCGCTCACCGCGATCATCCTGCCTGATTTTCGTATAGTCTCTGTGCGGAGTCGCGCCAACTACTGGCGGCAAGCCGTCATAGATTATCGCGCTTCGCTACCACCGCAACCGGGCTTTGAATGGACTACCGACGATGAAGTGGTGCTGGAAAGAATCTACGATGCGATTGTGCGTCGCACGCAACATTTGTTAGCAGAACTTAAGCAAGATGAAACCTTTGAGCAACTCACAGCGCATCAACAAGGTAAACTCTTCGCGGAGAAGGTTGGGCGCAGCAATTTAGTGCGCTATATTCATCACGCGCGTTTGGGCAAATTGACTCTGGATGGTTTGCGGCGCGGCTTGCACGATCCTGAACGGGCGCGTGAGATCGCTGAAGACCTTGATGAGTTCTTGAGATAACGCCAATGTATTCGTCGTCATCCGTATCTTACGCCGCGCTATAAAGATGAAATTCTAAACTCAGCCCCTCGATTTTCATGGCAAACTGTCATCGTGGGCGACGCATCATCGCGGATGACGGCAAAGAGGTTTTTTTCGCGGCTGATTTGGCAAACACAATAATGGAATTGGATCGCAAAGGTTGGAAGGATGCAGATGACCATGGGCGCGTCGTGTCATCTCGTGATAGAATCTCCGTCGAGAGGTGACACGATGGCAGTTTATACACCCCGCAAAACTAAACACATTCAAAAACGCGCGCCGAAACCAAAACAAGACAAACAAATGTCTGCGCTCATTAGCGCCGCCAACTCTAAAAGCGAATCCGCCTTCGTACTCGTTTACCATACGATTGACTGGCAAACAATCGCCGCCGAAGATTTCGTGCAAGCAATTCACTTGGCGTTGGCTGCGGGTGCGTACTTGGTGGCGCAAAAATTGGCGAAACTCGGGTCAGAACGTTACCCACAAGATATTGACCTCAAAAAATTTGTGTATGTTCTGGCTCCGCCAAAAACTGTACGGCGCACTCCCGCTGAACCATCTGTGAAAGCGAATCATAACTGGCTCATTAAGAATCGTGAGGCGTATCGGGGAAAGTGGGTTGCATTAGAAAATGGCAACTTGCGGGCTGTTGCCGACTCCTTTTCGCCGTTGAAAAATAAACTCGCCGACTCCAAAGGCGTTCTCTTGACGAAAGTCTTTTGATGATGCTCGTTTGGGAAAACGGCGAACCTTTTACGATTGGCGCGACGCCTTATATTTATCAAGGAGTTGCAAGCGATGATTCGTCCCCTCGCGTCATCATTCCTGTTTCGATAGGAGATCAAAGGGTTTCCGCATTTGTTGATACGGGCGGAGTGTTTTTACTTTTCTCGCCTCAAATCGCCGCGAGTTTGCAGCTCGATCCTAAAAATGCTGTGCCCACCCCTCGCTTGCTTTCACGGGGCACTTGGATAAAAGGTGCACTGCATCGAGTGTCTTTAACTTTGTTGGCTATTGAGGGGGATAGTCTTACGATTGAAGCAACAGCTTTCGTACCGCACGAATTACCTGCAGATTGGTCGGATGATTTTTCCTGTGTGCTGGGTATGAAAGGTTGCCTTGATCGCGTCCGGTTTGCTATTGACCCGGGTCAAGACATTTTCTACTTTGGCGAGTTAGCGAGCAATTAGCTGACTCGCTTTTCCTTTAACCCAATCACGACCGCTTCCGCATCCTCTCCCGCCGTACATTTTCCAGTTACCCTATCCAGTCGGCGCATCAGGATATCCGGTGTAAATCCCATCATCCCGCCGAACGCAAGTAGCACGACATACTCTTGTCGCTCCCAGTTAAATTCAATTCGCCCGCGTTCCCACTGCTCGCCGCGCTTCACCTCAATCACATCGCCGCTCGTCAGTTCATCGCCCTCCAGCACGTAACGTCCCGATTCATTTTTTGAAATTTTCATCGCTGTCTTAACTTTCCACTAACATATTCACCGCCTTCTCCAAATCGCGCTCGTTAGGCTCGGTGTAAATGCGCGTCGTGTTCAAATTGGAATGCCCCAACAACTTCGCCACCTGATCAATCGGCACGCCTCTGTCTACCAACGCTTTGGCAAATGTGTGTCGCAAGGCGTGCGGGGTGAGATGCTCCAATCGCGCCCGATAACCATAGTCGGTCACCACACGCTCCACCGTCCGCGTTGTCACTCGCGTCAACATCTGACTCACAAAAAGAGCGGAGGTCTCCGTCGTCGGGCGCGCCGCCAACCACATCTGCAACTTCTCCCGCGCTTCGGCATTGAGCGGCACTACCCGCGCCTTGTTACCCTTGCCTCTCACCTTCACCCGCCCGCTGCGCGGATTCAATTCCACATCACTCACATCCAAAGATGCCACCTCGGCGACGCGCAAGCCCGTGTTCAGCATCAACGTTACCAGCACCGCATCGCGCTGCCGCCACAACGAGCGGCGATGTGGCAGACGAGAAGATTCCTGCAACTCCTTTTCAATCACCCGTTGCAAAGCAAAACGCCCCTTCTTATCCAGCCAGCGACACTCGGCGACTCGCACTTGCTTGATGTATTTGATGTTGCTCATCGGGTCCACTTTGATTTGCTCTTGGGTCATCCCCCATGTCGTCAACGCCGACAGACTCGCCAAACGGCGGTTGACTGTGTTGGGGGATAGCTTGCGCACTGTCCACAGATGCTGGCGGTATTCGCGGATGTCGGTCGGAGTCAACGCCGGCAGAGAAAAGTTTTCCCCATTGGTCTGCACGAACCAACGCTGAAAATCCTTCACATCTGTTAGATACCCAAGAACGGTGTTGTCACTGCGGTCTTGGTCGCGCAGTCCTTGAGCAAAGTTTTCTAAAAATGATTTGGTTGCCATAGTTCTCCTAAAGTTCTGAAAGGTCTCAAACTTCCTAAAGTTCTGCCTAAACTTTTGGTTTGGTCTAAAGTTCTTCTGGTTAGGCCAACTCCACCGGCTCTGTGGTTAGGGCAGGGGAGTACTTGCCTTCAATCACCTTCTCGTCCCTCAGGCGCGCGATGTATCGTTTCTCGCCCACCGCTAACCACACTTCATACAGCGTGTGATACTTCCCCACCAAGCGCGTACCGCCGTGCCGCCCGCGCTTCTTCTCGATCAAGTCCGGTATCAGTTGCGTCGCCTTACTCCACGTCTCGGTCGAGATGCCCAACTTATCGTGTGGCGGGATGACAGCACCCTGCTGCCCAGTCACCCTCATGCACTTCCGTAGGAAGCGCAACATAAACTCGCGGTGGGCGGCTTCTTCTTGCAATTGTTTTTCCGTCTCGGCGCGGTTATACGCGCCTACAAACTTGCCGCGCTCATAAATTGGAATGTCGTCAACACTTGGCGTGGTCTCCTCATCCGTTTCAAAAACTGCATTATTCACTCGCCGCCCTGACTCTGCGGCGGGCGCGGCGAGCAGCAGATGCTCAAACCCGCCATCCAACATCGGCTTGATGACGAGCGTGCCATTCGGCAGACGAAGCACGCGCACATTCTGTGGATTGTTGTTTGGGTCAACTCTTTTGGCAATGCTTTTGCCGATCATCAAAAGTGAGACGATCACGACGACACAGAGCGCCACCACGAAAATCAACCCGATCCCCGAGAGCAGAGTGTCCTGCGCTCGTCGTTGCTCAACCGCCTGCGCCGTCGCCGTCGTCGAAAACGCATTGGCAATTGCCGAAGAGATCGCCGCCCGCGTCAACGTATCGGTCGTGACGGAGAACGACACCTGCGTTTCGCGCGCCGCCTGTGTGGCGGCGCCGACCGTGCTTTGAAAATAAAATTCATTCGCCCGCGCCGCTTGTGTGCTGGCTTGGCGGGTCGTTTCAACATATTGTGCGTTGAGAGTTTGTTGCACTTGAGCCGTGGCTTCCACTGCGCGCACCTGCAACTCGGCTTGAGTTTGTTGCAGGGCTAACGCCGTGTATTGCACACTCACGCTTTGCCCGGCGAGTCCGAGTGTGGGCGTGGGGG
>Ga0209514_10004136_pt1 | contig 19851 bp, 14 predicted proteins | sample Subgrocontami58m_FD_187452 | JGI IMG/M metagenome (GOLD analysis project Ga0209514, IMG submission 187452) | Subsurface groundwater microbial communities from S. Glens Falls, New York, USA - GMW37 contaminated, 5.8 m (SPAdes) (version 3) | ecosystem: Environmental > Aquatic > Deep subsurface >...
CGAAGCACTCTTGATTCAATTATAGCCAGTATGGGTGAGGGATTGGTGGTAGTAGACAACCAGAAAAACCTGGCCTATTGCAATTCAGCCGCAGAGCAGCTCCTGGGTCTGGAGGCAGCAGCTTTTCTGGGTAAACCAGTTGCCGCATTCAACCGGGGTCTCTCCACTCGTGTTGTGGAGCCAAAAGATTGGGAGACTGTCCTGACTGCCAAGTTTAAAGAGATAAATACCCAGCCAAAGTTGAATTTCGTTGTGATGGTCCCGGAACGGAGGGAGATCGAGGCTATTCTTTTCGTTGTTGGAAAAGGTGACCAGTACCTGGGTACAGGGGCATTGCTGAGAGATGTTACCAAAGAACGCGAAATTGATAGAATGAAAACTCAGTTCATCTCTATCGCCTCCCATGAGCTACGCACACCTCTGACGATTGTTTATGGATTTTCCGAGCTACTTTTAACATCCAGGGCATTACCTCAACCCGATAAAGAATGGGTAGAACGAATATACAAGGAAAGCCAGCGGCTTAACAATATCGTAGAAGACCTCTTGAGTCTTTCCCGTATTGAAGCCGGGGGACAGGCGCTCAATCTGGAGGCATTGTCTCTTCAGCCTGTCACAACACAAATAATCGCTCGCTTCAGCACGATTTACCCCTCTCATAATTTCAACATGGTTATTCCGGATGATTTGCCCAGGCTATGGGCTGACCCGGATAGGTTAATTCAAGTATTGACTAACCTGGTAGATAACGCTGCTAAATATTCGCCAAAAGAAGGGGCAGTCACCATCTCTGCTCGCAGGGCTGACGGAAATGGCGGGGTGGAGATAGCGGTGGCTGATAAGGGGTTTGGCATTCCACCGGAAGAGATGCCAAAATTGTTTACCCGCTTTCACCGCATCCATCGCCCTGAATCTGACGGCATCAGGGGCACAGGTCTGGGATTATCCATTGTTAAATCACTGGTGGAGATGATGTCCGGCTCTGTTCGTGTAGAAAGTGTAGTGAACCGGGGCAGCACTTTCTATGTTAGTCTTCCGATGGCCAAAGACGGCACCGGGGAAAAAACATAGACCATAATCAGGGATTTATAGTGTATACAATGCTAAGATGTTAACAATCAAGTCATGCAAATATCTTTAAAGGAGGCAACATGAAGGGAACCGCTATGTCAGTGTCCCCGACTGCAACAAAAACAGAAACAACCATTACCAAGAGCTTCTGCCATATGTGCCCTTACGCTTGTGGCATAGATGTATCTGTTAAAGAGGGCAAGGTAGTGAATGTGCGCCCGATGAAGGAGCACTTTGCCGGGCAGGTATGCATCAAAGGGGCAGCCTGGAAAGAGATGTTATATCACCCGGACCGCCTGTCGCATCCACTAAAGAAGGTGGATGGCTCATTTCAAAGGATAACCTGGGACCAGGCGCTGGAGGAAATCGGCTCTAAGCTGCTGAAAATAAAGGAAGAATATGGGCCGGAGTCACTGGCGTGTTATCTCGGCACCAGCTATGCCCTGGTGGACGGCGAAGCAATTTCCAAGCGTTTCTGCGATGTTTATGGGTCGCCCAATATTACCGATACCCTTGTATTATGCCTGGGGGCAACATGGGTAACCGGCCAGCTTATGTTCGGCAATATCTTAATGCCCAACTTCAGCAGCAGCCGCTGCGTGATACTTTTCGGATATAACCCCTCGGATTCCTATCCTGTGGCTGAAAAGGCTATCAAAAAGGCCCAGCAGGATGGCGCCAAACTTATCATTGTTGACCCCAGGACAATTCCCCTGGCCAAGAAAGCCGACATCCATGCCCGGCTCCGCCCCGGAACCGATGGAGCGCTGGCCCTGGGCATGGCCAATGTTATCATCCAGGAAAAACTTTACGATGCTGATTTTGTTCAGAAGTGGACTGCAGGATTTGAACAGTTCGCCCAGCGGGTCAGGGAATTTCCACCGCAAAGGGCGGCTGAGATTACATGGGTCCCTGCCGAAACCATAGTCCAGATGGCCAGGATGTATGCCACCAGTAAACCCGCATGTATTTCTCCCGGCGTCGGAGCCGAACAGAATACCAATGGTGTGGATAATATCCGGGCTATCATGTCCCTGGTAGCTCTAACCGGTAACTACGATATTAAGGGGGGCAACCGTCCCCAACCATACCTGGAGTTCCCCCGTATAAATGCTTCAGATAGAGCTATTCGCGCCCCTGTCTTTGGAGGAGTGCAGTATCCAATTCTGGGACAATACCTGGACCGTCCTCACTGGTCGTTCACCGCTGAAGGTATCGACCCGGGCAAACCCTATCCCATCAAAGCCATTATGGCCCTGGGCAGCAACCCGGCTCTTACCATGCCTGATACCAGAAAGGTGATGGAGTCCTTCAAGAAGCTGGAGCTTCTGGTATCGGTGGACACCTTTATGCGGGAGACCGGGCAACTGGCCCACTATGTGCTTCCCCAGGCGACCTATCTGGAGAGGTCCGAGCTTATCGTCCAACTGGCCGTGCCTCTGGTCTCATACCAGAATAAGGCTGTGGAACCTTACGGCGAATCCCGATCCCTTACCGATATAATAATAGGCCTGGCAAAGAAGATGGGATACGGGAAGCATTTCAACTGGGCAAACCAGAATGAGCTTTACGATTATTTGCTTAAGCCTGCTAACCTGAATGCTGCGAAGGTGCAGGCTGTTCCGCAGGGTATTTTCTATACTCCGAAGGTTTATCAGGGTTATTTGACTCAGGGTTTCGGCACACCCTCCGGTAAAATTGAGTTGGCTTCTTCGGTGTTGAAAAAAGCCGGATATGACCCGGTGCCTGCCTACCGGGAGCAGGAGGAGTCCCTGGAGACCCGCCCCGATCTGGCCAAGGACTATCCCGTAGTATTGACAACAGGCGCACGGCTCCTGGCCTATACCCACACCAACCACCGCAACCTGCCATCCCTGAAGAAAAGGGAGCCTTATCCCAGGGTGGAAATCCATCCCGATACCGCCCAAAAGTTTGGCGTCAAGGATTCGGATGTCGTATTTGTTGAGACACTACGGGGAAAGATAAAACTCAAAGCCAGCGTTACCGGGGACATAGTTCCCGGAGTGGCCCAGATAACCCACGGCTGGGGTGAAGCCAGCGCTAACCTCCTCACCAGCACCACGCTACGCGACCCGATTCTGGGTTATCCTACCTTCCGGGCGATATTATGCAGGATAACCAAAGCATAGGTGAATTGGTTTTAGGAAAGACGTTATAACCATAGCGGGCAAGGATGAAAATAGTGCTGACCAACTTTGTCATTCCGAACTTGATTCGGAATCCAGATGGGGTAGTGTGACTGGATTCCCGCCTTCGCGGGAATGACAAAGCATATATTTTCGGGGGAATCGCCCATGCTCATTTACATGAGCGCCATTAAGTTATGAAAATAGGTTGCAACTCGTCATTGCGAGTGAAGCGAAACAATCTCATCACCTTGAGGCCGAATACTCCTGCAAAAGTGGAGATTGCTTCGTCGCTCCGCTTCTCGCAAAGACGAATGGGAGTTTATATTCGGGAGAATGGGTGATTATAACGATTACATAGAACCTAATACACCCTTAAAAACTTCGCATTTCCGGCACATCTCGATTTTTTTCTCCCAGATTTTTTGCTGGCTCCCCTGACAGAATGTTCCGTTGATAAACCAGCAGAAATTCCGGGCCTGTAACTCCCACACCAGACAGTTCTCTTTCCACCCGTCAGGGCAATTCTTAATTTCCCAGCAAGCCCGGACCCTGCTATCTGGAAACCTTTTGAGGGATAGAAACAATAGCATCTGCCGTTCAATATGCGAAGGAATGTGCCTCCACCCCTGTTCGTAGCTTTGTATTGCCTTGGCGGAAACACAGAGTAGTAAACCTAGCTGTTCTTGCGTCTTTCCCAAAGAACGGCGGATTTGCACAAATTCTTTACTGTCCATCTAATATCCATCCTGCACTGTAAAAATTGCATACCTATAATACCACAAAGTGGTTGACAATTACTACCACACTGTGGTATAGTCTATGCCATATTTTGGAATTTATTCCGGCGGCATGATATGATAGCGGCTAAGTATTGTCCAGGAAGATACCCGGCAGACGAAATAGAGAGGAGTAGGTAACAATTATGGCCGGTAACCAGAATCGGCTTAATTCAGATGTCATTTTACGATGGTCAATAATAACCATCTCAGGTTTTCTACTCGCCATGCTGGCTTTTTGGGGACTGCTCTATGGGCCTGTCTCATCCCCAATAGCTCTGGCAGCGCCTGATGGTAAAGCTATCTTCCAACAGAAGTGCCAGGGTTGCCATACTATCGGTGGCGGAAAAACGGTTGGCCCGGATCTTAAAGGCATTTCTGGCAAGCGCGATAAGGATTGGCTTATCCGATTCATTAGTATTCCAGACAGGCTGATTGCTCAGGGAGATCCAATTGCCAGAGATATCGTCAAAGAATTCGGTATGCCCATGCCAAACCTGGGTGTCACCGAGGAAGAAGCACAGGCAATTATGGTTTACATTGACTCCCTATCTATAGAGACTAAACCCGCTCCTACCGCCACTTCAACCCCAGGTAGCAGCCCACCTGCAGTTACTCCTTTCTCTCCCGCTGTAATCCCCGGGGCCGTAACCACACCTGCCGCCATAGTTTTACCCACTTCTGGCAACCCGGCTTCAACTCCAGCTGCCTCTCCATCTGTCACACCATCGGGCGGCCCCACACCTTCCGCCACGAACCAGCCGCAGACCAGGACAACCTCCACCGCAGACGCCTCTGCAGGCAAGGATTTATTTATGGGCCGGACCTCGTTGAAGAACAACGGGCCGGCTTGTTTAGCCTGTCACAATGTAAGTGGCATCGGACTGATCGGAGGGGGAACGGTGGGTAAAGACCTTACCGGCTCCTATTCCCTGATGAGCGAACCCGGTCTCACTTCGATACTGAAAACACCTCCATTCCCCGTAATGAAGGAAATATCCGCCACCAAACCGCTAACAGATAGTGAGATTGTCAATTTGGTGGCGTTCCTGAAAGAGGCAGGTTCAACTCCGGCTACTTCGAGCCAGAACTCTGCTTTGTTTTTTATCCTGACTGCCACCGGCGCCATACTTGTTTTTGTGATTTTTCAATTCCTCTGGAGAAGGCGGCTATCCAATGTGCGCCGCTCCATGCTTAAAGGAGGCTCAAAGTGAGCTGGATTCAGGATATCAATAACCCCAAACAGCGGCTCTGGGAAGATTTCTACCGTAACCGCTGGCAGTACGATAAGGTTGTACGCAGTACCCACGGGGTCAACTGCACAGGCGGTTGTTCCTGGCAGGTTTTCGTCAAGAACGGCATCATCACCTGGGAGATGCAGGCTCTTGACTATCCCGATTTTGAGAAGCAAATCCCACCCTATGAACCACGGGGTTGCCAGCGGGGAATTTCGTTTTCCTGGTATATTTATAGCCCGATTCGAGTTAAATATCCCTATATCCGGGGAGTGCTCCTGGATGAGTGGAGGACCGCCAAACAAAGGGACTCCGACCCGGTAAAGGCCTGGAAATCGCTGGTAGAAAACAAAGGAATCCGCACTGAATACCAGCAGGCCCGGGGCAAAGGCGGCTTCCGCCGCTCAACGTGGGACGAAGCCCTCGAAATCGTTTCCGCATCGATGCTGTACACCGCCAAGAAGTATGGCCCCGACCGTGTGGCGGGTTTCTCGCCTATTCCCGCTATGTCATACTTGAGCTACGGCGGCGGTTCGAGGCTCCTCCAACTTTTTGGAGGCGTCAACCTCAGCTTCTACGATTGGTACAGCGATCTGCCGCCGGCCTCGCCGGAGATATGGGGGGAACAGACTGACGTCCAGGAAAGCGCCGATTGGTACCACGCCAAATATATAGTCTCGATGGGCGCTAACCTGAACATGACACGCACTCCGGATGTCCACTTCATTTCTGAGGCCCGGTATCAGGGCGCTAAGTTCACAGTGCTTTCACCGGACTTCAGCCAGGTGGCCAAATATGCAGATTGGTGGATACCCGTAAATGCCGGCCAGGATGGGGCTTTCTGGATGGCAGTAAACCATGTAATTCTCAAGGAATTCTATATCGAACGGCAGGTACCCTCCTTTACTGATTACGTTACAAAGTTCACAGATTCGCCGTTTTTAGTCGTGCTTAACAAAAAGGGGAACAACTATGAAGCCGGCCCCTTCCTGCGCGCCAAATCTGTAGCCCGTTATAGTAATATCGAGAACGGCGACTGGCGGTTTCTCATATTTGATAAGAAATCGAAAAACCCGAGGATGCCCAAGGGCGCGGTTGGAGACCGCTGGGCCAAACAGCCTGGCAAGTGGAATCTGGAGCTGAAGGATGGCGTAGACAACAGCGACCTGGACCCGCTGCTTAGCTTTATTGACGATAAAGATGACGTAGCACAGGTGGAGTTCACCGATTTTGATGCGCTGACCGTCTTCAAACGTGGCGTGCCCGTCAAATACGTTGAAACCAGTCAGGGCAAGGTTGCCACGACTACTGTGTTTGACCTTCTTGTGGCCCGGTTTGGGCTTTCCCGTGGACTTCCCGGTGATTATCCATCGGCTTATGAGGATACCAGTACCTACACTCCGGCATGGCAGGAAAAGCTGACCGGCATCAGCGCAGATACAGTCGTAAAATTCGCCCGGGAGTTTGCCGGCACAGCCGAAAAGACCGGGGGCAAATGCACAATTACTATCGGCGCCGGTATTAACCACTGGTACCACAACAATCTAATTTACCGGGCAGCAATCAGTGCATTGATGCTCACCGGTTGTATAGGTAAAAACGGCGGCGGGCTAGCCCACTATGTAGGACAGGAGAAATTAGCTGCCGTTGCTCCCTGGTCATCCATTGCTTTTGCCACCGACTGGGTTGCTCCGCCAAGATTGCAGAACGCTCCCTCTTTTTACTATATGCACACCGACCAATGGCGGTATGAAGGACCGTTTACAAACTACCAGCGCCAGCCCGGCGCTAATGCCCTGGCCAGCGGACACACGGCTGACATGCAGGCCCGCGCGGTGCGGCTCGGCTGGCTGCCATTCTACCCGCAGTTTGACAAGAATTCTTTCGAGCTGGTGGAGGAGGCTAAAAAAGCCGGCGCAAAAACCGATGAAGAGCTGGTAAATTACACTGTCAATCAACTGAAAGAACGAAAATTGAAATTTGCTGTGGAAGACCCGGATGCGCCTGAGTGTTGGCCCCGGATGTGGCTTATCTGGCGCGGCAACGCCCTTATGTCCAGCGCTAAAGGCCATGAGTATTTCCTTAAACATTTTCTGGGGACACACACCAATATTAACGCCGATGAGGTGGCCAAGGACACAGTCAATGATGTGACCTGGCACGACCAATCGCCAAGAGGGAAATTAGACCTGATGGTTGACATCAACTTCAGGATGGACACCACGGCGCTATACTCAGACATTGTACTGCCCACCGCAGTATGGTATGAAAAGGACGACCTGAACTCCACTGACCTCCATACTTTTATTCATCCCCTGTCCGAGGCAGTCCCCCCGGCATGGGAAGCCAAAAGCGATTGGGATATCTTCAAAGCCATCGCCAGCAAAATCAGTGAGATGGCTCCGGGATATTTCGACCAACCGGTAAAGGAAATTGTCGCTATACCCCTTCAACATGACACGATTGATGAGATTGCTCAGCCTGAAGTGAAAGACTGGACCAAAGGAGAGTGCAATCCTATTCCGGGTAAAACCATGCCCCATTTGAGGGTTGTCGAGCGTGACTACGTAAATTTATATAAACGCTTTATATCGTTTGGGCCGATGGCAAGGCAGAACGGGATCGGCGCACACGGTATCCGATGGGGTATACGTGATGACTATGACGAACTAGTCAGGTCGTCTCCGACTCAGGAATGGAATGGCGCCAAATACCCATCACTTGAAGAACCCCAACAGGCAGCGAACGTCATCCTCAATCTGGCCCCTGAGACGAATGGCGACGTTGCCTACCGGGCCTACGAAGAGGAAGAGCATAAGGTTGGTTTACCTCTCAAAGACCTGGCAGAAAGCGGACGGGGAGTAAAGCATAGCTTTGCCGATTTACAAGCACAGCCCGCCAGGTTACTCAACAGTCCCTGTTGGTCCGGGATCATCAACAACGGGCGAACATATTCACCTTTCTGTATCAATACGGAACGTCTCGTGCCGTGGCGAACGCTTACCGGCCGGCAGCAATTCTACCATGACCACCAGGTCTATCTTGCTTTTGGTGAAAACCTGCCGGCCTACAAGCCCAACCCCAACCCAACCGTTTTCGGCGACTTCGTGAAGAGCAAACCCGATGACAAGAGTATCATGCTCAACTACCTGACTCCGCACGGCAAATGGCATATCCATTCGACATATTTTGATAACGAACTTATGTTGACGCTTTCCCGCGGACTGGAACCGTTCTGGATGAGCGAGGAAGACGCCAGGAAGATTGACGTTAAGGATAACGATTGGGTAGAGATATATAACGACCACGGGGTAGTTGTTACCCGCGCTGTAATCAGCGCCCGCATCCCCAAGGGTACCTGTATGCTATATCATTCCCCCGAGCGTACGATATCGGTGCCGAAATCGCCCTTAAGGGGCAACCGTCGGGCAGGCGGCCACAACAGCCTCACTCGAGTCCGCCTCAAGCCAGTCCTCATGGCGGGCGGATATGCTCAGTTTACTTACGCTTTTAATTACTGGGGACCGACTGGAGTCAACCGGGATACATATATCCTTGTTCGCAAACTAGAAGGCAAACCAGTTTGGTAGAGGAGAATTACGATGGATGTCCGGGCACAACTTTCAACGGTCTTTCATCTCGATAAATGTATCGGATGCCATACCTGTAGTCTAGCCTGCAAGAACTTATGGACGTCTCGCGACGGCACCGAATACATGTGGTGGAACAATGTAGAGACTAAACCGGGTACCGGTTATCCTACCCAGTGGGAGGACCAAGCCAAGTACCGCGGCGGATGGGAATTGCATGGTAAATCGCTTAAACCGCGCCTTGGTCACAGGCTGGGCATACTGACCAATCTCTTTTTTAATCCCTATCTGCCTACGTTAGATGAGTATTATGAACCATGGACCTACAAGTATGACCTTCTATTTAATGCGCCCCTCGGCGACGACCAGCCTACCGCCAGGCCTGTATCGAAGATAACCGGTAGTTACATGGATGTCGAGGCCGGCCCCAACTGGGACGACGACCTCAGCGGTTCGTCAGTTTACGGACGCAACGACCCTGACCTTTCTTCACTTAGTGAAGCGGAGCAACAGGCGCTCTTCAAGCTGGAACAGATGGTCTTCTTCTATATTCCACGGATATGTAACCATTGCCTGAATCCAGCTTGTGTAGCTGTTTGCCCCAGCGGCGCTATCTACAAACGGGCCGAGGATGGGGTCGTGCTGATAAGCCAGGAAAAATGCCGCGGATGGCGCTTCTGTGTCAGCGGTTGCCCTTATAAAAAATCCTATTACAATTACAAAGCAGGGAAGTCGGAAAAGTGCATCCTTTGTTACCCACGCGTCGAGACCGGGCAGGCGCCGGCCTGTTTTCATAGCTGTGTCGGGCGCATCCGCTATATTGGAGTCCTGCTCTATGATGCCGATAGAATAGAGGAAGTTGCCAAAACTCCCGAACACGGGCTGGTCGAAGCCCAGCGTAGCCTTATCCTTGATCCCAAAGACCCGGCGGTCATTTCGGCAGCCAAAAAGAACGGCATCGCTGACGATATGATTTTGGCAGCTCAGAAATCTCCTGTATATCAGTTTGTTAAGGTGTGGAACCTTGCTTTGCCCCTACATTCTGAGTTCCGCACCCTGCCGATGCTATACTATGTACCGCCGTTGTTGCCCGTCCTGGCCACGGTCAAAGATGGCAACTACAATCTGGCTGAAAGCGATTTCTTTGGCACGATAGATAATATGCGCGTCCCTGTGAAATATATGGCGCGACTCTTTTCGGCGGGCAACGAAGAAATAATAAAAGGGGTGCTGAAAAAATTGTTAGCGGTACGCGTCCATCAGCAGGCAAACTCCGCCGGCCTCATCTCTCAACAGAAAGCACAAGCGATGTTACAAGAAGCTGGATGCACGGCAGCGGAGGCTGAGGATATAGCCCGCATGACATCTCTTCCCCGCTATGGGGACCGCTTCGTCCTGCCACCGTACCACCGTGAGGTCAGCATCGAGGTTGAGACGGAGCCGATAAAACAAAAGGGGAAAGCCGGATTCGGCGTAAGCCGTTCACCCCAGAGGGGGCTATGATGTTCCCACCAGATACCTGTAAACTATACCAAATATTTGCTCAAACCCTGGAGTACCCCTCCGTGTCGACTCCTGGAGTGACCACCGAGTGTGTTAAGTTACTTGGCGCCTGTGGCCTGAGAACTCCTATGCCTGAATTTGCAGATTTTATTAAGGGACAGAAACTTGCAGCCCTTGAAGAGCTATACAGCTCGACTTTCGACATGACGCCTGCAGCTACACTTTATATGGGCTACCATCTCTTCGGCGAAACACCTAAACGGAGCGTTTTTCTAATAAAGTTACAGGAGGCCTATCAGTCCCACAATTTCGATAACGGCCGTGAGCTTGCGGACTATCTCCCCAGCACCTTGCGTTTTATAAGTATAGCCAAAGACAAAGACTTTGTTCTGCCATTGCTTCAGGATTGTCTATTACCCAATTTAAACGTTATCGGGACCACACTGGAGAAAACAAAAAATCCATACCGATTACTAACCAACTCGCTCCACACGTTTATCGAACGCCAGGCCCATAAACTGCTTAAAACAGGAGATATTCAGCATGTTTGATTTGTTTCTATACGCCATATTCCCGTATATAGCGGTAACCATCGCCATCGTCGGCTTGATATGGAGATATGTTACCAACCAGTTCAGCTACTCCAGTATCTCCTCACAATTCCTCGAATCAAGGCAACTTTTCTGGGGATCAGTGCCGTGGCACTACGGTATCACAATAATCCTTCTCGGTCATCTTGTGGGTATACTTTTTCCTTCCTCAGTTATGGCATTCAATTCGGTCCCGCTCCGGCTGTATATACTCGAAGGAACAGCGCTGGCGCTGGGTATTCTCCTGCTCATTGGACTGGTGATATTGATTTTCCGACGGAGTGGAAACCCCCGGGTACGGATGACGACAACCACAATGGATGTTGTACTATTGTTCATACTTCTGGTGCAGGTTGCCACAGGCATTGGAACAGCCATATTTTACCGTTGGGGAACAGCGTGGTACGTTCATACAGCCACACCGTGGTTTGTATCGTTGGCAACTCTCTCGCCAAACGTCGATCATATTACATCGCTTTCGGTGTTAACCCAAATACATGCCGTTAACGCCTTTGTCATCATTGGGCTAATGCCGTTTACAAGGTTGGTGCACCTGATGTCCATACCAATAGCCTATCTCTGGAGGCCGTATATCCAGGTTGTCTGGAACCGGCGGCAGCCACAGAGATAAAGTCAACCATTCTCCCTTTAACTGCCGGCGATAACTGAGAGAGCATTTTGTGAATAAAAACACAGAATAAATAAATGGGGCATAGAGCATGAAGATATCACGATTATTAAACGTATCGGGTTCTGAAAACCGGGGTGCAGGCTGGCACCTCGCCATGAATACTCTGGCATTTACTCAGAGAGATGTGGAAACAATCACCACCCCCAATTAGAACTTCAGGGGTTTGAAAGGAGGTAACTTACGTGTTTGGCCGTCCAGAGAACAAGGTCCTGGCTCTCTCCTTTACCGCTTTCACCATAGCCTTTGCGGTGTGGATGATGTATGGAGTTATGGGAATACCCATTCGTAAAGAGTTTGGACTGAGTGATACGGAGCTTTCATGGCTTCTGGCAGCCAGTGCCCTGGGCGGCGCGCTGCCCAGGGGGCCCATAGGTCTTCTTACCGACAAGTATGGAGGTCGGATTGTCTTCACGGCGCTGCTCCTTATGGTTGTGCCGGGCGCAATCATAGTGGGCTATGCCCAGACCTATGAGCAACTGGTAGGGTTGGCAGTCTGGACAGGTCTTGCAGGCAACACCTTCACGGTGGGCATAGCCTGGAACTCTGCCTGGTCTCCAAGGGAGCGCCAGGGGTTTGCCCTGGGCGTCTTCGGCGCGGGTAACGTAGGGGCTTCGTTGACCAAGTTCATAGCCCCCCCTGTGATAGCGCTCATACCGGCGGGCTACATCGCGGGTGTGGTCCCGGGTGGGTGGCGCTTTATTCCAATGCTGTATGCCGTGATGCTAGTCGTCATAGCCTTTATACTGTGGACTCAAGCCCCCACCCCTGACCGGAAACCGGCAGCTACCCGGAGCTTCCTGGCGATGCACCGGCCCCTTCGCGCCATAAACGCCTGGCGGTTTTCCTATTACTACAACGCTGTGTTCGGCGCCTATGTCGCCCTCTCCCTGTGGCTGCCGAAATACTACGTGGACACCTTCGGAGTTGGTCTCACAACAGCGGCGTTGCTCACGGCGAGCTTTATCTTTCCCGCCAGCCTGCTACGCCCGGTGGGCGGTTGGTTATCGGACCTATGGGGCGCACGCCGTGCCACCAACACGTTCCTACTCATCATGATAGCGACAGTCATCCCGGTTTCCATCCCGGGTCTTATAAGGTCGCCGTATGTATTTGCGGCCATTGTATTCATCTTTGGTTGCGGGATGGGGGCGGGGAAGGCATCCGTCTACCGCTACGTATATGATTTCTTCCCCAGGGACGTGGGTGTCGTGGGAGGTCTCGTGGGACAAATTGGCGCATTCGGGGGTTTCATCTTCCCGCCTATCTGGGCCTACGCTCTAACGGCTACTGGCATACCGGAGACGACGTGGATTGGCCTTCTGTTCGTCTCCGTCTCTTGCTATGCCTGGCAGCTCATAGTTGCCAGGAGTGAGGGGAGGGCGGAGGCGGAAGGGCGTTTGTTTGCCGGACGAGCAAAGGCTTCTCGGATACCCGTACCATAACAAATGTAATTTAGGGAGGTAAAACCGAATGTCAACATGGCTCAAAAAATGGGAACCGGAAAACCCGAAATTCTGGGAAGAAACAGGCCGTAAGATTGCCTGGCAGACACTGACGATCACCACTTTAACCCTCGTTATCTCTTTTGCCTCCTGGTTCCTGATGAGCGCCCTGGTGGTCCGTCTGCCGGCGGTGGGTTTTCAATACAGCAAGATGGAGTTGTTCTGGCTGGCCGCCATGCCCGGATTAGCTGGAGGGACATTCCGGATTCTGCATACCTTCCTAATTCCGATGTTTGGAACGCGGCATGTCATTACCATTGCTACCATCATTAAGCTGTTTCCGGTTATCGGGATCGGTTTGGCGGTAATGAATCCACAGACACCTTTCTGGTTGTTTTTGGTACTGGCTTTTTCAACCGGATTAGGGGGTGGGGATTTTTCCTCTTACATGCCCAGCACCAGCATGTTTTTCCCCAAACGATTGCAGGGAACAGCGCTGGGAATTCAAGCCGGCCTGGGTAATTTCGGGGTTACTATAGTTCAATTTGTCACACCCTGGATAATCGGTTTTGCCGCATTAGGAGCCCTGGCCGGAGGGTCTCAGGTATTCACCAAGGGCGCTGTTACGAAGAGTATCTGGATGCAAAACGCCGCTTTTATGTATGCCCCGGCGCTTATCATTATGGCTGTTTTAGCCTGGGTATTCCTGAGGAGCGTGCCTGTTAGAGCATCGTTCAGGGAACAGCTCGACATCTTTAAGACCAGGCACACATGGTTTTGTACCGCCACTTATGTGATGACCTTCGGCTCCTTTTCCGGTTTTGCAGCCGCTTTTCCCCTGATGATATCCACTGTGTACGGTGGTTTCCCTAATGCTCCTGACCCCTTAAAGTATGCCTTCCTCGGTCCTTTAGCGGGCTCCCTGATGAGGGTGGCTATGGGGCCAGTCAGCGATAGGTGTGGAGGCGCCATCCTCACCACTATATCCGGGTTGGTTATGTTTGCTAGCGTTGTAGTGTTGATACTCACCGGGCTTCTAACCCCATCCTCGATAGATCAGTTCCCTTATTTTGTTATCTTAATGGTGATTATTTTTCTCGCTTCGGGTACCGGGAATGCTTCAACTTTCCGCCAGTATCCCATTATCTTTTCTCATTCACAGAGACAGGCGGCAGGGGTAATCGGCTGGACAGCGGCAGTAGCGGCCTATGGACCATTTATTTGGTCATCTTTGATCGGAGTAGCTATAACGCAAACCGGCAGTCCCGTCCCGTTCTTTTTAGGGATAGCGGTGTACTATATAATTGCTACTTTCATTAACTGGAACTATTATCAGCGCAAAGGATGCGCGAGGCCCAGCTAGAGCCAGCAATTTTCTATTGACAAACCGTATCTAAAATGGCATAATCGCCCTATCAATATGCTTACGCATATCAGCGTAAGCATATGCACTTGCCAGGGCAAGAATCAAATATTTTTTGGAGGTATGCATATGAGGTTTCTTATAATTGGGAAAGCACGTAATCCCCTGCCGCCCGAGATGGCAATGGGCCTGATGGATGCCTTCGCCGCATGGGCAAAAAAGTACACCGGCAATAAGAAAGCCGAGCAAGTCTGGGGTTTTGCCGGCCAGCCGTCCGGTGGAGGTATTCTTAATGTGGAATCCTTTGATGAGTTGAATGCAATAGTGAGTGAGTGGCCCCTCAACCCGTTCTCTGAGATTGAGGTATATCCTCTTATGGACCTTCAGACTTCCATTCAGCAGACTAAGAAGGCAATCCTGGCCATGACACCAAAAGGACGATAGTGAGAACAAAAGCTACCTGATTTAATGCTGTTCTGTTAGACTCGCTTTTAAAAGAGGTCTAAGGTTCGTTACGCTAATAAGTGAACAATACCCCGGGCTGATACCTGGGGTATTGCATTTTGATATTTCCTCTTCAATCAAAAACGCCTTTACAAAATCCTCCACTGTGTTATAATTTACCCAATTTATTTCCGGCTTTTAAATCACTCTTGTTTCGCGTTTGTTGTTGAATAAGAGGAGGTTCTTATGCGGAAATTTACATGGGTAATCGTTCTTCTTCTAATTCTGGCTCTGCTGGCCTGTGCTGCTCCTGCGTCCCGGCAACCGGCTCCCCAACCTGCCATACCTGCTCAGAAACAACCTCCAACACCCGCTAGTATTGTATTTACGCCCACTGCCCAGGACGCCGCCTGGGCTAAGGTTGTGGATGCAGCCAGGAAAGAGGGTAAAGTTACCGTTTATTCTTTCAATCTTATTGGCGACCTGGCAACGGCGGTGACCAAAACGTTCGAAGAAAAATACGGCATAAAGATAGAGATAGTAACCGGGTTAGGTACTGTGTTGATTGAAAGATTGAAAAGCGAAGGGGCGGCAAAGAAGCATATAGCTGATGCTTTCGATACCGCTGTATCTCTGGTTGCCACAGCAAAAACTATGGGACTTACGACCAGTGCAGGCGATTTGCCCGTTCTATCAGAGAAGGATATCTGGTATCTGCCGCCCCGACTCGACCCCGAGGGACACGTAATCAATATAAATCCCTCCCCGACTTCCGTGTATATAAACACCAAACTAATCAACCCCGGTGGGGAACCTAAATCTTACAAAGAACTACTGGATAGTAAATGGAAGGGTAAAATAGGTATCAGCACGCCGGTTACAGATCCGGTGCCAATTTACTCCTTTGTTGCCCGCAAGCAGTTGGGATTAGATGATGATTACTTCCGGCAGCTAAGCAGGCAAGACCTCAAAGTAGTGCCATCCCGGCGCGATGCCGATAATATACTGGCCCGGGGGGAGGTGCCTCTGATTTATGCTGCTTCAGCTTCTACCACCGGCCCCCTGATGAGGGAGGGAGCACCTCTTAAGGCAGTGGAGCTTGAGGAAGGGGTGATTATGGCGGCTGGGCCTGGTATTACTTTACTCAAGGAAGCCCCACATCCCAATGCAGCGCGCGTTTTCATTAACTGGTTACTCAGCGTTGAAGGGCAGACGCTATGGTCGGAAAAAAGAGGCAGTTTAGCTATGCGAAAGGATGTGCCTGATTTTCAGCATCCAGCCGCTAAAATGCCTTTGAAAAAAGTTATCTATCAATCTCTGGATGATGTAATGGAGCTGTCCAAAGTGCAAAGAGAAGGGACTTTAGCCAAACTGTTGGGGTTAGAGAAATAATGTGATTGACATTGCTCCATGTATTAAAGGGGCGTTGGCAAAAAAAATAAAAGGAGAACCTGACCAATGATGATAATCGATGCCAGAAACCGTCCACCCACTCCAGAATCTATGGGAATGTTTGAGTCGGGGTGGTATAAAAAGGTTATCGCTGGCCGTGTGGCCCGATGGGAGCCGCCCAAATCTATGGTCACCCATGACCTTAACATGTGGTGGAAAGAATTTGATGAAGCTGGCCTGAGCAAGGCGGTAGTCTGCCATCGCAATACGCCAGGCGTCCCCGGCGCTCAGGTGCCAAACGACCATATTGCAGCGTTATGTGCACAGCACCCGGATAAATTGATAGGTGTTGGCGGGATTGACCCCACTAATACGCTTCACAAGGCGCTTCCAGAAATCGAACGTTGCGTTAAGGTCTTAGGACTAAAGGGGATATGCATGGAACCCGGGGTAGTCCGCCCGCCTATGCAATTTAACGACCCTAAACTTTATCCTATGTATGATAAATGCCAGGAGTTACGCGTCCCGGTATTCCTGCTGAATACACCATTCATCGGAGAGGGCTTCGAGTGGGGGCATCCCCGAACAATTGAGCAGGTGGCTAAAGATTTTAAAAAACTCAATATCGCTGTGGTGCATGGCGGCTATCCGTGGGTAATGGAGACGATAGCCCTGGGCTTCCGCTACAACAATGTTTTTATCATGCCCGATATATATATATTCCTGCCCGGCGGCAATCTGTGGTTGGAAGCTGCCAATAATGCCCTGGAGGACTCCTTACTCTATGCCTCAGCCTATCCGGTTCATTCAATGAAAGCCATGCTCGATGCCTTTATGCAAGCCCCCATGCGGGACGAGGCCAGGGAAAAGGTTTTCTATAAAAATACACTCCGCCTGTTTGGTATGTAGCAGTTTTCTAAGGCTACGCCTTGCAAAAGCAAGGCGTAGCCTTCAGGAGTCTTAACTATTGATTGAAGGATTTACACCCTGGCCGGAGAAGGAGGCCAGGGAATATAAAGCTAAAGGATATTGGCCTGGCCTGACCATATACCAGGCTTTAGAACGCTGGATCAAGGAAACTCCTCACAAAGAAGCTATCGTAGATGAAAAAGTCCGGCTGACCTATAATCAATTTGCGGTGGCAGTACGGCGTCTGTCTATAGCCCTGTACCATCTCAAAATCAAAAAAGAGGACAGGGTTATCGTCCAGCTACCGAATTGTTCCGAGTTTCTAATTTGCTTTTTTGCCCTTTCGCGGATTGGCGCTATCCCGGTACCTGTTATTCCCCAATTCCGGCAAAAAGATATTGGTTATCTGTTAAATCTAACCGGAGCATCTACTATTATCATTCCAGATGTCTATCACAGCTTTGACCATACACGGATGGTAAGGGAGTTACGACCGGAATCCCCATTGTTAAAACATGTCATCGTTGTCGGCCAGCAAATACCCCTGGATATGGTGGATTATAACAAGATTATGTCCAAAGCAGATGAAACTATCCAACGCGATTCTCCGGATAGCCTGAAACCCGATGCGGACGATGTGGCTTTTATCTCCTTGACCGGCGGCACAACGGGATTCCCCAAGGGTGTTCCCCACACCCACAACGATTTTGTCGGCGCCCGTTTAGCCTTTTTAAAGGCTGCCCGCTGGGATGCCAACACGATAATACTTATTAACAAACCCGTTGAGCTATATGCCAGCCTGGCACGGGGTCTGTCGGCGCTCATCGGCGGGGGTAAGATGGTCCTCAGTACCAGCAGCCGTCCGGCAGATACCCTTAAGGCTATTGAAGATGAGAAAATAACTGACCTGCAAATAGTCCCCACCGAAGGTGTGGATTTGCTTGGATTCCCTGATATTCACAAATACAACACAGGTTCCCTCAGGGAGCTTTCATGCGGTGTGGGCGCTTTTACCTCGGAGCAATTGAAAAGCCTCGCACAACGGTTAGGTTGTAAGATAACGAAAGCCTACGGGATGACGGAGGGGATTTCCCTTATCACCAGGCCGGATGAGCCGATTGAAGTCGTTCTGGAAACAGTCGGCAAACCTCTTTCGGAAGCGGATGAGGCTAAGATTGTGGATGAAAAAGGCGATGAGGTCGCGGATGGTATCGAGGGTGAGCTGGTTTTCCGGGGAGCCAGTGTCATCCGTGGTTATTACAAGAACCCGGAAGCCACGAAGGAAGCCGTATCCGCTGACGGCTTTTTCCACACCGGAGACCTGGCCGTCAAGGATAACAACGGCAATATTCGTATCACAGGCCGCAAGAAAGACTGGATAAGACGTGGCGGTCAAACGATTGTACCCCTTGAGGTGGAGTCTAACCTGCTATCCCACCCCAAGGTAGAGAATGTCGCAGTTGTAGCCATGCCTGACCCAAGGTTGGGGGAAAAAGCCTGCGCCTATATCAAACCCAAAAATGGTCAGGCCATCAGCCTGGAAGAGGTAACGTCATTTCTCCTGGAAAAGGGAATGGCTAAATATAAACTGCCTGAACGAGTTGAGATCATCTCCGAATTGCCTCTGGTGGGCATGGGGAAAGTGGACAAGAAGGCGTTGCGGGAAGATATTACCAGGAAGCTGGCAGCAGAATCTAAGTCATAACTGTGATTGTGTGATGTTCCCATCCCGGCCAGGCTAACGATCCACGGCCAGGGGGACGTTACCAGCTATTGCTTTTTACTATCCAGCCTTGTATACTTAGTCAGGTTGAGCCGATTTCGATGGCAGAACAAACATTCCAGAGGAGATCAGGGTAAACTTTTTGCTTAGTCCGCGGAACCACCTACATCTGATGTTAAGGAATTTGAGCCTCGGGGACTGCACTGAAACAAGCCCACACCAATATTTACGAAAGGAGGTGCAGTAACCCTTGGCTGACAAAAACTTAACCTGTCGCGATTGCGGCAAGACTTTTGCGTTCACCGCCGGGGAGCAGGAATTCTATCAGAGCCATGGTCTCGTGAATGAACCCCGTCGCTGCCCGGAATGCCGTGGTGCAAAGAGACAAGAGCGTTCCAGAGGGTACGAAGGCAGCCGTGAAATGTTCACGGTAACGTGTGCTTCGTGTGGCAAGGAAACTCAGGTTCCCTTCCAGCCCCGACAGGAACGGCCTGTCTATTGTAGCGATTGCTACAGCACAATGAAACCCCGGCGATAATCAAGCCCAAGAAGCGGTAAAGGTTAAAACCGCATCGCTTACCGGCTTGAAACAACAAGGAAATTGTTGCATCAACAGAGACTGCTGAGAACGTCTGAGGATTTTTTCGGCAGTCTCTGTCTTTAAATCATGTATATAGGCATATTAAAAGTAAAGCTCCGCCTGCCTGAGAATCAAACCCTGAAAGGGAAACGGCAGGCCATAAAGCCCATAATAGCCAGAGTGCAGAACAGGTTCAACGTTTCTATCGCCGAAGTCGAGGACATGGACCTGTGGCAAATTGCCACCCTGGGGATTACCTGCGTATCTAATAGCACGCCTTTTTGCAATGAAACTTTATCTAAAGTCGTAGATTTCATAGCTCAAAGCCACAATGAAACAGAACTCCTGGACTATGAGATTGAGTTGTTGACGGTTTAAGCAATGCTGTACCC
>Ga0209514_10004137_pt1 | contig 19846 bp, 18 predicted proteins | sample Subgrocontami58m_FD_187452 | JGI IMG/M metagenome (GOLD analysis project Ga0209514, IMG submission 187452) | Subsurface groundwater microbial communities from S. Glens Falls, New York, USA - GMW37 contaminated, 5.8 m (SPAdes) (version 3) | ecosystem: Environmental > Aquatic > Deep subsurface >...
ATTCATCAGGCCGTCAAACTTGCGCGGGCCTACCCAGCGCGGATTGATATCCCAGATCTCGCCCACGGTGTACGCCTGCGGGTTGGCCGTTTTGACCACTTGCCGAAACTCGGCCCAGAAATCGGCGTCGTCAATTTCGTTGGGCACGTCCAGCCGCCAGCCGTCGATGCCCTGCTCAATCCAGTAACGGGCCACGTCCAGCAAATAGCGGCGCACCTGCGGCTCGGCGGCGTTGAATTTGGGCAGCGACTTGATTTGCCACCAGCACTCGTAGCCCGGCGGCTGATCGTCGTAAGCGTGCAGCGGAAAGCTCCGCACGTGAAACCAGTTGCGGTACGGCGACTCGGCTTCGTTCTCCACCAAATTCTGAAACGCCAGGAAGCCGCGCCCACAGTGATTGAACACGCCGTCCAACACCACGCGAATGCCCAGTCCGTGCGCCCGGGTCAGCAGCCGATGGAACGTCTTCAGATCGCCCAGCATGGGATCGATCTTGTGGTAATCGGTGGTGTCGTAGCGATGGTTGGAGGCGGCCTGAAAGATAGGGCAGAAGTAGATGGCGTTGACGCCGAGGTCGTGCAGGTAATCCAGTTTCTGGATGACCCCCTCCAGATCGCCGCCCTGAAAACCGCGCAAGCGCGGCGGCGCGCCCCACGGTTGCACGGTGTACGGATCGTTATGGGAGTCGCCGTTGGCAAACCGATCCGGAAAGATTTGATAAAAGACCGCGTCTTGCACCCAATCGGGTACTGTCATCGATTTCCTCTTTACTCGCCCCGCGCCAGCGCGCAGTCGAACGCGGCAACTATCAATTCTTAGGGTCCGTAAAAATATTACTTCCCGGCGGTCGCCTGCTCACCGCCGCATGGAGTCAGTTTTTCGGAGTTCGCTTGAGCCGCAATTCGAAGCGCTGTTCCGAGCGAGGCCCCAGGGTCACGTCGAACGTCAGCCCGAGGGTCAACGCGCAGAAATCCACCCGCTGTTCTAGCGCCTGCCACGAGCGGGTGGAGCCGAGGGCCAGGGTGGTTTGCGTGCGCGTGTTCTGCACCCCGGGCGCGTCGCCGGCGGCGTTGTTCACAAACTGCAGCGTGCCGCGCCCGTATCGCACCACGTCCATGTAGTCGGGGCAGAGTTCGCTGGTGACGCGCAAGCGCAGCGAACGCTCTTTGCGGTCGTGATTGCGCAGCGTATACCCCGCCACCAGCTTGCCCAGCACAAACCGCAGCGTCTTTTCCAACGTCAACTCATCGGACAGGTAACGGATGAACGTCACCCCGCCCTTCTCCATCCGCGAGTCCAGCCACTCCTCCGGCGGTTGCTCGGCAGACTGCGTATCGAGCGTCACGTAATCGGCAAACGCGCGCGTCTGGGCCATCAACGGCATCACCGAATCGCCCGGGTTCACCTCGCACGCGGCCACGGCCACCGGCAGCGACTCCGATTGCCACACCCACAACGGCAGGAAGCGCCCCATGCGCGTGGGGGGCATTTCCTCCACCCGCTCCGCGCTGTGGCGGGGCGCATCGTCCTCCGGCAGCTGCCCGTTGTTCAGCGGTTCCACCACGGGGAAATGCCCGTCACCGGTATACACGCCCGGCAGCACCGGCAACTGGTTGCCCAGAAATTGCTGCCCGGTGCGCAAGTCAAACCAATACAACACCCGCCCGCCGTAGGCCGTGGTGATCTGCAATTGCGTCCCGTCACTCACCAGCACCTCGTCCGATCCGTCGCCGTTGCAATCGTCAATGATGACAAATTCGCCGTCGGCTTCTGCGACCTGAGCCGCGCGGGCCACCGCCACGGCCGTGCGGGCATCTTCCCAGCCCCGGTCGTTTAACCCGCCCACCCCGATGCAACCGTATTCGTACTGGTGAGCGCAATACGTCAACAGCGCCGCGCGGCGGAAGGCCTCGGCCCCCGGCGTGTTCTGCGGCATGGCCTGAATTCTTGCGCGAATGATGTCGTAAGTTTGCGTGAAGTGCTTGAGCTTGGGCGAACGAGCATAGAAGTCGAACCAATTCGCGTACCCGTCTTCGTGGTACGGCGCATCGGGCCGCGTCAGCGCCGCATCCATCCAGGCTGCGCTGCCATCGGGAATGGGCGTGAGGTCGCCGCTGGGCGGCGGCGCGTCGGAAAAGTTGATCAGCCGCAGGCCCGGCTCCGCTTCCAGCGCCGACAGAAATTCGTCGAGGTAGGCCCAGGTCTGGTTGGGCGTCACACCGCGCTCCCAGCCCCACAGGCCCATGGCCTCGGCGTCTTCGGCGTAAGCCGGGCACAGCGCGTCGGCGTCGGGGCGGGCAGCCAGCGCCCGCAAGTGATCGAATGCCTGCCCGCTACGCCCGAACCACGCGGCCAGATTGACTTTGTGTTTCAAGGTCTCGTCGTCGGTCACCACCGTCAGCCGGTGCGAGTCGGCCCGGGTGGTGAAGGTGAACGGCCCCGTGGCCCCAGCCCGGCTGAGAATATGATCTTCGACCAGCGTACAGGTGTAGCCGGCCTCGGCCATCAACGGAACCAGCGATTGCCGCCAGCACCGTTCCACATTCCAAAATGTGCGCGGCTCCACGCCAAACGCGTCGAACAGCACCGCCTTGTGCAATTCGATTTGCCGCGCGTTGTCCCAATCGTTGCTGGCATACAACACATTCTGCGCATACGTGGAACCCAGCAACTCGAACTGCCCGGCCTTCAGCCCGTCGCGGATCAATTCCAGCGGTTCGGGGTCCACCCAACTGAGCGCGTGGATGAGCGTGCCTGAGATGTGGATGTTGAACTTGAGCGCCGGGTGGGCGCGCAACACGCGCAACAGTCCGCGGTAGCAAGCGCGGCTGGCGACGCGCGCGTATTCGTTGAAGTGCTGATTAAAGTGAAAGAGAAAGGGAACGGTGAGCGGCACAAGCGTGCATTATACGCAAGCAAACAAATATTTCAAACCCAAATTGATGCAGTAGAATGAGATCGATGATCCAAAACCCCGTTCCCTACTCCGTCAGCGCGTGGCGGCTGCTGCTCTCGGAACCGGCCGACGGGCCGCTGAACATGGCGATCGACGAAGCCATCCTGTTGGCGGTGGCGCAGGGGCGCTCGCTGCCCACGTTGCGCTTTTACCGTTGGGCGCCGCCGTGCCTGTCGCTGGGCTACGCCCAACCCGTGGCCGATGCCGACTTCGCGCGCCTCGCCGCGCTAGGCTCCGACTGTGTGCGCCGCCCCACCGGGGGCAAGGCCATTCTGCATACCGACGAGCTGACCTATTCCATCAACGCGCCCCAAACCGATCCGCGCATGGGGGGCGGCATTGTGGAAAGCTATCAGCGGTTGAGCGAGGGCTTGCTGAGGGGATTAACTCTGCTCGGCGCAGTAGCGCGGAATGACAAAACTTTCACCACAGAGAGCACAGAGAGCGCCGAGAAAGACAAAAGAGAAAACTCTGTGGACTCAGTGCTCTCAGCGGTGAAAAATAATCCCGTTTGCTTCATCACGCCCTCAAATTATGAAATCACGGCCAATGGAAAAAAACTGATCGGCAGCGCGCAGTCGCGCAAGCAGAGTATGGTGCTGCAACACGGCTCGTTGCCGCTGGCCGGCGACATTGCCCGCATTTGCGAGGTGCTTGCTTTTCCCGACGAGGCCGCCCGCGCCGAGGCCAGACGGCGAGTGCGCGAACGCGCCACCACGCTCGAAGCGGCGCTGGGCCGGGCCGTATCGTGGCAGGCCGCCGCCGAGGCGATGGCGTTGGGGTTTGCCGAGGTGCTGGCCCTGGAATTGCATCCCGGCGCGCTCACCGCCGAAGAGTGGGAAACAGCGCGGCGGCTCAGAGACACGAAGTATTCACAGCCGCAGCTTCAAGCATGAGCGCGCGGCCCTATCCGGCGGCATCCAGCGCCGCAAACGCGGCCAGCACTTTTTGCAGCGCCAGCAAACTGGCCCCGGCGTGGGCCAAATCGTCCAGCCCTTCCACCGTGAACTGACGCGCCATCCAGTTCGCTTCAAAGCCGGGCGCGGCCAATACGGCAGCCACCCGTTCGGCTATTAGCGCCCGCCGCGCGCCATCCCATCCGCGAACCATCTTCGTCCAAAAAATGGTGTAGGCAAAATCCACGCTCGCCCCGGTGAGCGGTTCCGACTTGCGCGAGTTGGGTGCAGGGGCATCATTCATTGTTGAGCCTCATAACACGCCCACCGACGCGCTACTTCTTCTTCGGCTGCACTCGTCGCAGCCAGGCTTTCACGTCCGGCCATTTGGCCGGGCTGGGCGAGTGCGACACAGCGCCCGGCTCCGGGTCGGGGAATGGCGGCAGGTCCATCATTTTTCGCCACGCGTAACGCCCCAGCATCCTGAGGGTGGCCACCACCGGAGCAGCCAACAACAACCCCAGCACCCCCGCCATCGTCGCGCCGATGATCGCGCCCACCATGATGAAGATCGGGTGCAAGTTGAGGTGCCGGCCAATGATGCGCGGCACAAGAAAATTATTCTCCACTTGTTGAACTGCCAAAAAGAACAGGGCCACAATGGCGGCGTAAGCCCATGGAGTGAGATGCAGCCAGTTGCCGTCCTGAAACAGCGCCACGGCCGTGCCCACACTGCCGGCGAGCAGCGGCCCGATGATGGGAATGAATTCCAGCAAACCGGCCAGCAGCCCCAGCCCAAACGCATATCGCACGCCGAGGATCGTCAGCCCAATCCAGTTGATGATGGCTATCGTCAGGCCCAGTATCGCCTGCCCGCGCAAGAAGGCATTCCATATTTGGCTGAACTCACCCGTCAGCCGCGACACATCATACTGGTAGCCGGGGTCGGCGGCGTAGCGGTCAATCGCCACACCGAAACGGGCAATGTCTTTGGTGATGTAAAACGAAATCACCAGCACAAAGAGCGCCCAGCCAAAGAACTCCGCCGTGCTCGATGCGGCGCGGGCCACCGTCGTTCCGGCTTGCGACAACACTGCGCGGGAGGAGGAGATGATCTGATCGTACAACGGAGTCAGGTCCAACTGGCTCAGGTCCAGCGTGTAGCCCCATAGCGACAAGTTGCTGTGCAGCAGCGCATCGATGCGGCCCGGCAGGCTCTCCACAATCTGCTGAATGTTCAGATTCAGATTGGAGATTTGATTCACCACCACCAGGCCCAGGCCGGTCACCAGCGCAATGAGCGCCAACAACAAGCTGAGATAAATGATCGCCACCACGGCAGTGCGCGGCCACCGCAGCCGCGCCGCAAGGACCGTAATCAACGGGTTGAGAAAATAGGCAATCACCACCGCCGTCACCAGGGGCGCGATGACAATCTGGAATCGCCAGACCGTCAGGCCGATCAATGTGACTGCGGTCAGCCCAACTATGAGTTTGGTGGTGCCGCCCCAGCGCGGCGAACGGATTTCCTGCTCACTCATGGCACTACCCTCCAGGCCCCGATGGGCTATTGCCATTATTCTACATGGACTGGCGCCGAAAAACAAAACGCAGAGGCCAATGGTTCGGCCTCTGCGTGGCAAGCTTGCGGGCTTGCGGTCACCTTAGCGGTTGCGATACCCGCCGCTGCCGCCACTGCCGCCGGGGCGCCCGCCGCCACCGGGGCGTCCACCACCGCTGGGGCGTCCACTACCGCCGGGGCGTCCGCCCCGGTCGCCCGAGGGGCGGCCCCCGCCGGATGGCTTGCGATCGCGTTCCATCGCTTCTTCGGGCGTCCAACCGGCCAGCACGGCCTGCCGCGAAAGGCGGATCTTGCCAGCCTCGTCGATGTTGATCACCATCACCGTCAACTCATCGCCCAACCGGGCCACGTCTTCAACTTTCTCCACGCGGTAATCGGCCAACTGGCTGATGTGAACCATGCCGTCCATGCCGGGCATGATCTCCACAAACGCGCCGAAGTCGGTGGTGCGCACCACCTTGCCGGTGTAGATGCGCCCGATCTCCGGCGACTCGGTCAGTCCGGCGATCATCTCGCGGGCCTTGTTGGCGCTGGGGCCGTCGGTGGAGGCAATGAACACCTTACCGTCGTCTTCGATGTCGATCTTCACGCCGGTCTCTTCCTGAATCTTGCGGATCATCTTGCCGCCGGGGCCAATCACAGCGCCGATCTTCGCCGGGTTGATCTGCATGACGGTGAGTCGCGGCGCATACGGCGACAGGTCGGGGCGCGAGGCGGGCAGGGCCGCCAGCATCACCTCCAGCACCTTCAGCCGCGCTTCGCGAGCCTGGGCCAGCGCCTCGGACATGATCTGCGCCGTGAGGCCTTTGATCTTGATGTCCATTTGCAGGGCGGTGATGCCTTTCGCGGTGCCGGCGACTTTGAAGTCCATATCGCCGAGGTGATCTTCAAGGCCCTGAATGTCGGTGAGCACGGCGTAGCCGTTGCCGTCTTTCACCAGCCCCATGGCAATGCCGGCCACCGGGGCCGAGATGGGCACACCGGCGTCCATCAGCGCCATCGTGGAACCGCACACCGAGGCCATGGAGGTGGAGCCGTTGGACGACAGGGCTTCGGACACCACGCGCAGAGTGTAGGCAAAGTCGTCTTTCGAGGGCAGCACCGGAATCAGCGCGCGCTCGGCCAACGCCCCATGGCCGACCTCGCGCCGCGACGAGCCGCGCAGCATGCGCACCTCTCCGGTGGAGAACGGCGGGAAGGTGTAGTGGTGCATGTAGCGCTTCTCGTCGTCGGGTGACAGCGTGTCCAACTCCTGCGCGTCGCGGGGCGTGCCCAGCGTGGCAAGGGACAGCACCTGAGTTTCGCCGCGCGTAAACAGGCCACTGCCATGCGCGCGCGGGCTGATGCCCACCTCGGCGGCCAGCGGGCGAATGTCGCGCAAGCCGCGCCCGTCGGGGCGCATGCCGTCTTTGATGATCCGCTCCCGGACTACGGCCTGGAGGATGTCGTGCAGAATCTCTTTCACATCTGCCGCGGGCTGGTCGGCCAGGGCCGCCAGCACATCGGCCTCAACGGCCTCAATGGCGTCGTTGCGCGTGGTTTTGTCGGTGGGGGCGGCCACGGCCTGGGCAATGCGCCCGGCCTCCCTGGCCTTCACCATCGTTTCCAGCTCGGCAGCGGGCTTGAAGTGCTGATAGTCGCGCTTGGCCTTGCCGACTTCGGCGGCCATTTGCGCCTGTAGTTCGATGATCGGCTGCAGGGCCTGATGCCCAAACTCCAACGCTTCGACCATCACGGCCTCCGACACTTCGCGCGCGCCGCACTCCACCATCAAAATGGCGTCGCGGGTGCCGGCGAGGCGAAGGTCGAGGTCCGACTCATCCATCGTCTCAAAGGTGGGGTTCACCACCAGCTTGCCACCCACGCGCCCCACCCGCACCGCGCCAATGGGACCGTCGTAAGGCGCCACACCAAAGGGGATGTCGGAGATGGTCAACGCCGCGCTCGCGCCGATGATGGCGAGCACATCGGGCTGGTGAACTTGATCCACCGACAAGGACGTGATGATGATTTGCACGTCGTTGCGCATGTCCTTCGGGAAGAGCGGGCGCAGGGGGCGGTCGGTGAGGCGAGCGGTGAGGATGGCTCCCTCGCTGGCGCGGCCTTCGCGCCGGAAGAACGAGCCGGGGATGCGGCCCGCGGCGTACAGTTTTTCTTCGTAGTCCACGCTCATGGGGAAGTAGTCTATCCCGCTCCGAGGTTCCCTGGACATGGTGGCCGTTGCCAGCAGCATGGTATCGCCCATGCGCACCGTAACGGCGCCGCCCGCCAAACCGGCCAACTTGCCGGTCTCGACGGTGATGAGGTCGTCGCCGACCATCACGTTATATTGTTTTGACTCACCCATTCGATTTTCCTCCGTGGGCAAGCCGGAAACAGACTGCCAGTAAACAGTGGTCAAGCTTTATCGCCGTGGATAAAGCTTCACTACTGACTACCGGCGCGTTCTGTCCCCGGCTGATTAGATTGTAAACAAAGCGGACATCGTCCATTCACCCGAAGTCGGGCGACGGGCACGATGTCCGCCTGTGATATTACCGAACTTGCTTGTAGTCACTCTGTGCGCGGGCACTTCCCGGCAAAGAGGCAATGCAGCAACTCAGGACGATTTGAATTTGCGCAGGCCGAGCCGCGCAACCAATTCGTTGTAAGCCGCCGGGCTGGTTTTGCTGAGATAGGCCAGGTGCCGGCGGCGCGCGCCCACCAATTTGAGCAAGCCCCGGCGCGAGGCTTCGTCGCCCTTGTGCGCCCGCAAATGCTCGGTGAGCGAAACGATCCGGTTGGTCAGCAGAGCAATTTGAACTTCCGGCGAACCGGTATCTGACGCGTGCCGATGGTTTTGGAAGATTACTTGAGTTTTTTGTTCTTTGGTAAATGACATGACATCCGACCTCCGGGGCGGGTCACCGGGTGGGCAGAAAAGTATAGGGGGCCGCCCACCGGTCTAGTCAACGGGAAAAATTATACCACAGCACTCGTGTTTCTCAGCCGGCGCGGTTGCGGCCGCGCAACACCGCCAGAATGTCAGCCTGCGCGTCGGCGTCCAATTTCTCCACGGCGTGGCGCACAATCCAATTGGTGTTTTTGTCGGTGGTGTCGGCCCACTGGCTCAAAAACCGCGTCACCTCCGACGGGCCATGCACTGCAAAATCGCGCAGCACATGCGCCAGGTTCTTGCGCACTTCGGGGTCGCCCTCGTACATCGCGCCGTTCAGCACTTCCAGCGCCGCCGACACATCGGCGAAGTTGCGCTGTTTGGCCAGCGGCGCCAGGGTCATCACCCCAAACTGCCGCTGGTGCTTGTGCGGGCTGTTGACCCACTGCCGCACCAGCGCCAGCCGCCGCCCGGCGTCGCCCAGCACCCACGGGCCGGTTACCTGCGTCGCCAACACCTCAATCAATTCCAGATCGTCCAGCGTCGCCTGCCAGCGCATCATCAGCGCTTCCACATCGCCGGGGCATACCGTCACCAGCAATCCCAGCAGTTCAACCGCCAGCCGCTTCATTTCACGCACCGGCTCGGCCCACAACCGCTCGATCAACGCCAGCGCGAGCGCCGGGCGCGCCAGCACGGCCTTTCGCAACGCGCCCACCAGCGTGCGCATCACCGGAGCGGGCGTGCCATAGCCCTTCAGCGGCACGTGCACCGATACAATGGGGCTTTGCTTCACCGTGGGATCGCTGTGCCGCCGAAAGAACTCGCGCGCCCCGGCCACAAACGCGTGCGGGTCGGCAAACACACTTGCCAGCTCGGCGGCTTCGAAACGAATCTGGCCGATATCCAGTGCCGGCATTTACCCCTCCGCCCCCCGGTATATTTGCAGCCTGGCTTCCAGCCGCTGTTTCACCTCCGGCCACTCGGTATCCAAAATGCTATACATCACCGTGTGCCGTTGGAAGTTCTCTTTCAGGGCCAGCACCATGTGCTTACGCAATACACCCTCGCGCACCGCGCCCAACCGTTCAATAGCCTGCTGCGAGCGCGTGTTCCGCAGATCGGTTTTCAATTGCACACGCAGGCAGCCCGCCGCCTCGAAAGCGTGGCGCAGCAACAGGTATTTGCATTCCGTATTGACCGGCGTGCGCCAGCAGGCCTGAGCCAGCCACGTCCAGCCAATCTCCAGCCGCCGGTCTTGCGGCACAATGTCCATGTAGCGCGTGCTGCCTGCCGCCCGGCCCGTCTCCAATTGAATAATGGCAAAAGGAATCTGGCCGCCGTCCGCCGCGCCGCGCACCGTGCCTTCGACCCACTGGCGCGCGTCGTCCAGCGAAGTGAACGGCCCGCGCCACAGATACGCCCACACTTCCGGCGTTTGCCCGGCGGCAAACAAATCGGCGGCGTGCTCCGGGCGCAGCGGCTCCAACCGCGCCCAATGCCCGCGCAGCGTCACCGGCTCAATGCTCATCGGCGCATCACTGATCACCCCGTGCCTCGTGCGCCCATTCGGCCAGCCGCGCCAGTTGCGCCCGTGTGGGTGTGATGAAAGGCCGCACCTGCCGAATGGTATCCATCGCGGATCGAAGCGATTGCCCCTCGGACATGAGATAGGCCGCCGCCATCGTGGGGGCGCGTCCCACACCCTGGCCGCAGTGGATGTACACCCCCTGCCCGGCCCCCAGCGCCGCGCGCACAAAGGCCACACCGTCGCGCAGTTGATCTATCGTGGGGGCGCCGTCGTCCGGCGTTGGCAGCCACAAGTGGGGGGATAGCGCCACCCCCCGCGCGACATCGTCGGCCTCCTGGCGCAAACTCAGCGTGGCGGCAATGCCCCTCTGCCGCATCGTCGCCAACCCGTGCCGGAATTGCTGCCCTCCCACAAACAACCGGGGACGCACCTCGCTGCTGACGGCGGGGGACACCCCCTGCGTAAAGCGCATCACTTTTTCGTGCAGCCACAGCCGGGTGGTGTACGTTCCCTGATCCCGCAACCGAATCAGAAAGATGGATACGCCGCGACCGATCAGCGTAAGGGTTTGCATAGGCGGCTAATAAGCGCGGGCAAAGAGGGCTTTTTCTGTGGCCGGTTTGCCGCAGTGGATGCATACCCCCGCCCCGCCGGGCTGGTCAAGCGGAATGCAGCGGGTGGTGGCTTTGGTTTCCTCTTTGATCTGCGCTTCGCACGCGCCATCGCCGCACCAATACGAAAGGGCAAAACCTATTTCCACCGCCGACTTGAACTCGGCGTAGTTTTTGGGGTCGAACGTGTTCTGCTCCCGAAACGCCAGCGCGCGATCGAACAACGACTGTTGAATATCCTTCAGCATGGCAGCCACCGTGGCCGCCAGCCCCTCGCGAGAGACAAAGCTCTTGCCTTCGCGCCCCGGCTTATCGCGGCGAGCCAGCGCCACCGTGCCCTTGGCCAAATCCTTCGGCCCCACTTCGAGCCGCAGCGGCACGCCGCGCATCTCCCAATCGTTGTATTTGAAGCCCGGCGTCAGCCCCTCGCGGTCGTCCACTTTCACGCGGATGTCAGCGTCGGTCAGTTCGGCGCGGACGGCGCGCACGGCCTCCATCACTGCCGCCTTCTCCGCCTCGGTTTTGGAGATGGGCACGATGACCACTTGATATGGGGCCAGCCGGGGAGGCATCACCAGCCCCTGATCGTCGCCGTGCACCATGATGATGGCGCCGATGAACCGGGTGGAGATCCCCCACGACGTCGTCCAGCAGTATTGTTGCTCGTTGCCTTTGTCGAGATAGCGGATTTCGAAAGCGCGGGCGAAGTTTTGCCCCAGGTGGTGCGACGTGGCCGATTGCAGCGCCTTTCCGTCGCCCATCATGGCCTCTATGGAATACGTCTCGTCGGCCCCGGCAAACCGCTCCGACTCGCTCTTGCGGCCACGGACCACCGGGACGGCGGCTTCGTTTTCGGCAAAGTCCGCATACACGTTCAGCATCTGCAGGGTTTCAAACTCGGCTTCTTCTTTGGTAGCGTGGGCGGTGTGGCCCTCCTGCCACCAAAACTCCAGCGTGCGCAGAAACAACTTGGTGCGCAGTTCCCAACGCACCACACTGTTCCACAGGTTGATCAACACCGGCAGGTCGCGATACGACTTGATCCATTTGGCATACGAGTGGCCGATGATGGTTTCGGAGGTGGGGCGCACGATCAGCGGCTCCTCCAGCGTTTCGCCGCCGCCGATGGTCACCACGGCCAACTCCGGCGAAAAGCCTTCCACGTGCTTCTTTTCTTTTTCCAAAAAGCTCTGGGGGATGAACATGGGGAACCCGGCGTTGACGTGCCCCGTGGCTTTGAAGCGTTTATCGAGCGCGGCCTGAATGTTCTCCCACAGCGCCCAGCCGTACGGTTTCACGATCATCGTGCCGCGCGCCGGGCCGTAATCGGCCATGTCGGCGCGGACGACGAGAGTGTTGTACCACTCGGGGAAATCTTCGGCGCGGGTGGGTAGTTTTTGCTCAGACATTTTCCTTCATCCTTTCAGCATGGCAACCGCTTCATCCACATCATTCACGAAGCTCAACAGGGCGCGGTGCTCGGGGCGCACGTAGCCGTCGGCGTAGCTCAAAAAGATATTGATGGAGTCACGCCACAGCGGCCCCACGAGGATGAGCGGCTTGGGGCGGATTTCGCCGGTTTGCAGCAGGCTCCACGTGAGCGCCACCTCCGACAGTGTGCCCACGCCCCCGCCCAGCGCCACGGCAGCGTCGCAGAATTCCACCAAATGATAGAGCCGTTCGCGCAGCGAGCCGAATTTGATTTCTTCTTTGACCCACGCGTTTGCCGAAAGGCCCTCTCGCCAGTTTTCCAACAGACTGCAAGTGACGCCGATGACGTGCCCCCCGGCGGTGGCGGCCCCGCGGCTGGCGGCTTCCATCACACCCCGGTAGCCACCCGTAGCCACGGTGAACCCGGCCGCGGCCAGTTGCCGCCCAATCCCCATCGCTTCCGCGTACGCCGCCGATCCATCCACGGGGGCGGAGCTGCCATATACAGAAACAATTTTCATCTTCCGACTATCCTTCCTTCACGCCAATTGCCTCAGCCAGCGATCCACGGCGCGGCCCAGCGGTTCGAGCCACACGGCTTCGAGCAGACCTTCGCTGTCCTGCAAGCTGTAAGTGAGCGGCGCGGCCAGCGTGTTGAGCCACTCTTGCAGGAAGCGCCACATGAGGGCGAAATCCCACTGGCACGCCCATTCCTGATCCGTCCACGTTTGGCCGGTGTGGGCCGCCATCTCCTCGCGGTACACGGCCACGATCTCCTCCGGGGTGATGGGCAGCGGCGAAAACCACCATTGGCACATGGTGATGAACACCACGATGTCGATGACGCCCGGCCCGACGCTCACCATTTGCCAATCGTAAACGATCTGGCCGCCGTCCTCATCCACCGATATGTTGCCCGGCCAGTAGTCGCCGTGCAACAGCGTTTGCGGTTTGCTTTGCAGCACCTGGCTCACCACGTCGGCCTGCGAGATGAGCCGGGCCAGCGCCGTGAGCCGCTCCATGGAGTTGGTGATGGCGGCGGGTGTGTCGTGCCGCACGATGGTCTCCAGGGCTTTGGCCGCGGCCATGACGTAAACCGGGTAATCGTTGGTGAGCGGGCGGCCCAACCACGGAAACACCGACAGGTCTTCGGCCAACCCCCAGAAGCGATCGTGCAGGTGAGCCAGGTTGATGATCGCCTGCCGGTATTCTTTGGCCGTCCAGCGTTCGGGCCGCACCGTGGTTGGGTAAGGCTCCATCAACAGCCAATCGCCATTGGCGTCGCTGGCTACCAGTTCGGGTACGGTGATGGGCAGTTGCGAGGCCAACGAACGATAGAGGCCCACCTCGCGCACGCCGGTTCCGGCCAGCCCGAACCGCGACGTGCCCTGCGGCTGTTTGAGCAAATACGAATAATGCTCGCCAAAGTTGCGACGCTCCAGATCGATGCCCACACCGCGAATCTGCCCCAGCGCCGGATAGGTGTCCACCGGCTCTTCGCCGATCTTGATGATACGCAGGGTGGGATCGGCCAGGTATCGGCGCAATCCGGCCGTGAGTTCAGCGCCATTGAAGGGCCAGTCAGTCATGCGGTAATCAGCTTCCGCGCGTCCAGTCTGTCTAAGTCATCCACCAACCCGACTCCCACTCAATCAGCCGATAAGGGTATACGTTCAAGATTTCGGTCCGGCCCAGTTGCGTGCGCGTCACATCGGTGTTGCGATAGACATGCGAATGGCCGTGCAGCAGATAGCGAGGCTGGAATATTTTCACCATTTCCACAAAGGCGTCAAAGCCCGTGTGAGCCAGATCGTCGGCATCGTGAATGCCCCGGGGCGGCGAATGCGTCACCAAAATATCCAGCGCCCGGCCGTCCCGCAGATGGTTGAGCCACAGGCTTATGCTCAACCCGCCGGCGCGCCGATTCATTTCCGATTGCGAGTATTGATGCTCGCCGTCGGCGCGGTAACGGATGCTGCCGCCCAACCCGGCCAGGATCAGCCCGCGCTCGCGGCACACGCGCCCGTCGAGGTTGACGCAGCCTTCGGCGGTTTCGACCGTGCGGCCGTCGGACATATGTTGCAGGCGCGCATCGTGATTGCCGGGCACAAAATACACCGGCTTGTTGAGCATGGTCACCACAAATTCGAGGTAGTAAAACGGCAGGTCGCCGCAACCAATCACCAGATCCACGTCCCCGAAGCGATCTTTCACGTGGGGGCTGTAGATGAAATCCACCACTTCGTCGCTGAGGGCCAGAATCTTCATGCGGCAGTCTGTCCGCAGATTACGCAGATTGACACAGTGCCTTGTTTTTTGTCTGCGTTCGTCTGCGACATCTGCGGATTACCCTACTGATCCCACTCACGCCCATAGTTGACTTGCAGCTTGTCCAGTATGGCTTGCTCCAAATCGATCTGGCTGACGCTGGCCAGTTGCAGAAGATACAGGGCCACATCGGCCAGCTCCCCGGCCAGTTCCGCCCGGTCGGCCGTTTCGCCGCCCCACTGGAAATGTTCCAGCACCTCGGCGGCCTCAATAGCCAGGGAGGCCGCCAAATTGCGCGGCGTTTGCGGGCGCGGGCTGCCGGGCGCATACCAGCCCTTGGCCGTCACAAAGCGATGCATCTCGGCGGTCAGGTCAGAGATGGTCATGGCGACTCATTTCATTATACCTTGCAGGGTTCGCTCACCCTCGCAGCGCGTCCACAAAATACTGCGGGTTGAGCGGTTCGCCCGTGGCGGTTTTGATGTGGCCCGACCAGTCTTCGCGGGCGCCGGGTTTGAAGAAACGCTCCATGAGCCACTGCCCGGCCTGCTTGCGCTCCACAATGCCACCCACCTGCTGCCGCAGCACGTACTGCAACTGGGCGCTGACGAGGGCGCCGAGTTCGTAGTTGTGGTAATACACCGGGACCAGCGCCACGTGAATTTTGGCGGCCCAATCGGGAGCGGCGCGGCCATCGGGCGGGGTGAGGAGCTGGTAGCGCTTCACCAAATCCCACCACACCCGGTCAAGGTCTTGTTCGGGATCGCCGTATAGCGCCCGTTCAAAGTGAGTCATCACCAAACACCAGCGGGTGAAGATGAGCCGCAGGGCGCGCTCTTGCGCGCGGGCCGCTTTGGCCACGCGTGCGGCCTCCGCCGCCGGGATGCCCAGCACCTGCTCCAGCCATTGGCGGTCGTAGGTAAGCGAACCCATGGTGATGGCAATGGCTTCGGTGCTGAGCAGGTGCGGATACTGCCGCAACAACCACGGCAGCGAGGCATTCAAATACTTGTTATAAACGCCGTGGCCGAGTTCGTGCAGCAGGGTTTCAGTCCAGCGATGGTTGGGCAGCAGGTTGTCCAACGTGCGGATGTCGCCTTCGCGGTCAATGTCGGTGCAAAAGGCGTGCTGGTTTTTGCCCTCGCGGGCGTAAAGGTCCGAGCGGGCGAGGATGTCGCGCACGTCCATCCCGAGGCCGTCGTAGGTTTTCAGCGCCAGTTCCACCGGGTCGTGATCGGCGAACAGCGAATCCATTTCCACTTCACCCATATCCGGCGGCGACTGAAAAAACCGGTCGCCAAAATGCCACGGGCGAAGCTGCTCGGGGGCAATGTCGAAGTGCGTGGAGCGGGCGGCGTCAATTTCGCGCTTGAGTTGGGCGAACGGCTCGCGTGTGGCCGCATCCAATTGCTCAAAGAGCGACAGCAGTTCGCCCTCGTCGATCTCATTGACGGTGAGCGATTGCCGGAAAAAATCGCGAAAGCCCTGCTTGCGCGCCGCGGCGTTGCGCAAACGGGCCAACTGGCGCACGGCGTCGGCCACTTGCGCGCCCACTTGCTTGCCAGCTTCCCAGGCCTCTTGCGCCAGCGCGGAGTCGTGGGTCTTGCTCAGGATGTCGTCCAGTTCGTTGTCGCTCAGTTTGCGCCCGCCCACGGCGCCGCGAAAGTTGTAGTAGCGGTCGCGCACGTCGGCTTCGAGGGCGGTGAGGGCTTCGGTGGTGGCGGCGTCTTGCTGTTGCGCGGCGGTGAGGAGGTAGAGCAACTTGATCTGCCGGGCGACCAGCGGGTCGGCGGCGGCGCCGGACCGGTGCATGTGTTTTGCGGTTTGATGGCGGGCCGGGTCGGCGAGGAAGCGAATGTAGGCGGACTGCGCTTCGCGCATGCGCTGGTTGGCCTCGGGCGTGCCGGACGCGGCGGCCTCCCAATCGCCGAGATAATAGGCGCGCTCCAATACTTTGAGTTGGGAAACGGTGGTCTCGATGAAGTCCTGAATGGTATCGCTCATGAATGCTCCGTCGTAAATGATGAGGGTGGGAGGGTGGGGCAAGTATAGCACGCGGATGAACGCGGAAAGAGCGTTAGAACTTATCTCTAAGCCTGTCGCAGGTGACTGTCACCGCGCATCAGAGTTCGAAGATTCAAGCGTCTTGTGCGCGGTGACAGTCACCTTAACCCGGGTTTAGAGATAGGCTCTTGGTGTTCGCTGCGGTTTGAAATGGCCGGGCTGGCGCCAAAACAAACGCCCGCCGGGGAGGGCGGGCGCTGTGAGTGCCATGCGTTGCGCAGGCGGCGTTTAGCCCAACAGGGCGACGGCTTTCTGCAAACTTTCCACTTTGTTGGTCACTTCCCACGGGGCGTCAATGTCGGTGCGGCCAAAGTGGCCGTAAGTCGCCGTTTTACGGTAGATGGGGCGGCGCAGGTTGAGGTCGCGGATGATGGCGCCGGGGCGCAGATCGAAGTTCTGTTTGATCAACTGCGCAATTTGCCGGTCGGGCAGTTCGCCGGTGCCGAACGTTTCGACGTTGATGCTGAGAGGATGGGCTACGCCGATGGCATAAGCGACCTGAATTTCGATACGGTCGGCCAGCCCGGCGGCCACGATGTTTTTGGCGACCCAGCGGGCGGCATACGCGGCGGAGCGATCCACTTTGGTGGGGTCTTTGCCCGAGAAGGCGCCGCCGCCGTGGCGGCCCATGCCACCGTAGGTGTCCACGATGATCTTGCGGCCCGTCACTCCGGCGTCACCCATGGGGCCGCCGATCACAAACCGCCCGGTGGGGTTCACGTACGTCTTCAAATCGCCGTTGAGCATGTTGGCCGGGATGACGGCTTTGATGACGTGCTCGAATACCTGCGTGCGGATTTCTTCCTGACTGATCTCCGGCGCGTGCTGTGTGCTGACCAGCACCGTATCGACCCGCTTGGGCTTGCCGTAGGCATATTCCACCGTCACCTGCGCTTTGCCGTCGGGCCGCAGCCACGGCAGGGTGCCGTCTTTGCGCACCTGCGCCAGGCGGCGGGTGAGGTTGTGGGCGAGGAAGATGGGCATGGGCATCAGCACCTCGGTTTCGTTGCAGGCAAAGCCGAACATCATGCCCTGATCGCCCGCGCCGACTTTCTCAATATCGGCATCGGTCATCTCGCCGGATTTCTCTTCCATGGCGTGGTCAACGCCCAGGGCGATATCCGGGCTTTGGGAGGCAATGGCCGCTTGCACGGCGCAGGTGTTGCCGTCGAAGCCTTTGTCGCTGGAGTCGTAGCCGATGTCTATCACCACGCGGCGAACGAGGTCGTCGAAGTTGACGAAGGCGCGGGTGGTGATTTCGCCCAGCACCATCACAAAGCCGGTTTTGGTGGCGGTTTCGCAGGCCACGCGGCTCATGGGGTCTTGCTCCAAACAGGCGTCGAGCACCGCATCGCTCACCTGATCGCAGAGTTTGTCGGGGTGGCCCTCGGTGACGGACTCGGAAGTGAACAACAGGCTCGGTTCACTCATAAACGAGTTGGACATTGAATAGATTCTCCTTTGTGTTTCCGGCGAATGGCGGCGGGCGTCATTGCCAACAAAAATAAAAACCCCTTCTGGCGGAGAAGGGGCGAGGGTTTAGGCTCGCGGCTGCCCTCTCATCTTCCAGTTCAATCTGCCGGAATTGGCACCGCAACCGGAAGTTGGAGTTTGGAATTTAGAGGTTGGAGAGTCTTCTCCAACTTCTAACACCCAGTTCCTGACTTCCAGATCGGTTGCCGAGGCTTCACAGGGCCGGTCCCTCCGCCTCTCTGGATAAGAGCGACGTCATAACGCGGGTGCGTCATGACCGCATTTTTTAGTTGTTTGTAAAAAGCGCTACCCCGCGCCACTGGCAGCGTTTCGGACGGGCCAATTCTATCATGTTGTATCGGATATAGTCTAGCGGCGGCGAGGGGACAATTTTGACGAGGAAGGACGAGGGGCGAGGGCGGTTTGGTGTTGCACCGCGAGGTGGGATAGAATACGATCGCAGCAGAATCAAGCAGTCGGAACAAGTGGAGCCTCATGGACAACGCAACCATCGGAAGCCCCGTCGAGCCTCGCTATTTCGAAGATTACGTCGTGGGCACAGTGCACGGGTTCGGGAGCATCACCGTCGAGGAAGCTGAAATCATCGAATTCGCCCGGCGCTTCGATCCGCAGCCATTTCACACCGATCGGGAGGCAGCCCGGCAATCCATCTACGGCAACCTGATCGCCAGCGGTTGGCACACGGCGGGCCTGATGATGCGGCTGCTGGTTGAGCATTACCTCTCGCCGGGGGCCAGCCTGGGTTCGCCCGGAGTCGACGAGCTGCGTTGGCTCAAGCCGGTGCGGCCCGCCGATGTGCTCTCGGCGCGCGTGACGGTGCTTGAGGCCGCTGTATCGCGCTCAAAGCCCGATCGCGGGCTGGTACGCTCGCACGTCGAGGTGTTGAACCAGCACGGCGAGGTGGTCATGACCCTGAAGGCCATGAATCTCTTCCTCTGCCGACCCTCAACCCGGCGCTGAATGAACATCCTGACACTGAAACTCGTGCTCACGCCCGCGCTCATCGGGGCGGCTAGCCTGGCCGGGCGGCGCTGGGGCCCGACCGTGAGCGGCTGGCTCGTCGGTCTGCCCCTCACCTCCGGGCCGATTTTATTCTTCCTCGCACTCAACCACGGCGCAACGTTCGCCCGCGCCACGGCCATAGGAACACTCACGGGCGCAATCTCGGAAGGGGCCTTCTGCCTCGGGTATGGGTGGATCGCTTCGCGCTTCCATTGGCCCGTCGCCGTCGCGTCGAGCTTCGTGGCCTTCGCCATGGCAACAGCCGCCCTTCAATATCTGACTCTTCCGTTACCGTGGCTTTTGGGGATTGTGATGCTGAGCCTCCTCACGGCCCTCGGCCTCATGCCGACATACCCCACGGCCACTTCCTCGCCAATGGCAGCGCTGCCTCGGTGGGACATCCCGGCCAGGATGGCAATCGCCACCGTGTTCGTTTTGCTGTTGACCGACCTCGCCCCGGCACTCGGACCGCACCTCACCGGGCTGGTGGCCCCGTTTCCCGTTTATGCCGCCACCCTCACCGTGTTTGCCCATCGCCACGGCGGACCGGCTCCGGCGGTCGGAGTGCTGAAAGGTTTGCTGCTGGGGATGTTCTCGTTTGTCGGCTTCTTTCTCGTGCTGGCCGCCCTCATCGAGCGTGTGGGCATCGCCCCTGCTTTTGCGGCGGCCACATTCGCCGCGCTGCTGTGCCAGGGTGGCACACTGTGGCTGCTGCAGCGCAAGCCCCGATAGCGCGAGGTCTCATCCCTCGCCTCATCGGCAGTCGCGACAGCCAAGTTGCAGTTACGCAGTCGCCACTTGAGTATTGCTCCCCACATGCCGAAGCATTGCCGTGAGTTTGTTGACAATCCTTTTGGTATCATAGATGATATGGTGTTGGAGTTGGCAATCACAGCCGAGTGCGAATTCATCGTCGCATAACTTCTATTATGCCAGCCCTCGAAACCTTTGAACGCGCACTCACCAAATCCGAGCGGCAATCTATGGCCCGGCTGACGACGCCGGTGAAAATACAAGCGTTTCTGGATAAAGTGATCTACAGCTCGGAGGAGATTTACCGCTGCCCGTTGCGCGTGCTGCGCGACCGGGTGGGCCACTGCTTCGACGGGGCGGTGTTTGCGGCGGCGGCCCTGCGG
>Ga0209514_10004138_pt1 | contig 19846 bp, 25 predicted proteins | sample Subgrocontami58m_FD_187452 | JGI IMG/M metagenome (GOLD analysis project Ga0209514, IMG submission 187452) | Subsurface groundwater microbial communities from S. Glens Falls, New York, USA - GMW37 contaminated, 5.8 m (SPAdes) (version 3) | ecosystem: Environmental > Aquatic > Deep subsurface >...
CCCTCCATTCCCTTTACCATATTTTGTAATACGTTAAAAGCGGCCTTTGAATCGTGCAGAGAACTCCTGGACATTTGCGTCTCGAACTCATCCAGAACACGGGACATCCGGCCATAATAATGAATTTCCTTTCCTTTTAAACACTCGGGATAACCTTTCCCGTTATACTGCTCGTGGTGCTGTTTTGCAATGAGACAGGCCTCCCGGTTGAGATTGCCGGTGTTTGATAAAAGGATAAAGCCCAGATCAGCATGTTTTCTTACCTGTTCTCTTTCTTCCTTTGTCAATTCTTCCTCATTTTTTCTCGTCATCGCCGGGTCAATCCTCGCCTTGCCAATATCGTGCAGAAGCAAGCCGGTGCCAAGTGTCTGCAGGTCGCCAAGAGGCATACCGAGATGGTATCCAAAGAGCAGCCCCAGAACGGCTGTGTTTACTGAATGTCTGAAGAGATTTCCGTCGTATGCCAGCATTTCCCTTAAATGCGAAGATACTTCCTTATCCCTTCCCATAAAATTCAGGATAACCGTAACCCAGTCCCTTGCCCTTTCAACGGCAATGTTCACGCCTGACTCTCCCAGCGCGTCGGTTACCATGTTTATTGCGACGTCATAGACAATCTGGGTTCTCTCCTGCAAGGTAGCCATTCCATCGCGGACCACCTGCTCAAGGTTTGTTTCCATGTATCGCAGATACTGCCCGCTGCCGTTCTTTGCGACATAAATCTTACTAATGTTCTTCTTTACGAAGGACTCTTTCCTCTCATCATCAAAGAGCTGGTTGCCCTTGCAGTACAGTAAATATTTAGCTTCGTCATTCACTATGGTCTGCAAGTACAAATCACACCCTGCAAATGCGCCGGTTTTTATACTTCGTAATGAAACCGGCAGATATTTATTATTTTTGTCATAGTACGTGGAAGTATAGTGGTCCAGCTTGTTCGGATTTTTTAGCCTTTCGTACAAATCCGTGTTCCTGACGGCGATAGCCACATACGCCGCAATCGTCTCCAGGAACCGCACATCAATATTTGTGTAGCCTTCTCCCGACTTTTTGCTGTTTGCGCTAATTACCCCGACAACCTTGCCCCTTATCTTCACGGGAACACAGAGCAGTGTTTTTCCCAGATACCATTTAAACTGCTGCTTATTAAAGCGCTGGTCGTTTTCTATATCATCAATAACCAATACATTCCCGGATTTTACCACCCAGCCAATCGGCCCATCGCCTACCTTGTATATCGTGTCTTTCGCTATGTGAGCAGGCAGTCCTTTTGACGCCTTCAACTGCACCTCGTCTCCACTAACCAACGCGATAATTCCCGACAAACTGCCGGTGCCGCAAACAACAATATTATTGACCAGCGGAAATACCCGTTCCAAATCGAGCACGGAAGTTAAGGCATGCCCTATTTCTTTAAGATTCAATTCCTTTAGACTGTCGTAAGAGTCGTCCATCAGTTTATCAGTACTTTTCGGATGGTGTAACAAATAATACAACTTGGCCAGGCACCTGATATCGTTCAGGGTGTCCTGCACGACCTTCAGATCTTCTTTAACCGTTTGACTCAACGTGCTCGTTGTCATAACCGTTATCCTTTATAGTTAAAATCCATCACAAAAGTAATTAACTTTGAAATTCCTACGTATTTAAGTTTAGCAATAGCAGTGCCAAATTATTTTTCAGACAACTTCCCGACAAGGCCAATCCTAACCCAGTACAATTTGGTACGTTATACACTACGTTACAATACCTGTAATTTATCTGCATGGTTTAATAATTGAACAGTTGTCTTTGAGTGTATAAAAATTTCCTATACGGTCACCATACCGGGAAAAGTCTTCTTACTTTTCTGATACTGTCTTTCCCCGCCTGAACCGAGAAAGAGGATGAAGTCCTTGAAATATTTCTCGTCAAAACTTCCCGCCATTTCATCTTTCATTATCTTTAGCGCAGAGAACGGCTTTCTTGCGTCTGAATAAGACCTTTTGGTCGTCAGCGCGTCATACACATCTATGATGCCTGCAATTTTCCCGTATTTGTGGATACCATCACCCTTCAACTTATTTGGGTAGCCTTTCCCGTTGTTTTTCTCGTGATGCTGCATAATGGGGAAAAAACTGGAGGCGTCAACACAGCCGGTTTGTTTTAAAATGTCCGCGCCATACTCCACGTGCATTTTAATCTTCATAAATTCTTCATCGTTTAATTTTTCTTTTTTATTAATAATCGCCGAATCCACCTGCGTCTTACCCACGTCGTGCAATAACAATCCGGCGCCAAATACCTGCATCTCGTCACCGCCAAAACCCAGATACTTCGAAAATAACAGCCCCAGCACCGACACGTTTACCGAATGTGTATAGGTATAATAATCATACGAAATCATACTCATCATATTTGGGAAAGCGCCCTTGCTCTGGATAACAAAGTCTATGGTGTTTGACACCCAGTTTTTCGACCTCGCCACCTGCTCGCCGGAACGCGGGTCTTCAAAGACGTCGGTCATAATGTTTTTAGCAACGTCATAAACAATATATGCCTTTTCCTTAATGTCCACCCTATCGTCATTAATAATATTTTTCAGGCTCGACTCGACATACTTTAGATATATTTTATGGTCTGCTTTGCGGATAAACAGCCTGCTCCCCTTGTTTTTTTTCAAATCATCAATTCTGTCCGACTTAACAACGCTTGTCCCGCTGCAATATAAGACATACCGGGTCGCTTTATCCACGCTTTGCTGGATAAAAAGGTCACATCCGACAACGGTATCCGCCCGTATTGCATTTAACGACGCTGGTATATATTCGACTGTTGTATTCATTTTATTCACGCCTCTATGTCAATTATTTTCCCACAACGGTTCTCATCAGAAATCGTCTTGTCTGTCTCATCAGGTACCTCTTCTCGTATATCATCGGCCGATTGTCCCTCATTGCCGGAAATCAACTTTCTGAACGCCTTCCCCCCTTTCTTGCCGTCCCTTTTCGTCTGCTTATTGAAGTTAAAACATCCGCCTGGCTGGCTGTCGTCATCGGTCTTCTTCACCGATGCGCACCTATAAAGAGGCTCTTCGTGAATGCGTTCAATGGTATCGGACATGGTTCACCCTCATGCCTTATCATAAAGGCGGTTTTAACAAACGCTCAGGGAAGCCTTACTTATTTTAGCACGAAGTAAAAACAGGGCGCGATGATGGAGCTGCGACACCCTTGATTCTGAAATACCAATCATGTGACTGATTTCTTTCAGCATCAAATCTTCATAGTAATACAGGGTGATTACCAGCCTTTCCCGTTTGGGCAACTCGGAAATAGCGCCTGCCAGCAACGCCTTTTCTTCCTGCGTCTCAAGACAGCTCAAGGGGTCATTAAACTTTGTATCCTTAATTTGCTGATTTCTATCGTCCCGCGAATTATCTTCTGATTTTTGATTAAATTCTTCTAATGAAAGGAATGTGCTGAAACTAATTTCGGCCAGTAATTTATCCCACTCCGAAGGGTCCATTTTCAATACTTCTGCGACCTCATCGGGACGCGGCGGTCTGTTCAGCTTTTGTTCCAGTGAGATATACGTATCCCGAACCATCGTGGCCTTGTCCCGCACCGAGCGAGGCAGCCAGTCCTGCGACCTTAAGTAATCCAGGATAGCGCCCCGGATACGGGATATCGCATAGGTGCCGAATTTCGTGTCCTTCTTTGAGTCATATTTTTCCGCCGCTTCTATTAACCCCAGAATGCCGTATTCGATGAGGTCTTCTTTGTCCACAAAAGGCGGTAAATATATCATGATCTTACCCACCACGTATTTAACCAATGAAAGGTACTCTATGATCAATTTATCACGCTTCATTAAATCTGCCACGGAATAGCTCGATTTTACCTTCGTTACTGTACCCATTTTCGTTTCCCCTTAAATAAACAGATACCATTGATATTTAACGCTTACCCGCTTCACAACTTTACACCACCGCTACACACGGCGCGATCCAACGCCTATTGATTCTTGTGTCCCACGGGCTGGTTCTTCCTGGGAAGCGCCGCTCCATGCGCAGGACCGGCTTCGCCCGGTGAAACAGTTTTCGCCACACTTGACACGTATTTGACGAATATATTACTTAAAACTCCGACAATTATCGTGATTACCACGCTTCTGATGGCCAGCATCGGCATTGACACATTAGACATCAGCCCTAAAAAACAAGAGACAAAGAACACGACAACGATACAATAGATACGTCCTCTCGCTAACAGTTCATCCATTCATCATACCTCCGTCTTTAAAGACTTCCCGTAATTTCAGAAATCTACACCCAGGATAAATAAATCAGAAACTACTGATCCGTTTGTATTTTGTTTGCGATGCCTCTAAAATAATCTGCAACACCCATGGTATGCGTTCCATCGTCGTTGTTTAAGAATGAAGCCGCCATATTATTAAGGCAACTCGTTGCATTTGTGTTGGGATACTCTTTTACAAAGGATTTCCGGAGTCTTGCGGCGATTGGAATATTGGGGTCATGCAGCAGATATCCCAGGTATTGCACGTCCACGTCCAGAAACCGCCGCGTTACGGACGTGATCTTTTTCACCGTCAACTCGGCCTCCTCCCGGCTGCACGAGAGATTAACCAGGAGTTTTATGTTTAAATCTTTTTTCCTCCTGGAAAGGGCCTTGATCATGGCGTAGGCGTCGGTCATCGCCGTTGGCTCCGGCGTGGTCACGAGCAGTATTTCATTCGAGGCAAGCACAAAGCTCAATACGTTTGATGATATGCCCGCCCCGGTATCAACAATTACGATATCCAGGTCTTCATCGAGGTCGCCAAAGCCTTTAAAAAGCAACTCTTTCTGCTCCTCGTTTAAGCTCGTAAGGTCTTCGATGCCGGAACTGGCAGGCACAAATTTTATCCCATCCGGGCCCTGAAGAATTATGTCTTTTAATTGCTTGCGACCCTCGATGACGTCCTGTAACGTATATTCAGGATGAAGACCCAGCAAAATATCCACGTTTGCGAGCCCCAGATCTAAATCTACCAGGAGAACCTTTTTCTTATACCTTCGGAAAAGCATCGCCAAATTTACGGCGATGTTCGTTTTCCCAACTCCACCCTTACCGCTGGTAACTGCTATCGTTCGAACCTTGGAGAAACCCATATTTGTTTTCCGCTTACTTTCCACCGCGCTTGACATTTCCCAGACCCCCGCAGATACTGTTTATTCCCTGTTCACCCGGAAATTTTTACCCATGAATTAATACACCCTTTTGAATTCCGCGCCACAACCTGTTATCGTCTTTTCATAGTTACGCCGCTCATATTCACAGCTTTACTATCCCCAGGGATTCAATCCTAACGCCTGACGATATCTCTTTGTATGACAACACGGGCAACTGCGGTAATGCGCTTTCTATCAGGCGGCGAATATGGCTTCTTACATTAGAGGAGGTGAGGAGAACCGCTTCATAGCCGGAAGATAACGTTTCCCGTACCGTCTCGATTAACTTATCTATCAATTTTTGTGCCATATTCGGCTCAAGCGCCAGGACGTTTCCCCTGTCCGTTTTGTGAATTGCGCTGGCAATCATCTGCTCGAGTTGCGGATCGAAGGAAATAACGCCAATCTTGCCTTCACCGTTCTGATATTTCTGGCAAATCATCCGGGAAACCCTTTGTCTTACGTATTCTGTTATCATTTCCGGATCCTTCGTCATCGGGGCGAAGTCCGCAATCGTTTCGAGTATGGTCGCCATGTCCCTGATTGGCACCTGCTCTTTTAATAAATTTTTCAGGACTTCCTGTATATTTCCGAGAGATATTATATTGGGCGACAATTCCCCGACTATCGTTGGAGACTCTTTCTTCAAATTTTCAACAAGCTTCTGTACATCTTCCCGACACAGTATCTCATAAGCGTGTTTCTTCATAATCTCCGTAAGATGGGTAATCATCACAGACACAGGATCAACAATCGTATATCCGGAGGCCTCGGCGTCTTCTTTCGCGGCATCGGTAACCCAGAGGGCTGGTAGACCGTACGCAGGGTCTGTTGTCGCTATTCCATGAACCGGGTTTATAACCGTACCGGAATCAATGGCAAGATAACAATCATGAAATAACTCTCCCCTCGCGATATCCTGCCCTCTCAGCTTGATTACATACTGATTCGACCCCAACTGCAAATTATCCCTCACGCGAATAGGGGGAACAAGGATACCCAAATCCCTCGCCATCTGCCGTCGGAGCGCGTTAATCCTTTCCAGGATACCTCCGTTCTTATGCGGATCAACCATCGGCACCAGTTTATATCCCACCTCTATCCCCATCCTGTCCACATGGAGCAGTTTTTCAACAACTTCTTCAGCATGCGGCTCCTGTCCGGGTTTCTTCACCTCCTTCTCAGCGGCTTCTTCTATTGCCAGCTTTTTGCCAGACCTCCTGAGGACAAAAAACAGCACGCCAAAAAAACCGGCAAGAATCATAAAGGGCAACTTGGGCAGGCCGGGAACAATACAAAAAACCCCCAGGATGCCGGCCGCAAAGCCCACGGCGTTTGGCTGGGTAAGTATTTGAGAGGTCAAATCCTTCCCCAGATTTTCACTGGAAGACGTCTTGGTAATAATAACAGCGGAAGCGGTCGCTATGATAAACGACGGAATTTGCGACACAAGACCATCGCCAACGGCCAGAATAGTGTAATGCTGCAACGCCTCAGATACCGGCATGCCCTGTCGCATACCCATGACTATTCCACCCACGACGTTAATCAATACAATGATAATACCGGCTATCGCGTCCCCGCTTACAAACTTGCTCGCGCCGTCCATTGCGCCGTGGAATTCCGCCTCTTTTGTAATCTTTTCACGCCTGGTTCGCGCCTGTTCTTCGGTAATGAGTCCCGCGTTCAGGTCTGCGTCAATACTCATTTGTTTTCCCGGCATTGCGTCCAGGGTAAACCTGGCGGCTACTTCAGAGATTCTTGTGGCGCCCTTCGTGATGACAATAAACTGTATGACCACGATAATCAGGAAAACCACCATTCCCACCACAATATTGCCGCCTACCACAAATTCTCCAAACGAGGCAATCACCTGCCCGCCATATCCCTGCAACAGGATTTGCCTGGTAGACGCCACATTGAGCGACAGCCGGAAGAGCGTTAAAAACAATAACATGGACGGGAACGTGGACAACTCCAGCGGCCCCTTCGCGTGCAGGGTAACCAGCAACAGCAGGAGGGTGGCTGAAATATTTATCGTGATCAGCAAGTCCAGGACAAACGGCGGTATCGGTATGATAAGCACCACGAATATGCCTATCACTCCAATTATTAATGCAAGTTCTCCCTGCGAAAATATTCTTCCCAGCGTCGTTTTTCTCTTGGAACCAATAGTGTCATTCATTGTCTTCAGTCCTCGTTAATGTAGCTTTATGATTTATACCTTCTTCTGCTCTTTTTTTAACTGATACACATAAGATAATACCTTCGCCACCGCGTAATACAGCTTTTGAGGTATTTCCTGTCCGACTTCAACTGTCTTGTAAAGCGTTTGCGCAAGAGGCTTGTCTTCTACCACGGGGATATTATGCTTTGCCGCAATCTCTTTAATACGCTTTGCGATCAGATCCGCGCCTTTTGCGACAACCGACGGCGCCTTCATTGACGCGCCTTCGTATTTCAGCGCAACCGCGTAATGGGTAGGATTTGTCACCACAACGTCCGCGGTAGGAAGGGATGACATCATGCGTTTCATAGCCATGTGACGTTGCGCAGCCCGAATCTTTCCTTTAATAAACGGGTCGCCCTCCGTTTCTTTTCCCTCGTCCTTAACCTCTTGTTTTGTCATCCGAAGGTTGCGTTTATGCTGCCATTTCTGATACACAAAATCCAGCACGGCAAGGATCAGCAATACAATGGATATGCGCAACGCGAGCGTATACATTGATTTTGCGAGCATTGCAAGCATTTGCGCAAGGGTAAGGTCGGAACTGTGTATTAACTGACCAAATTCTTTCCTGACTACGAGAAATGCAACCCCGCCCACAACAATGATCTTTACTACCGAGAAGATGAGTTTTATGTACGACCTTGTTGAAAACAGGTTTTTTAGCCCTGCGATGACGTTGAGTTTGTCAAACTTGGGCTTCAGCAATCCGAAATTAAGCATGAAACCCGTTTGGAAATATGAGACCGCCAATCCACACAGCAGTATTCCACCAAGGATGGGTAAAATAATCTTTACCAGTTGGTAAACGTGGTTCACAAACAAATTCACCACGGCGTCCTGGTTGAAATCCCTGCGCGACAAATTTCCAAAAGTCTCCTTCATGTTGGCATTGAAGCCATTGTAGGTCATTATGCTCAACGCATACAGAAGCACGATGCCGGACAGCAGGACTACCGCATTGTTAACGTCTGCGCTAAACGCGACGTTTCCCTTCTCGCGCGCCTGGCTTATGCGCCTACCACTAGGTTGTTCAGTTTTCTCGCCTTGGGAACCGGACGACATCTTTCTGCCCTCACATGGTCGCTAATAACGAAATCATATTTTTTTCGAACTGAAACAGATATGATTTCATAATGTTTACTGCAAACGGAACCGTTATCATCAGGATAAAAAAACCGATTAAGATTTTTACGGGGAAGGCAACGACGAACACGTTAATTTCCTGGGCAACCTTCGTCATCAAGGCCAGCACAACTACCGTTAACAATAACACCACCAGGGCCGGCGCTGACATTTTTATGCCTATGATGAAAAAAGACTTGAAGACCGAGAGTATCTTTGCAAGGGTAACAGAGGTATAGTCGAAACCTCCGATCGGAATTGTGGTAAAACTCTGAGCCGTTGTCTTAATGAACCAGTGATGCCCGTTGATCATGAGAAAGATCAAGATGGCGATCATATTATAAAACACCGACAGCAATGGCTCCTCCTCCCCGCTTTCAGACGTAGGATCCACCACCACGGCGGTATCCAGTCCCATCTGGTTGCCTATGAGATGGCCTGTCATATTAAAGGCGGCGAAAACCATTGAGGCGGCAAATCCAATCACCGCGCCGATCGCAATTTCCTTGAGCACTATAAAGGCGTATGGGATGATGCCGGAAGGCAACGCCGGCTGGTTCTTATCTACGCCGGGGTATAAAATAAACGAAAACATCAGGGCGATGGCGATCCTGACCGGCATGGGAATGTGGGCATTACCGAAGACGGGCGCTAAAAAAAGCATGCCGCCGATTCGGAAAAACACCACCATGAACAATGGCAAGTCATTGATGAAACTTACGAGATATTCCATGTGAATTTACTGGCAGTACCGTGTCAGATTACCTAATAAATTTACCGTATACGACGTCATCATGCGCAACATCCACGGCAGGCAAAGCAAAAACACCCCGATGACGGCAAATACCTTCGGCAAAAAAGTAATTGTTTGTTCGTGGATGCTTGAGACCGCCTGAAACACGCCGATTACCAGTCCAACCACCATGGCAACGATGAGCAGCGGGGCCATAAGGATAAAGGTTGTTTGTAACAGGTCTTTCCCGATAGTAGTAACTACTTCCGTTGTCATAGATTGAAACTCCTGAACATTTAGATTAAGTTTTGTTTTGCACGGCAAAACAAAACGGCCTTTTTTGTAGCGCCGATCCCTTGTGGTCGGCCACCGGCGGGGGATAAACCCCCGCGCTACGAGATGGGTTAGAAATTCCTTAACGTCAAGTATAAAACACGAGGTTCACGTTGCACCCGTGAACCCGCAATGAGGCCGTCTTTTACGCCACGCTTGAGATCAAAGACTGAATAATTAACTGCCAGCCGTCTACCAGCACGAAGAGTATCAGCTTAAACGGCATTGAAATCATAACCGGCGGAAGCATAAACATGCCCATTGCGGTCAATACACAGGCGACCACCATGTCAATCACAAGAAACGGTAGAAAGAGCAGAAAACCCATTTGGAATGAGGTCTTCAGCTCGCTGGTAATAAACGCCGGGATTAATATGTGCATGGGAATATCTTTGGCGGACTTCGGTTTCTCTATTTTTGCGATGTTCACAAACAGGGCGATATCTTTTTCACGGGTCTGCCTGAGCATAAATTTCTGGAACGGCACCATGCCCTTCTCCAGCGCCTCAGCCTGTGATATCTGTTCGTTTAAATATGGCTGGAGCGCCTCGGAATTGACCTGTTTCCATACGGGCGCCATAACAAATACGGTTAAAAAGAGAGAAATGCCGATGAGTATTTGATTGGGGGGCAGGGTTTGAAACGATAACGCCTTTCGCACAAACGAGAGCACAATAATAATCCGTGTAAACGAGGTCATCGTTAACAACAATCCGGGCAGCAATGACAGCGCCGTCAGGAACAGCACTATCTTCAACGTGCTGGCTACCTCCTTGGGCTTGCTCATATTATTAATGCTCATCGTCAGGTTCATCGGGGACATAGATTCACCGGCGGCCTCAACCGCGCCCAGACCGCAAAGCACTATCGCCATTCCACAGACAATCGAAATCAACAACCCTTTTTTCATAATAGTATCCCTGCGTTGCATGAAGTAATTACGTTCGCTCTGTATAGGCGCGTTTAAAGAATTTCATAAACTCGCCGCCCTGTGCATCCGTATCAATTGATTCAACGATCTCTTTTTCCGTTATTTCCGTGAGCGGCAGAATCCTCTCGTTCGTAGCGCTAACCAGCAGCAGTTTCCCCGGTATCTTAATCAGATGGATATGCTTCTTCGCGCCCAAAGACGCGGTGTCAACGATATGGATATACCGCTTCTTCCTGCTCATGCTTGTTCTGATTCCCAGTTTTCTGCGTAAGAAAAAGACGGTGACAACGATGATTACGATTACAATCCCCGTAGATTCCAGCACCCTGGTAATCTTCGAAAAATTAACAGGCGAGACAATGCCGATGTTTTCAAACTCTGCCGTAGCGCTCCCGGTGGTTTCCGTCTTTTGTGCGAACGCCGTATTGCTATACGCCGCGTCACAAACGAAAAGGAATGCCAGGAAACAGATCATCAGATAGTTTTTTTTCATACCAATATCTCCCATAAGCCTGTCTATGCAAAAGCAAATGATATGCCTCGTTATTTTCAAACGTCAGCAGATAATACGGGTTACGTCTGTTCAGGAGATAACTCTATACGTTTGTAGCATATACAACGCGGCATTTTTCAGCGCGGGGCAATCATTTACAAAATAACTATTTTTTTTATTTTAACAGGCTTACGGCGGGTGCTTTATCGTAGGTTTTTTGCACTTTTTGTGGGAATTTTAGACAGGATGTGCCTTTGGGCGTATAGACAGGTTCCTAATGCAGATATGACGGGTGACATGTTCTGCTGTCATTCGACACTCGTCATCATTTCCAAAAACTTTTCTGTCGGTTTGTTTACAGGGAATTGGATTTGCGCCATGATAAATGTCCTTAATCGTAGTACTGATACCCTTAGTTGTTTGGTGCCAACCAAGGGGTCTTTTGCTTGTGGGAGAGGGGATTTGGTTTGTTACCACTTGTCTCTATTTGAAGCCAATGTCTCTACGAATTCCACTAAAGAGACCTTTGTAGTTTCTATGTGGGCATCAGGATCGTCAAATGGATGTATATGCCAGTTTTTCGTGTTGTCTGCGCCATAAATTCTTTTGCTGTTTTTTATTAAGGCAAAGGAATATTTTGAGGTTTCTGCATTGTAAAAAATATTAAAGAAAACGTCATTGCCCAGAACAGCTTTAATTTTAGCCACCGGTTCATCCAGCAACTGGATTTCAATCTCTTGAATAAAGGGATATCTTGAACAAATATTTACTACCTCTTTTGAAAAGTCAAAGGCATTCATCTCTTATATTACGGTTGAAAGCAGTGAATTATATTTAGACAGCCTGCTCACCAGCCCCTCCCATTCAAGGTAGTCGGTCTCGACACAATAGCTATACGAATCTGGAATTTGTCCGCTACTAAATTTATTTTTAAATTCTTCAAAAGACATATAATATTTACTCTCCAGAGATTTTATCTCTGCATTAATTTTTTCTATTCGGTGTTCAATAGCATCTTTCAGCAGTTCAAGTATTGCAATCTCTACGCGCGGCTCACCTGTTATTTCTAAAAGTGTTTTAGATAGGTTTGTTGCAATTGCCATTTTATATCTCCAATTTCTTTATTAACTCACTTAATTTCCTTTGACCGTGAATTTTACCTTTTTCTCCCGCGATTACTAATTACTTGTAAGCACTTCCTCTTGTTTCAATTGTTTTTATTCTTACCATTTAAATTTCTTCATGTATTTCGTAAATAATCCTTACACCACCCATTTTGTAACGGTACATGTTCGAAAGCTCCCCCTTCAATTTTTTAATATGCATGTCGAAATGAGGGTTTTGCGAAATAACGTCAACTGCCCTGCTTATCCTTTCTTTTAAAGGAATAGCAGCATTATTGTAAAACTTTGTTGCGTTTTTATGGAGAATTATTTTATACACGCTTGACTTTATCCCATGATGTGTACGCACCTTTTTCTCCTGATAACCAGTCTGTATCAGCTTGACTGATTTGTCTCATGAGTTTTTTATCCGACATTATTTCTATGGTTTCTCTTAGTGCTTCTAAGTCTTCTGATATAACATCGTGGATTATAGTTTTAAGCTCGTCAACGGTAATGTCAGAAACCTTTTTCTTTACTGTTTTCATAATAACTTTCCTCTCTTTAACTCACTATCTGAATATGGATGGATCTATCATACTTTTCGCCACGAATTCTACCTTTTTCCTACCATAATTACAATCTTCTCTGGCGTAAGGTTGTAAAGCATGTAACCATTTGGTCAACCCTGTTTGATAGTAAACATCTGACGGGGCTTGTTTATCATCGTTTTGTATATAATCCTTGTCTTTAACGATAGCAAAATGCACAAACACTTTAAAGCACTCAACATCATAATCACTAATCAAGGCGCGCCCCCCACATGCTGCCAACATGCCCGACCTATAACTTACAGCCTCAATGCCTTTTCAGAATTATCTTACACCTTTCTGTTTGTATTTCAACCATTTTCACATGAACGACGATATTATAATTTACGTAACAATTTAGCTTTTTGAAAAAGGTAGCGCCGATCCCTTCCCCGATCGGTGTCGGGGACAAGCGTGGTCGGCTTGTGCGGGGGATAAACCACCCGCGCTACGTATTCCGTTTCGTGTAGATCACTATATAAATATACGGATGTTTCAAAAAGCTAAATTTTGTCCACATGAACAGGCTAAAAAGGCTCTGAAAGTTTTATCTCAAACTTCCCATTTGGTGAGGTAAATGAATCTGGGGGCGAGGGTCGAGAGGCTGGAAGCAAGAGGCAAGACGGGATGCCGTTCGGATGAACGGCTTATCCAAGATTTTTTACTCTTTCCGCGGAACCGCAGATGTTGGTGATTTTCACCCCAAAGTTTTCGTCAACAACCACAACTTCACCCTGAGCCAGCAATTTCCCGCGCACCAGCAGATCCACAGGGGTGCCTGCCGCCTTGTCAAGCTCCACAATAGAACCCAGCGATAAGGCGAGGATGTCCTTTATCAGCATGCTTGTGTGACCCAGTTCAACGGAAACCGTTACCGGAATATCAAGGATCAGGTCTAAATTCCGCTTGCCGTCATCCGCAATCCCGTCAGCGCCGGACGGAATCAACTGACTAAATTGCACTGATTGTATCTGGGAATGCGCGTCCATACTGTCATTCATACCAAGTTCCTGCGTCTGTTCCATGTTTCACCTCTCTATGACAAATTTCGAACCACACATTAAACGTTCCCGCTTACGACACCTGGAATGCCAGCTTTTTACCAACGACTCCCGGCTTGCCACGGTGTTTTGTTTTCCCCTTAATATTTAAACATAAATCTTCGGTGATCTTGTTATCGAGCCTCACCACGTCCCCGGGCTTAAGGCTGAGAAGTTCATGCAGAGACAGTTGTGTCGTTCCCAATACTACGCACGCGTCCAGATCCACTTCCCTGACAACGCTCTCGATAACGGCAATCTCGTTCTGTCTGTCAGTCTTCTCCAGTTTTGATTTTATCATGATCATTTCAAGACTTGCAACCGGTATACACAGGATGATAGTCCCATTACCCAGGTCGCCGCTTACCGCGAAATTGATAGACAGCATAAGCTCTGTAATGGGCACCAACTGCAATGACTTCACATCCATTTCCATCTTCTCAATACTCCATTCCAGCTTTGCCAGTTTCGACCAACACATATTTACGTCTTCCATAATAGTTGACAACACGACGCCAATCACAGACTCTTCAATCATGGTAAGCGGTCGTGTCTTTTGCGGTATCCTACCCGGCCCACCCAGCCCTCTGTCCACAATAGCAAGGCAATAGCCCACGTCAATAGTCAAACACCCTAACCCATTGACGGGTTTTAAATTCACAACGTTCGCACACACAATATCCGTGAAGGAATTTAGAAATACTTCGTAACTAAACTCCTCAATCGCGATAAGTTCTACAACCACGGTCGATTTTAAATACCGGGAAAGGGTGACTCCTACAGACTTGGCAACCTCCTCGCTGACCTTCTGCAACCGGCGTTTCTGCTCCCTGGGAAATCTGTCGGGCCGCCTGAAATCATAGTGCTGAATCTTTTTTTCCTTCTTCTGCTCGACTTTTTGCCCTACTAATACCTGGCCACCCTCAATGGCGTTGAGCAGCGCCTCTACCTCGTCATTATTAAGTATTGCATTCGTCATTTTACTTGCCCTTTACCCGCCGTTGGTTACTGAATAACAAATTCCGTGAAATACACCTGCAAAACGCCTTCCACTTTTAGCACGACGTCAACCGCGTCCTTTATTTCTTTTCTCAGGTTCTCCTGCGCTTCTAGTCCGTCAATATCTTCAAGTGTTTTCGAAGAAAGAATAGAAATCAAACGATCCTTTATCTGTATGGCCTTTGATTCTATCGTTTTCTTTACTTCGCCGTCTTTTGCCTCCAGGTTTATCTTCGTTTTCAGATACCGCCTCCCGTTGGAGGCGCTCAGATTGACAATAATCGTATCCAGCGGGACAATCAGGACTACTTCTTCTTTCTCGGCGCCCTCTTCACCCTCTTTCTTTTTTTCCTCTTTCTTCTTTGACGAGGCAGGCTCTTTCTTCAATTCCTGCGGTTTCACCTCCTGCGTAGTCGCTTCCCCTGCCGCTTCTCTCGCCTCCACTGCGTCCTCAAACCATTCCTGTTCCCTGACTATTGCATCAGACGTCACATTCCCTGCCAGCGACGGATAGACCTTTGGTACAAATACAAATGCACCCCCAACTGAAATCAAGACAACAATACCCATCATCATAACTGGTTTGTTACTCTTTTTTTTCTCGGGAACGGCCTGTCGCTCTGTTACTGCCCTATTTTCTTCATTCTTTACTGTTTCTTCGTTATCCGCCATAATTCTCTACCTCAATATTTTCCCCAATTAATATAACGCACGGAACTATTCCAGTAAACATTCGACTTAATGTTAACATCATCATTCAAGGAGTTCTATCTTAATTTTTTACGCCCTTGAAATCACTTTTCAGTAATTTCAGCTTTTCACTCAATTTAACGGCAAGACTGGGTTCAAACGACTCCAATATTTTCCCGGAACTTTTTCCATCCATCATGGTTAGCAGTTTGACAGCCGTCCCTTCATCCATTTCTTTTATAATCAACGCTGCTTTATCGGGCTTCATGCCACCGTAAACGGTGGCCAGTCTTTTGATATTCTTCGACTCCACCTCGTCAAGTTGAATGGTTTCCTTTTTCAACGCCACCTTCTGGGTAGCCACGGTGTCAAGCGCCTTGCTCAATTCCTGCTTCAACGCATCGAGTTCCTTTCTTTCGGCGTCCATCTCTGCACGCAGGGATTCGAGCGTCTTCTCCTTCAAATCCAGCACCTCGTTTCTCTTTGCATACTTGTGCTTTTCTGCTTCCACCTCTTTTATCATCTTGGACAGTTCATTTGACGAAAGAGGCTTAAATATCGTCGTTGCGTTTTGTTTATACACATAGGGCAGCTTTGTTGCCGCTTTTTCCTTCCTCTCTTTATCTGCCTTTGCAAGCGCTGCCGTAGCGGTTCCGTTGTGCGCAGCATCAGCGCCTTCTCCGTTCTGAGTTTCTTCCTGCTCCTGCTCTACAGGAGGAGGAGGTTTGGAACGTTTCATATAGAGCATGCCTGCGATTCCAATCACCACAATCCCTATCCCGGGCAACATCATTTTTTTGCTTATCGGGAGCTTCATAACCCCATCCTCCGAAATTTATTCATGAATTTGCTTTTTTTGACGGTAATAAAACTTGGATATCGCAATCTCATCAAAGCGCTTGTTTTCCATTTTTAAAATGCGCTCTTTATACTCTTTTTCATAACGTTCGCGAAGTTTTTCAAGCACCTTTCTTTTCCTGAAAACGCCCAGGAGGTTTTCCCTCGCACATTCCAGTTTTTTCGCGGTGTCCTGCACCTTTGAACTTTGCGCGGCAATATCGCAATTGAGCTTTGAAAAATACGACTCAAACATAACAAACACCTTTGCCTCGGAATGTTTACACAACTCCTTCTCCATCTCAGATTGCTGAACTGTTAACACCGATTGCAGGAAGGTAAGCAACTTTTTTTCATCCTGCGCCTGTTTTTGTAATATTTTCAGTTCTTTAACAAGCGCTTCTTCTTTGCACCTCTCAATTTCCAGTAGTTTTTGAAACTTAAATGTGAATCCCATGATCGTATTGTCCGCCGGGGTCTTCCGAATGTATCATGCCGTATTGTCTTGTCGTCCACAGCCTATTTTTTAAACATGTGTATCAGTCGTCCAACGGTGTCGTCATACTTTGAGTCTTCCGTCACGTCTTGTCGAAGATAGTCTTTTATCTGCTCACTCATGGATACGGCATAATCAATTTTCTGATTACTTCCCTTCGCATAGGCCCCGATATTAATCATATCCTCCGATTCTTTATAGGTTGCATGCACCGTTTTCAGCCTTTGAGCCGCCTTCCTGTGTTCCGGCGACACAATGTCGTCCATGCTTCTGCTGATACTTTCCAGGATGTCAATCGCCGGATAATGGTTCTGGTTTGCTAATGCCCTTGACAGTACAATATGGCCGTCAAGGATACCACGAACGGCGTCTGCAACGGGCTCGTTCATGTCGTCGCCGTCAACCAGCACCGTATAGAGACCCGTAATGCTTCCCTTCGAACAGGTGCCCGATCTTTCTAAAAGCTTTGGCAGCAAGGCAAACACGGAGGGCGTATAACCCTTGGACGTTGGAGGCTCCCCTATCGCCAGGCCAATCTCTCTCTGCGCATTTGCAAACCGCGTCACAGAATCCATCATTAACATTACCTGCATGCCCTGGTCGCGAAAATATTCTGCAATGGTAGAAGCGATATACGCCCCTTTGACCCTCAATATGGCCGGTTTATCGGAGGTGACTGAGACGACCACGGTTTTCATCAACGCCTCTTTGCTCAATCCCTTCTCTATAAACTCACGCACCTCTCTTCCCCGTTCACCGATGAGGGCTATCACATTTACCTCCGCCTCTGAATTTCTCGCAATCATGCCCATTAAGGTGCTTTTTCCCACGCCGCTGCCGGCAAATATGCCCAGTCGCTGGCCTTTTCCACAGGTAAATAACCCGTCTATTACCCTCAGTCCCGTTCTTATCGGCTCCTTTATCCGGCTCCTTTTTAAGGGATCGGGCGGGGAATTATATATGGAACGGCTCTCTTCTGCTTTTATCGGCCCTTTCCCGTCTATAGGTTCGCCCAACCCGCCAATAACCCTGCCCATAAGATTCGCGCCAACCTTTATCGTCAAGGGCGCGCCCGATGCAACGACCTTGCTTCCCGGACTGATCCTGTCCAGTTCTCCAATAGGCATCAGGAGCAACTTTTTTCCTTTAAAACCCGCTACTTCTGCGGGCACCGGCGCATGCCCGGTGTTTAAATGAATATAGCACAAATCTCCCACCGGCACGGAGGGACCGCTTGATTCAATCACCAGACCGGCGACATGAGCCACCTTGCCGGTAAGTCTGATTGGAACCGCAGCGGACACCCTTTCCTGGTATCGTTTGAAATCAATGCATGGATGACTCATTTTTATTTCCCACCAGCGCCGCTGCAATTTCACCCCAACGGGTTTCCACCTGACAATCTACACTGCCGAAATCAGTATCTATGATGCACCCGCCCGGGGCAACCGCGCCATCCTCCACTATTTTTATATGCTGGTCTTCCCATTTCATCTCTTCCAGCAGGTTTATCTTTTTCGCGTCGTCGGGAGAAAGACGTATGGCGACGATCCTCTTCCCGCATACGTGGGAAAGAGCCTCTTTGACCGCATACTCTATGGCATCTTTGCAATGGTTACGAATCCCTTCACCGACCATTTTGCGGGAGACGGACAGAACAAGTTTTATAATCTCAGGTTCACTCTCCTGCCATATCTTTTCCCGCCTGTCCGTGAGCTGATGTATCGCCTCCTGCAGCCCGGCCAGTAACGATGCGTATTCGCCTTTTATTTTTTCTATTTTCTGTTCACATTCACGCTCAGCATCCAAACGGCCATTTTCGTATGCCTCGCTCTTTGCTATTTCAAGCGCCTTCAGTTGTTCTTCTTCGTCTTCAGCGCGTGAGGCGGCCTTATCGCCCGGATACGATTTGCCCTGGAATCCTATCGCTTGCAACACATAAATACCTTTCACATTAGGCGAAGCATAGACATTTTTGTTTTTCATACGAATTTTTCTGTGTTTCCCTTTGAACCCTTCTTTTTCACAATTGATTCACCCTTCGCTTCGAGCCGTTTTATTGCCTCTACAACCTGTTGCTGGGCAGCCTCCACCTCGGACAAGAGCCTCGGACCCAGCAACTCCTGCTCCTCCTTTACGGCGTCGCCAACGCGCTTCGACATGTTGCTAAAGAACTTTTTCGCAATTTCTTCGCCTGCCGTCTTCAACGCCAGCGCAATGACTCCATTATCAACCTCAGTAAGCACTTTCCTGAACGCCTCGTCCTGCACAAAAACAACGTCCTCAAAGGTAAATAACAACTTCTTAATCTCATCAGCAAGCTCCGGATTCTTGTGGCTAATCATGTCAACCACGTTCTTGTCCGCCGGACCTTCCATGCCGCTAATAATGTCCGAGGCGAGCTTATACTTTTTCTTCGTCGGTGTTTTCAGACGACGGTCGTCTGACTTGACCTTTGACATGATAACTTCATTCACCTGATAGAGCAGCCGTATCGGCGGGGGTTCCATCGTGGCTATCCTCATGATGATATCTGCCTGTAATTCCGGGGGGAACTGGACCAGCACCTTCGACGCCCTCTGTGAATCAAGATACGACAGCACAAGGGCGATCGTTTGAGGATGCTCGCCGACAAGTATGCGCAGCAATTCTTCTTCATTGACATCCTTGAGCGAATAAAAAGGCACAGGGAACAACGTCCCTTCCTCAACACTCGTTAAAATTGCCTCGCTCTTCTGAGAACCGACCGCCTTTTCAAGGAGCTTTTTGAATGACTTGTTATCGTATTTTACCGCTTTTTTCTCGAGTTTTAATTCATTTGATAAGTCATTGAGCACCCTATCAATGAGTCCCTTATCAATACGATCGAACTTCGACATTTCCCCCGATATCGCGGCAATCTGCTCGTCATCAAATTCCTTGATGAGATTTGCAGCGCTTTCCGAATCGAGGGTAGTCAATAGAACCGCTACCTTTTGTATTCCTGATAAGTTTTGTGTTGTGTTCATTTACCGATCGCCTTCAAATCCGATGA
>Ga0209514_10004139_pt1 | contig 19836 bp, 18 predicted proteins | sample Subgrocontami58m_FD_187452 | JGI IMG/M metagenome (GOLD analysis project Ga0209514, IMG submission 187452) | Subsurface groundwater microbial communities from S. Glens Falls, New York, USA - GMW37 contaminated, 5.8 m (SPAdes) (version 3) | ecosystem: Environmental > Aquatic > Deep subsurface >...
CCGCCCGGGGCTTGGCCCGGTGGTTCCAGGGCCTTCGGCCCTGGCTACATTCTTGTCGCCCCTTCGGGGCTGCGACCTGGACTAGCGTTGTCGGACCAATGAGCCGAGACGAATGGCCCAGCTCTTGCAGTGGCCCGGCATCCTGGTCCCGCTCAGCGAGATCGCGATCCTCTGGGTCACGTTCTACTACGTGCTCCGGTACGTGCAAGGGACCCGCGGCGCGGGCGTCCTCCGCGGCCTCATCTTCGCCCTCGTCCTCCTGTTCCTCGTCGTGACGAAGGTGACCGAGTACTTCGAGCTCCTCCGCATCCAGCACATCCTCAAGAACTGGTTCATCCCCGCGCTCGTGACCGCCGTGATCGTCATCTTCCAGCCCGAGCTGCGGCGCGGCCTCGTGCGAATGGGGCTCAATCCCCTCTTCACCCGGATCCTCAAGACCGACGCGACCTTCATCGACGAGATCGTCGAGGCGGCCACGCTCATGTCAAAGGACCGCACCGGCGCCCTCATTGCGATCGAGCGCGAGGTCAGCCTCTCGGGCTACCTCGAAGGGGCCGTCCGCATCGACGCCGACATGACCAGCGAGCTGCTGGAAACGCTCTTCTTCACCGGCTCCCCCCTCCACGACGGCGCGGTCATCGTGCAGCACGGCCGCGTCACGGCGGCGGGGTGCCTGTTCCCCCTCACCGACAACCCCGATCTCGCCAAGACCCTCGGCACGCGCCACCGCGCGGCGATCGGCGTGACCGAGGAGAGCGACTGCGTCGCCGTGATCGTGAGCGAGGAGACCGGGCGGATCTCCGTCGCGGTGAAGGGGCAGCTCACGGTGGACCTCGACAAGACCACGCTGACGGCGAAGCTGCGGCAGCTCCTCGTCCGCGAGGCGGGCCCGCCGCCCGGCGTGGAGGTGACCCCATGAGCGGTCTCCGAGGCCTCCTCACGCAGAACCTGATGTCGAAGGCCCTCGCGCTCGTGCTCGCGGTCCTCGTCTGGTACTTCGTCGAGCTCGAGGTCACAGGCAAATTGCAGCGGCCCAGGGTCAAGGTCGAGCTCGAATTCGAGCAGAAGGACGTGTCGGTGGTGGAGATCACCGACCGGGAAGGCCACCCGATCGACACCGTCGACGTGGATCTGGAGGGGCCCAGCGGCTCCCTCAGCGACGTCCCGCGGGAACTGGTCTGCCGCCACCTCATTCCGGAGGATCAGACGCGGGACGCCCGCCCGGGCCAGCGCATCACGGTCCCCCTCGACGCGGCCGACCTGCACCTCCCCCCGCGGGTGTTCGCGAAGATCACGCCGCACGACGTGCAGCTCACCCTCGACCAGCTCGAGGGGGGGTACGTCCGCATCGACACGAGCAACTGCATCGGAGGCGCCCCGCGGCCCGGGTACACGGCAAGCGTGCAGTCCGTCTCCCCGTCGCAGATCCGCGTGCGGGCGCCGGCCGCTCTCATCGACCGGTACAAGCGGGAGGGGCTGCCGATCCTCCCGATCCCCGTGGGCGACCTGACGGAGACGACGCCGTTCGCCGCCTCGTTCCCCGAGGCGATCCGCCAGCGCGTGCAGATCCCGCCGAACCAGCCGGTCACGATCACGATCCGGGTAGAGCCGATCCCCGAGGACTACGCGGTGACGCTCCCGGTCGGCCTCCTCCTCCCCGCAGAGACGAAGTACGAGTTCACCCTCAAGAGCCCGAAGGAGGTGACGGTGACCCTTCGCGGCCCGCACAACCTCATCGAGCGCGCGAAGCTGCTCGCCTCGCCCCCCGTGGAGGTATTCGTCGACCTCGCGGACTACAACGTCTCCCCCGCGCAGGTGAACGGGACGATTTCCGACGCGCCGCTGAGTTCGCGCATCCGGATGCCCGAACAGTTCGGCGGCCTGCAGGTGATTGGCCTGCCGGACAAGGCGGAGGCCGTCTCCGTCACGGAGAAGAAATGACGCGACGGCTCTTCGGCACCGACGGGGTGCGCGGCGTGGCGAACGAGGGGGACCTGTCGCCCGAGCGCCTGGTCGCGCTGGGCCGGGCGATCGGCCAGGTGATGCACGACTCCGCCCGCCTCCTGCACCAGGAGACGAAGGTCCGCCTTCCCCAGGCGGGGACGCCGCAGGCCGACCGCGGCCGGGCCCGCGTCCTCGTCGGCCGCGACACCCGACTGTCGGGGCCGCTCGTGCGGGACGCCCTGATCGCGGGGATCCTGGCGCAGGGGATCTCGGTCGTCGACGGAGGCGTCCTCCCGACCCCCGTCGTCGCGCACCTGACGCGGCGCGAGCGGTTCGACGTCGGGATCGTCATCTCCGCGTCGCACAACCCGGTCGAGGACAACGGCGTGAAGCTCTTCTCCGCGAGCGGCCTCAAGCTCCCCGACGCGGCAGAGCGGGCGATCGAGGAGCTGGTGGAGCACCCGCCGGAGACGTGGGAGGCGCGCACGGGCGCCGGCGTCGGCGACCACGTCGCGTGGGCCGAGGCGGCCGACTCGTACGTCGCGGACGTCGTGGCGCGGCACCAGCCCCGCCTCTCGCTCGCGGGGAAGCGGATCGTCGTCGATTGCGCGAACGGGGCCACGCACCGGATCGCGCCCCGGGTCTTCGAGGGGCTCGGCGCGGACGTCGTGGCGCTCTCCGTCGCGCCCGACGGCGTGAACATCAACCGCCGCTGCGGGGCCCTCCACCCGCAGGGGGTCGCGCGCGCGGTCCGCAGGGAGAAGGCCTCCGTCGGCTTCGCGTTCGACGGCGACGGGGACCGCCTGATCGCCGTCGACGAGGCGGGGCACGTCCGCGACGGCGACTTCCTCCTCGCGGTCATCGGCCGCGACCTCAAGGACGAGGGGAAGCTGCCGGGCAGCGCCGTCGTCTCCACCGTGATGGCGAACATCGGCCTCGACGTCTGCCTGGAGCACGCCGGGATCCGGCTCGTCCGCGCGCCGGTCGGGGACCGGTACGTGCTCGCGGAGATGCTCGCGGGAGGATACCGCCTCGGCGGCGAGCAGTCGGGCCACGTGATCTTCCTTGACGAGTCGACGACCGGCGACGCTATCATCACCGCCCTTCGGCTCCTGGAGGTCATCGCCCGGACGGGGAAGCCGCTCGGCCAGCTCTCCTCGGTCATGCGGAAATTCCCACAGGTGCTGGTGAACGTCCGCGTGCGGTCGAAACCGCCGCTCGAAACGGTCCCGAGGGTGCAGGACGAAGTCCGCGCCGTCGAGGAGCGCCTGGCGGGGAAGGGGCGGCTGGTCCTGCGGTATTCGGGGACCGAACCTCTTGCGCGGGTCATGGTCGAGGGACCGAACAAGGCGGAGATCCTCCGCGACGCGAAGCAGATCGCGGAGGTGATCGAGCGGGAGCTCGGGTAGGACGACATGGAGTGGCGCCCGCGAGGGCGCCCTGGAGTGGCGCCCGCAAGGGCGCCGTGGAGTGGCGCCCGCAAGGGCGCCGTGGACTGACAGCCGCAAGGCTGTCAGGAGAATCGATGCGCCTGGGAGTGAACGTCGACCACGTCGCGACCGTGCGGCAGGCGCGCCGCACCGACGAGCCCGATCCCGTCGCCGCCGCGATGCTCGCGGAGCTGGCGGGGGCGGACTCCATCGTCTGCCACCTGCGGGAGGACCGTCGCCACATCAGCGACCGCGACCTGCGGGTCCTGCGCGAGACGGTAAAGACGCGCCTGAACCTCGAGATGGCCCTCTCCGAGGAGATCATCGGCATCGCGCTCGCGGTGAAGCCCGACCAGGTGACTCTCGTACCCGAGAGGCGGCAGGAGGTGACGACGGAGGGGGGTCTGGACGTCGTAGGCCAGCGCGCGGCGGTGGAGGCGGCGATCGCGAGGTTTGACGCGGCGGGGATTCCCGTGTCGCTCTTCATCGATCCCGATCGGGCGCAGGTCACGGCCTCCCGCGCCGCGGGGGCGGGGATCGTGGAGATCCACACGGGGGGGTACGCGAACGCGAAGGGGGACGCGGCGCGGCACGAGGCGATCCGCCGCATCCACGAGGCGGCGGTGACCGCGCGGAACGCGAAGCTGTTCGTCGCCGCGGGGCACGGCCTGACGTACAGGAACGTCCGCCAGGTCGCCAGCCTCCCCGAGCTCGAGGAGCTGAACATCGGCCACAGCATCGTCTCCCGCGCGATCCTCGTCGGGTTCGAGCGGGCCGTCTTCGAGATGCGAGAGGCGATCGAGGCCTAGTGAATCGTTGCGGGGGGGTCCTGCGACGAATGAGGGGCGAGGGGCGAAGAGCGAGGGGCGAGGGGCGAGGGGCGAAGGGCGAGGGGCGAAGGGCGAGGAGCGAGGGGCGAAAGGCGAACCTCCCCGAAGCGGAATTCGGCCCTCGCCCTTCGCCCTTCGCCCCTCGCCCCTCGCCCTTCGCTCCTCGCCCCTCGCGTCAGCTCTGTCGCAAGACGTCCTCAACTGTCAACGAGTCGGAGTCGCGCATGCAGTTTACCGGTTCCATCCCCGCCATCGTGACCCCGTTCAAGGACGGCCAGGTCGACCTCGACGCCCTCTCCACCCTTGTCGACTGGCAGATCGCCGAAGGCTCGAGCGCGATCGTCGCCTGCGGCACGACCGGCGAGTCGCCCACGCTGACGCCCGAGGAGCGCGCCTCGGTCGTCCGCACGGTCGTCCAGCGCTCGCACGGTCGCGTCCCGGTCCTCGCCGGCACCGGCACCAACGACACACGCACGACGATCGCCGCGACCCGCGCCGCCCGCGAATGGGGCGCCGACGCCGCCCTCGTCGTGACCCCCTACTACAACAAGCCCACGCAAGAAGGCCTCTTCCTCCACTACGAGGCCGTCTCGAAGGCGACCGACCTGCCCGTGATGCTCTACAACGTCCCCGGCCGCACCGGCGTCTCCTTCACGCCCGAGACGGTCGCGCGCATCGCGAAGCTCCCCCGCGTCGTCGCGATCAAGGAGGCCGGCGGCTCGCTCGACTTCGTCTCCCAGCTCCGCACCCTCTCCGACATCGCGATCGTCTCCGGCGAGGACTCCCTCACCTTCCCCATGATCTGCATGGGCGCGGTGGGCGTGGTTTCGGTCCTCGCGAACGTCATGCCGCGCGAGACCGCGGCCCTCTGCGCGAAGGCCATCGCCGGCGACCTCGCCGGCGCCCGCGCGATCCACCAGCGCGTCTTCCCCGTGATCAAGGCGCTCTTCATCGAATCGAGCCCGATCCCGGCGAAGACCGCACTCAAGCTCATGGGAAGGGGAAACGGCGAGGTTCGGCTCCCGCTGTGCGGGATGCTCCCGGAAAACGAGGCAAAGCTCCGCGCCGCGCTCGTGCAGGCCGGGGCGATCGGGAGGTAGCGTCATGCCCATCGCCGCGAACGGAAAGCCCGCCCCCCCCGTACGGATCGGCAAGCGGGACCCCGAGAAGATCAAGCAGGCCATCCGCCTCCTCCTGGAGGGGATCGGCGAGGACCCCGACCGCGAAGGTCTGCGGGAGACCCCCGACCGCGTCGCGCGGATGTGCGAGGAGATCTACGCCGGCATCGGCCAGGACCCCGTGACCATCTTCAAGGTGCTCAAGGAGCCCCACGACGACGAGATCGTCCTCGTGAAGGACATCTCCTTCACCTCGATGTGCGAGCACCACCTCCTGCCGTTCTCCGGGAAGGCGCACGTCGCCTACCTCCCCGGCGGGAGCCGCATCACGGGGATCTCGAAGCTCGCGCGGGTCGTCGACATGATCGCGCGCCGCCCGCAGGTGCAGGAGCGGATGACGACCGAGGTCGCGGAATGCCTCATGAAGGCGCTCCGGCCGAAGGGCGTGATCGCCGTCATCGAGGCGGAGCACATGTGCATGACGATGCGCGGGGTCAAGAAGCCCGGGTCGAAGGTGACCACCTCGGTCGTGCGCGGCTGCTTCCGGAAGAACCCGGCGACGCGCTCCGAGGCCCTCTCCCTCATTTTCCAGCGGTAGCGCGCCCGGCCTCCTCGGCGGTGAGCTCCGCGAGGGCGCCGAGGACCGCGAGCTGCGCGTCGCGGTGGACGAGGATGCTCGCGTGGTTCGCGCGGAAGAGCTTCCTCCGCCGCTCCCAGCCGAGGACCGCGCGCTTCACGGCGACGAGCCCGTCCCCCTTGTCGTCCCGGAGCTCGCTCGGCATCGCGAAATTCCACAGCCCGTCGAGCACGCATAGGAGCTCGACGAGGTCCCCCTTCTCGCGGTCGCGGATGAGGTAGAGGCGGTTGTGGCGGTTGTCGTGCCCGGCGAAGAGGTAGTACGGGATGCCGAGCGCGCGCTCCGCCTTGATCCCCTCCGCCATCTCGCGCATGATGCGCGAGCGCGGCCGCAGCTCGCGGATCGCCTCCCCCTGGAAGAAGGCGAGGAGGCTGCCGACGTACTTGAGCGCGCTCTCGCGGAAGTCCTCCCCCGCCTTCGCGAGGATCTTGTCGCCGAGAAATCGGTCGAGGAGGGGCTTCACGCGCGAGGCGCTCCTCGACAGCGCCGCGATCTTGCTGCCGTGGTTCGGCGTGGAGAGCATCACGAGCCCGATCACGTGCCGCGCCAGCTCGGGTCGCTGCTGAAGGAGGCGCCGCGCGACGAGGCCTCCTCGGCTGTGGACGAGGACGAGGAAGCGTGAGGTGCCGAAGGTCTCCTCCGCAAGGCGCAGGACGACGGCGAGCTCGCGGACGGCGTGCTGGATCGTCCCGTTCGGATGGGCCTGCGACCAGGTGAGGAGCGAGTACCCCTCGCGGCGCAGCGTGTCCCAGTAGCAGGGCGGGGGGTCGGGGAGGAGGCGCATCGGCGTGGCGAAGCAGACGTTCTTGAACCGCCACTCGGGGAAGTAGATCCCCTGCGGCCGACGGTCGCAGTCGGTGAGGGAGAAGTCGAGCGGGATGAGCCCCTCGCCGAGCGACTCGTGGTAGGGGTCGGTCCAGACCTTGAACGTGGTGGCGTGGCCGTGGACGAGGACGATCGGCGGGGCGGCGCGTGTGCCCGTCCAGCCGCGCAGGGACGTCGGGGGCGTGGAGAGCTCCCCCGCCGCGAGCACGGCAAGGCGCTCGGCGAGTCGCGCGGGGTCGATCTCGCTCCCTGGGAATTCCATCTACGGCTTCACGTACTTCTCGAGCGACTTCCTGAGGCGCGTGCAGGCCTTCCAGATCCGCGACTTCACGGTCCCCTCGGGGATGCCGCAGATCTCGCCGATCTCCTGGTACTTGAGCCCCTCGTACTCGGAGAGGACGAGGACGACGCGCTCGTGCTCGGGGAGCGCCTCGATCGCGCGGCGGACGGTGTCGCGCAGCTCCTTCTTCTCGATGGACTCGTCGGGCGCGGCGTCGCTCCCGGCGAATTCCTCGCCGCGGCCGCCCTCGTCGTCGGCGGAGGCGAACGAGGAGAAGGACGTCGGGCGGCGCTTGGACCTCTTCCCCTCGTTCACCCAGTAGTTGTGGGCGATCGTGAAGAGCCAGGTGGAGACCTTGCCGGTCGGCTCCCAGTTCTGCGCGGCGCGCCAGGCGCGGAGCATGACCTCCTGGATGCAGTCCTCGGTGACGTTGGGGTCGTAGGTGAGCTTGTAGAAGAACCCCGCGAGCGGGCGCTTGTAGGCCTCGTAGAGCTCGTGGAAGGCCTCGTGGCTGCCGCCCTTCACGCGCTGCATCAGCTCGATGTCGCGTACCGGATTCGGCATGGGGACCTTCCAAGAGAGGGCGATGCAGACCCTGGAACGCGGAGGCACAGCCGGACGTGCCCGCCGGTGAGCCCTGAGAGCTCCTGGCCGGAAGGTCAGAAGCCCCGAAGGGGCGCTTCAGGACAGCCAGGGGCGCAGCCCCTGGAATCGGCGTTGCGATGGATCACGGAGCCCTGAAAGGGCGACGCATCGACGCGTGACCGCCGACAATGTGTCGCCCCTTCAGGGCTCCTCCACCGTTTCCGGCCGAGGTTCCCAGGGCTGCGCCCTGGGCTGTCTTGAATCGCCCCTTCGGGGCTCCCGCTCGCCGTGGGCCGGCTGCTCTCCTACAACCCCGGAAAGGCCGCGATCATCCCCGCGCGGGGGCGGCGGATCAAGCGTTTCCGGAGGCGAGCGCCTTCTCGGCATCGATGGCGGCCTGGCGGCCGGCCTTCTCGTCGACGAAGAGCATGCCGATGATGCCGAGGACGAAGAAGGAGGTGGTTGCGCCGATGGCGAACCGCATCGAGCCCGTCACCTTCACCAGGCTCCCGAAGGAGTAGAGGCCGACGACCGCCGAGGCCTTGCCGCAGAGCCCCCAGAAGCCGAAGAACTCCGCGCTCGATCGCGGAGGGGAGAAAACGCCGACGAGGGCGCGCGCCGCGGATTGGCTCGACCCGATCGCGAGCCCAGCCAGGTTGCCGAGGACCCAGAAGGCAGCCTTGGAGTGCACCCCGGCGCATCCCGCGACGACACCCGCCCAGAGAAGGAGAGCAAGGACAATGGTCTTCCGGGCGCCCCACTTGTCCTGCACGTACCCGAAGACGAACGCGCCGATCGCCGAGGTGATCTGGAGCAGGATGAAGAGCAGCCCGATCTCCTTGCCGCTGAAGTCGAGCACCTGTGCGGCGAAGATGCCCGCGTTGCCCACGACGATGACGATGCCGCAGTTGTACACGAAGAAGACGACCAGGAAGAAGGCGAGGACCCGGAAGTTCCGGAGGTTTCGCAGTGTATGCCCGACCTGACGGTAGCCGATGGTCAGGTACGACTCGCCGGGGGGGAGCGGCTGGCGGACGGCCCGCTCGCGCAGGAAGAGCATCGTCGGAATCGCGGCGATCAGGAAGAACCCGGCGACGATGAGACTGATCTCCCGGAGCCCGTCGACGTTCTCGGGCCCGAAGCCTCTCGAGAGACGGCTCCAGCAGAGCCCCAGGCAGGCCAGGCCGCCGACGTACCCCCAGGCCCAGCCGAAGCCGGAGACCTTGCCCAGATCCTGGGTGCGGGCGAGCTCGGGAAGAAAGGAGGCCGTGAGGTTCTCACCGACCGAAAACGCGATGTTGGCGAACAGGAAAAGGACGAGGCCCGGGATGATGGCGCCCGGCGTGACGCACCAGAGCGACGCCGTGAAGGCGCAGCAAGCGAGCCACGTGATACACAGGAAGCGCTTCTTGGCGCCGGAGAAGTCGGCAATGGCCCCCAGGAGCGGGGCGGTCAGGAGCACGACCGTCTGCGAGAGGGCCTGTGCCAGGTTCCAGTAGAAGGTGCCGTCCTCCCCGCCGCCGCAGACCCGCTTCACGTAATAGACGGAGAAGACGACGCTGACGATGACCGTCGTGAACGACGAGTTCGCGAAGTCGAACATGCACCAGGAGAAGATCTCCCAGCGCGGGGCGGGGAATGGCGGGGTGCCCGCATGCGGGCCGGGCTTCTCGGCGGTGGCGGGGTCGCTCATTCGCCGTCCTACTTCGGCGCCGGGGCGGGGGCGCCCGCGTCGAGCGCCGCCTTCTGCATCGCGATCAGCTCCTGGATCCCCTTCTGCCCGAGGTCGAGCAGCTCGACGAGGCGGTTCCGGCCGAACGGGCGGTGCTCCGCGGTCCCCTGCACCTCGATCAGCTCCCCCGCATCGTTCATCACGAGGTTCATGTCGACGTCGGCCGAGGAGTCCTCGATGTAGTTGAGGTCGAGCACCGCGGTCCCCTTCACGATCCCCGCGCTCACGGCCGCGATGAAGGGCCTGAGCGGGTCCTTCATGATGAGCTGTTCTTTCAACATCGACCGCACCGCGTCGGCGACGGCGATCTGCGCCCCCGTGATCGCCGCGCAGCGCGTCCCGCCGTCGGCCTGGATCACGTCGCAGTCGATCCAAAGGGTCCGCTCCCCGAGCAGCTCGAGGTCGATCGCCGCGCGCATCGCGCGTCCGACGAGCCGCTGGATCTCCATCGTCCGCCCGTCCGCGCGCCCCTGCCGCCCCTCGCGGCTCTTCCGCTGCTTCGTGCTCGCGGGGAGCATCCCGTACTCCGCGGTGACCCACCCCTTCCCCGTGTCCTCGATGAACGGCGGGACGCTCTCCTCCACGAGCACGGTGCAGAGGACCCGCGTGTCGCCGACCTCGACCAGGCACGACCCCCGCGCGAACTTCAGGTACCCGCGGGTGATCTTCACCGGGCGAAGCTGGTCCGGCTGCCGCCCGTCGGGGCGCTGGAATGCGAAGCGCGTCACGACTACTCCTCCTCCCCCGCGTCAGGCGGGCCGTCGCCATCGTCCTTCGCGGGCGCCTCGCCCTCCTTCGGGCCAATCACCTCGTCGATGATCTTGCAGATCCGGACCGCCCCCTCGATCGATTCGTCGAAGTGGAAGGTCAGGTCCGGCGTGTGCCTGAGCCGCATCCGCCGCGACACGGTCCCCTGGATGAACGACTTCGCTCGCTTGAACATCCCGAAGGCCGCCTGTTTCTTCTTCTCGTCGCCAATCGTGCTGAAGAAGACCTTCGCCGACTTGAGGTCGTGCGCCGGCTCGACCTTCGTGAACGTGACGAACCCGACGGCGGGGTCGTTCAGCTCGTACAGGACGAGCTGCGAGATCTCCCGCATCAGCTCCTTGGCCACCTTTTCCTGTCGGTACGCTGGCATCCTCTCGCCCCCTGACAACCTTGCGGCTGTCAGTCCACTGCGCCCTTGCGGGCGCTACTCCCGTTAGATTACGTCGAGGTCATAGTCGATCAGCGACAGGCCCGGAAACACCCGGACGAAGTTCACCACGTTGTCGAGGACGCTGTTGATGAACTTCGCGTCGTTCCCCACGGTCGCGATCCCGAGCGTCGTCTTCTGCCAGAGGTCGTTGTCGTCGACCTCCGCGACGGCGACGTTGAACTTGTTCTTCACGATGTCCTTGAAGCTCTTGAGGACGTGGCGCTTGTCCTTGAGGGACTGCGCGTCCGAGACGACCGCCCGGATTTCGAGGCTTCCGATCACCATGGAAGAACCGTCCGACGATGGGGACGTTCGCGAGGGGAGCCGGTCGGCGGCTACGAGGTGAGCTTCCGCGCCACTTCCTGGATGGTGAACGACTGGATGAGGTCGCCGACCTTGATGTCGTCGAACCCCGCGACCTTCAGGCCGCACTCGAACCCCTCGGCGACCTCACGGGCATCGTCCTTGAACCGCTTCAGGTTCTCGATCCTGCCCGTGTGGATGACGTTCTTGTCGCGGATCACCCGGATCTGGTTCGCGCGCTCGACCTTCCCGTCGATGACCAGGCACCCCGCAATCGCCCCGATGCGCGAGATGCGGAAGACCTCCTTCACCTGGATCTGGCCCGTGACCACTTCGACCTTCTCGGGGACGAGGAGCCCCTCGAGGGCCGCCTTCATCTCCTCGAGGACCTTGTAGATCACGGTGTAGGAGTTGATCTGGACCCCCTTCTCCTGCGCCAGGGTCCGGGCGCGGTCGTCGGTCGGCACGTGGAACCCGATGACGATCGCGCTGCTCGCCATCGCGAGGAGGATGTCCGACTCCGTGATGTTCCCCACGGCCGCGTGGATGAGCCTGACCTTCACTTCCTTGTGCGTGAGGTTCATCAACTGCGCCTTCAGGACCTCGAGCGAGCCCTGCACGTCGCACTTGAGGACGATGCGGACCTCGGCCAGCTTGCCGCTGGCGATGACGTCCGCCACGGTCTCGATGGTGACCTTGGGCCGATCCAGGAGCTGCGTTTCGCGCCCTTTGCGAACGCGGTTCTCGGCCACGTCGCGCGCGGCATCGATGTCCGCGATCACCTGGAATCGGTCGCCCGGCGAGGGGACCCCGGTGAGCCCGGCGATCTCCACCGGTGTCGCCGGCCCCGCCTCGGCCACGGGCTTTCCCTTGTCGTCGTAGAGCGCCCGCACGCGTCCATAGGCGCTCCCGCAGATCATGATGTCCCCCTTGCGAAGGGTCCCGTTCTGCACGAGCACGGTCGCGGTCACGCCGCGCCCCTCGCTGAGCTTCGCCTCCAGCACCGCGCCGGTCGCGGGCCGGTCGGGGTTCGCCTTGAGGTCGAGCACTTCGGACTCGAGCGCGATGCGCTCGATCAGCTCGGGGATTCCCTTCCCCGTGAGCGCGGAGACCTGGACGTAGCCGGTCTTCCCGCCCCACTCCTCGGGGTTGAGGCCCATGCCCGCGAGCTGGGACATGACGCGGTTCGGGTTCGCGTCCTTCTTGTCGATCTTGTTCAGAGCGACGATGACGGGCACGTTGGCGGCCTTCGCGTGGTTGTACGCCTCCTCGGTCTGCGGCATGACGCCGTCGTCGACAGCGACGACGAGGACCGCAATGTCCGTCACGTTCGCACCCCGCGAGCGCATCGCGGTGAAGGCCTCGTGCCCGGGCGTGTCGAGAAATGTCACCGTGCGGTTGTTCAGCGTCACCGTGTACGCGCCGATGTGCTGCGTGATCCCGCCCGACTCCCCCGCCGCGACCGAGGTCTGGCGGATGCGATCGAGGAGGCTCGTCTTGCCGTGGTCGACGTGCCCCAGGATCGTGACGACCGGCGGGCGGTGTTTCAGGTCCTCGGGCTTGTCCGTCGTCGCAGCCTCGGTGACCACGTCCTCGACCTGGCGGGTCCGCTTGATCTCGACCTCCTTTCCGAAGTCGAGCGCGAGGATCTGGATCACGTCCTCCATGACCGGGTCGTTGATCTTCGCCATGATCCCGTTGCCCATCAGGCTGCGGATGATCTGGTTGACCTTCACCCCGAGCACGGTCGAGAGGTCCTTCACCGTGATCGGGAAGGGGACCTCGATCTTCGTCTTCTCCTTGGGTACGAAGGCGGTCTTCGTGTGGGACTTCGCGCCGCCGGGCTGGACGAACCGGCCGCGCTTGCCGGGCTTCGGCTTGAAGCGGTCGGTGACGCCGGTCTGCTCCCCACCCCCGCGCGCGGCGGCGGCCCTCGCGCGGTGCCTCTTCCGCTCCTCGTCGTCGTCCTTCGAGAACTTGTCGATCTCGCTGGGGCGGAGGGCGCGGCCGCGCAGGTCGGTCGGCCGGTCGTCGGCGGGCAGGATCGGCCGGATGACCGGCGCGAGCTCCTCACCGTCGATGGGCGCCTCGGTCACCTGGCCGCCCGCGCGGATGATCGTCGGGCGGATGACGGAGGGACCCTGCCGCGGCGCCGGCGGCAGCGTGGAGGCGGCGGACGAGGTCGGCGCGGCCGCGGCGGGCTTCGCCGGCTGCTGCGCGCTCTTCTGGACCCCGCGGCCTCCGCGGGAGAGGGCCTCCTCCACCGCGCGGCGCCGGGCGGCATCGCCCTGGTCGCGGCGGGCCGCCTCGTCGGCCTGGCGCCTCTCGGCAGCATCCTGCGCGGCCCGGCGGTGCTGCTCGTCGGCCGTGCGCTTCGCGGCGGCCTCCTCGGCGGACCGCTTCGCGGCCTCGCGCAGGTCCTGGTAGATGGCGCGGATCGTCTGCGCCTCCGCCTCCTCCACCAGGCTCAGGTTGTTCTTCACCCGGATGCCGCGCAGTTGGGCGCGCTCGATCACGTCCTTCGCCGTGGAGCGGACTTCGCGGGCGATTTCGTACAGCCGGAACTTCATTCGATCGGGTCCCCGTATGTCGTCACTCGAAGCTTTGTCGCGCTAGACCCCTGAAGAGGGGGCCTCGCCCTCCAGGGGCGGGGCTGCGCCAGATTCGGCCGGCGCGGCGGCCTCGGACGGCGCAGCGGCGACCGGCTCGTTCTCCGCCAACGCCGGCACCGTCTCCGTCGACGTCGGCTCTGTCCCGATCGCCGACGCATCCCCCTCGGGGGCGGCCTCGGCGACCGACGCCTCGGTCGGCTCCGGCGTCGCGCCGAGCGCCTCCGCCGGCGGCGCGGCGGCCGCCTCCGCGGCTGCCAACTTCTCGGCCGCAGCCGCTTCGGCCGCGTCCGTCACCGCATGCGAGTGCGCGACGTACGCGCTCACCGCATCCCAGAGCGCCTGCGACTTCTCCGTCGGAATGCCCGCGAGGTTCTGGAGCGCCTCCAGCCCCTTCTTCAGCACGTCCCCGACCGTCCGGATCCCCTCCTCGCGGAGGAGGCCCGAGAGGTCGCCGATCGCGCCCGGCAGGTCGCGGAGAGGCGTCTCCTCCGGCCGCGGCGTGTCGTCCTCCGGCGCGTTCGACATCACGTCGATGTCCCAGTCCGCGAGGCGCGACGCGAGGCGCACGTTCTGGCCGCCCTTCCCGATCGCCAGCGAGAGCTGGTCGCGCGCGACGACCACCTGCGCGCGGCGGTTCTCCGGGTCGAGCGTGACGGAGTCGACCTCCGCGGGCTTGAGCGCGTTCTTGATCAGGGTCTCCTCGTTGTCGTCCCAGCGGATGATGTCGACCTTCTCCCCGTTCAGCTCCTCGATGATGTTCTTGATGCGGGAGCCGCGCACGCCGACGCAGGCGCCGACGGCGTCGACCCGCGGCGTCAGGCTCGCCACCGCGATCTTCGTCCGGAAGCCGGGCTCGCGGGCGATCTCGCGCACCTCGATCGTCTTGTCGGCGAGCTCGGGCACCTCCAACTCGAACAGCCGCTTCACGAAGTCGCGGCTCGCGCGGGAGAGGACCACCCGCACCTTCTGACCCTTCTTGCGCACCTCGAGAACGTGGGCGCGGATCCGCTCGCCGACGCGGTAGTTCTCGCCGGGGACCTGCTCGCTCCGCGGAAGAACCGCCTCCACCTTGCCGAGGTTCACGATGACGTTCGAACCCTCGATCCGGAGGACGGAGCCGGTGAGGATGTCCCCCTGCTTCGCCTCGAAATCGGTGTAGAGCGCATTCCGCTCCGCCTCCCGAATCTTCTGGATCATCACCTGGCGGAACGTCTGCGCCGCAATTCGACCCAGCTCGTTGGGGTCGATCTCCTGGTCCCCGTCGAGGGCGATGATGTGGCCGGTCTTGCGATCGATCTGAATCGTCAGGCTGTCCTTCGCCCCGAACCTCTTGCGAGCGGCCGACAGGAAGGCGGCCTCGATGTCCTGGAAGATGGTTTCCTTGTCGATGGCCTTGTCCCTGTGGATGGTATCCACGATCCTGAGCAGCTCGCCGTTCATCGCAGTCGCCCCCCGAGCGGTTTCGGGTCGATCCTGCCAAAGAAAAAGGTGGGTCTTGCCCACCTCGCATCCCCCCAGCCGGAGGGAAGCGCGAGTATTGTAGGCTCCGGGGAACGATGCGTCAAGCGGACGACGCCGAACGGCACAGGCCCGAGGGGTGGCCGCAACTCCAACTCCAAGTCCCAACTCCAACGAAATCCAACTTCAATTCCAACCATCCCGCCCCAAGGGTCTGGATTTTGAATTGGGCTTGGAGTTCGGCGGATGCCCGCGCAGGCGTCACCTGCGACTGAACCATACCGGGATTCGTCATCTCTCATTGCCAGCGGGACACCGGGGCTGTCGTGGCGCGAACTGACAAATGCGGCTTGCGGCGCGGCGATCCCGCCGTACACTGCTGCCATGGTCCTGGGAGTGGGCGTCGACGTGGTCGAGGTCGAACGGCTGCGGAAGCTGATTGCGCGGCACGGCCGGAGGTTCCTCCGGCGCGTGTTCACGGCGCGCGAGATCGCCTGGTGCGGCCGCCGCGCGCAGCCCGAGGTCCACTACGCCGCCCGCTTCGCGGCGAAGGAGGCGGTCCTGAAGGCGCTCGGGACGGGGTGGTCGGAGGGGCTCGCCTTCACGCAGGTCGAGGTCCGCCGCGCAAGGTCCGGGGCGCCGTCGGTGGTCCTCACGGGCGCGGCGCGGGCGCGGGCGCGGAAGGCCGGCGCGGCGCGGTTCCACCTGTCGCTGTCGCACGACGCGGGAGTGGCCGTCGCCTTCGTCCTCGCGGAGAGCGACCGCCGATGAGCGCGCTTCGACTCGGCGACCGGATCGCCTTCTACGAAGAGCTGAAGAGCATGGTCAGCGCGGGGTTCGTCTTCTCCCAGGCGCTGCGGACCCTCCGCGACAAGCGCGACGCGTGGGCGCAGACGCGCATGTTCCGCTCCCTCGAGGAGGCCTGCGCCTCGGGGCAAACCTTCGCCGACGCGATGGCCGACCTCCCCGGAGAGTTCGACGACCTGGAGGTGAACCTCGTCCGCGCGGGGGAGCAGGGAGGGCGCCTGGAGGAGACGCTCAAGTCGCTCGCGGAGTACTTCCGAAGGCGGCAGGAGATCCGCAGGCGGATCATGGGGGCGGTGATCTACCCCATCTTCCTGATTCACGTGGCGATCGTGGTGCCCCCCGCGCCGCTCGTGGTCAGCGAAGGCGTGGGCGCCTACCTGCAATCGGCCGGCCTCGCGTTCCTCGTCGTCTACGGGATCGCCGGGGCGATCTGGGGGTTCACCCTCCTCGTGCGGAACGTGCCGGTCGTCTCGGACGTGTGGGACCGGGTGCGGCTGGCGATCCCCTGGTACGGAAACGCCTCGAGGAAGTTCGCCGTCGCCCGGTTCGCGACGAGCCTCGGGCACCTGCTCGACTCGGGCGTCTCCGCGCCGAAGGCGATGGAGCTGTCCGCGGCGACGCTCGGGATCCCGACCTGGCGGCGAGGGGTCCTCGGCGTGATCCCGCGCGTGTCGGGAGGGGACCGCATCGTCGACTCGATCGAGTCCGCCGGCTTCCTCCCGCCGAATGCCGCGGCGATCATGCTGGCGGGGGAGGAGAGCGGACAGCTCCCCGAGTGCCTCTTCAACGTCGCGAAGATGATGGAGGAGGAGGGCTCGCACTCCGCGCGGATCGGATCGAAGGTCGCGCAGATCCTGGCGCTCATGGTGGCGATCGGATTCGGCGGATTCCAGCTCCTCAGGCAGGCCCTTCGCATGTTCTCGGGGGCGGTGGATCAGTTGCCGGGCTAAGGTGCCTCTCCAGGAACCTGCGGGCCGCCGCGAGCTGCGCGCCGGGGTAACCGTCGTGCAGCTCCAGCACGCGCACGGCCCCCGCGGGGATGCGGTCGCGGATCGACGCGAAATCGAAGTGCCCCGCCCCCGGCGGCAGGTGGTCGGTGAGCTGGATCACGTCGTGGAGGTGGAGCCCCGCCAGGCGCGCCCCGAACCGATCGAACCAGGTCGCGTGAGGCACGATCCCGAGCGCGTCGAGCGCATGCGCGTGCCCGACGTCGTGCCAGTAGACGAGCCGAGGAGAGGGGAAGTCGCGGAAGAGCGCCTCCAGCTCGTCGGGGAGCGGGATCTGGTGGAAGTAGTAGCGGTTCTCGACGCCGAGCGACGCGTCGGGCGCGGCATCGAAGATCTCGCGCAGGCTCTGCCGCAGGGCGTCCATCGCGCGGAGCACGGGGTCGCGGCGCTTCCGCATGAGGCGCTGCACCTCGTCCGTCAGGTCGCGCGTCGGCCCGAACTCGGCGTAGAAGCGCGCCAGCCGCGACTGCCGCCGCGCCGCGGCCCGGATGCGAGCCTCGCCGAGGTGCGCCACGACGACCGGCGCGCCGAGCGTCCGCGCCGCGTCGATCGTCTCGAGCGTCGCCTTCACCGTGTCCCGCCGCTTCGAGGGCGACGGGTGGGCGAGGAAGTCCCCCCGGGCATTCTTCCCGCGGAGCCGCGTCCGCGCACAGACGTTGTGCACGCTCACGACCCGGATCTCCCCTCCCCGCACGAGCGACGCGACCTCGTCGAGCGGGAACGGCTCCTCGGTCACGCCGATCTCGAAGTCGCGGAATCCGAACTCGCGCGCGACGCGGATCGTCTCGAGAACGCCGGCGCCCGGCTGCGGAAACCAGGAGGTGCTTAGCGCGAGGCCCATCGGCGCATCCCCCGATCCGGCCCGGCTACTTCGAGGGGAACTGCCAGGTCGCCTTGTTCGCGGACCACCAGGCGTTCCACTTGCCCTGGATCTGCTTCCGCTCGTCGTCCGAGGGCGGGATGGCCCCCATGTCCTGGCCGGTCACCTTGCGAAGGAGCTCGTCGGCCTTCGGGACGAGGACCTTGTCGTCCCCGCCGACGACCATGATGAGGCCCGTGATGACGTCCTTGTCGGCGAGCTGGCACATCTCCTTCGCAACCGAGTCCTGCATCTCGGTGGACGAGACGGCCTTGTACTTCCGCGCCCACTTGATCCCCTGGTCGAGGACCTGCTCCTCCGTCCTCTCCTTCGCGGCGTCGTACGTGCCGCCGTGTTCCTGATACCAGGCCTTCCAGTCCGCGCTGATGGCCTTCCGTTCCTCGCGGGTGGTCGACATGACGAAGCCGTTGCGATGGGTGATGTCGGAGAGGATCTCGCAGGCCCACTTCGTGGCCATCTCGTCCTCGTTGTCGACCAGCTCGATCAGCGCGGGGATGACCTCCCTGCCGCGCCTCTTCAGGGACTCCTTCTCGGCGTTGATCTTGTCGGTCGACCAGTCGTTCATCTCCTTGAGCTTGGGTCCCAACTCGTTCTTCACGGCCTGGTCGACCTTCCATGCGGGCGGAGGGGCCGGCGCCCGGTCGGGCGGCTTCGTGCCGCCGCCGGGGCCCTTGGGCGGGGCCCCGTCGGGGCCCTTGGAGGGGGCGCCGTCAGGCCCGGGTCCGGGGATCGCAGGCGTCTGGCGATGGCCCCTCGCCTCGGCGTCGAGCGGGTCCTCGTTCGGGTCGCCGGTCGTCGCTGCGGGGTCGGGGGTGGGCGGCGGCGGGGCGTGCATCTTCGCGGGGTCGACGTAGGTGCCGGGGTCGGCCGGGGGGGCCGGCGACGTGGGCGCGGCGGCCGTCGAGCCGGGCGCGACCGGCGGCGGTCCCGCCTTCTTCTGCTTGTCGTCCTTGTTCCCCATGACCAGCGCCACGACGACGATCAAGGCGACTGCGACGACCCCTCCGATGATCATCGGGGTGTTGTCGCCCCCCTTCTTCTGGCGCCGCGTCGGCGAGGGGTCCGAGATGCTCGGCGTGCCGTAGACGAGGCCCTCCCCCTTGGAGGCGATCTTCATGATCGGCGTCATCCGCTCCTTCTTCGGCTTCGAGGCAGGCGGAACGCCGGGGGCGCCGGCGACGGCGGGCGTCGTCGCGGTCTGCTTCGACCCGGCGCCGCACTTCGGGCAGCGCTGGTGCTTGGAGTGGTCATAGGAGTTGTGGCACTTGCGGCAGCGCACCGATCGGGCCGTGTTCGGCATCGAAGGGCTCCTCTTGCCGAGATCGGGATGGATACGCATCATAGAATGAGCAATCGTCAATACGCAATGCGCATGTAATTCTCACTTGTCGAATTGTTGAATTGCGACTTACATGCACATTGCGCATTGAGTCTTGCAGATTCCCCATGACCCTCCTCATTCACGATCCCATCTGCCGCGAGCACGACACCGGGGATCACCCCGAGTGCGCCCGCCGCCTCGTCGCGATCGAGGAGACCCTCCGCCGCACCGGGCTGTGGGACCGGTGCCGCGAGCTTCCGGCGCGACGCGCAACGCGCGAGGAGCTTGGCCGCGTGCATGCCGCCTCGTGGCTCGACACGCTCGACCGCATCGAGGCCGAGGGCGGCGGATGGATCGACGGCGACACCGTCGCCTCCGAGCGCTCCGTCGAGGCCGCCCGCTGGGCCGCGGGAGGGGTCCTCGCCGCCGTCGACGCCGTGGTGTCGGGCGCGGACCGCACCGCGCTCTGCCTCGTCCGCCCGCCGGGGCACCACGCCACGCCGACGCGCGGGATGGGGTTCTGCCTGGTGAACAACGTCGCGGTCGCCGCGGCGCACCTCGTCGCCGCCCACGGCCTCCAGCGCGTCCTCGTCGTCGACTGGGACGTCCACCACGGCAACGGCACGCAGGACGCCTTCTACGACCGCGCCGACGTGATGTACGTCAGCACCCACCGCTACCCGTTCTACCCGGGCAGCGGCGCGAGCCGCGAGACCGGCCGCGGCGCGGGCGCGGGATTCACCGTAAACCTTCCCTTCCCCGCGGGGACGCCCGGCGACGAGGTCGTCTCCGAACTGAAGAAGGTCCTCGCCATGCAGGCCGACCTGTTCCGCCCGCAGTTCGTCCTCGTCTCCGCCGGATTCGACGCC
>Ga0209514_10004140_pt1 | contig 19832 bp, 11 predicted proteins | sample Subgrocontami58m_FD_187452 | JGI IMG/M metagenome (GOLD analysis project Ga0209514, IMG submission 187452) | Subsurface groundwater microbial communities from S. Glens Falls, New York, USA - GMW37 contaminated, 5.8 m (SPAdes) (version 3) | ecosystem: Environmental > Aquatic > Deep subsurface >...
GGGTATTTATTCCTTCCTTCTAGTATTTGCGCTTTTTTGTCATAGCTATTGTACTGGAAAAGTTGGGGTAAATACCCTTTTTATGCCCTTTGTTTTACATCTATTTTCAGAGTTTCGCGGGAGCCTCGCGAAGTATACGAATATTGACGTGCCGGAATGGCTCACAAAAGAGGGAGATTTCCAGAAGAGCCTCGCCGACATTTTCATCCCGTATATCAGGAGATAGAAGTCTCTCTTCCCTGTTGAGTCGGCGGTTCAAGATGGTTGAGGTTAAGTTCTTCGGCACGGGCGGTCATGGCATTGTGGTCGCGGCCAAAATGCTGGCTCACGCGGCAACCGGTGCCGGCTATCATGCCCAGGCTTTTGCCTCATACGGAGCGGCCAGAAGGGGTGGTAAGGTCGAAGGGTACGTCAGAATCTCCTCCGAGACCGTTCTGCTCCATTCAAAGGTCTATGAGACGGACTATGCCGTCCTCATGGACAAATCCCTGGTTGATGACTCGCTCAAGACGAACCTGAAGAAATCCAGCGTAGTCTTGATCAATACCGCGGAGCCCCCCGGAGCTTTTGCCGCTCTCTCCGCTTTCAAAGTGGTTACCGTTGACGCCGACCGCATTGCCTCGGAGAGAGGGCTGCAGCTGCCCAGCGGTATCAGAATCATCAACACCGCAATGCTTGGCGCCATCGCCGGCTTGCTCCCCGGCATCAGCCCTGACCATCTCGACTCCGCTATTAACGAAGGCGGCATCCCCCAACCGGGCAAGAATATCGAAGCCGCCCGGGAGGCTTATCGCAGGGTACAGGCTCACCCCTCGACCCCTGGAAGAACAGATGAAAACGGCCGGCCCTCTGCCGCCGCTCAGAGTGAGCAGCGCTTCGCCTGCATAACGAAGACGCCTCCCTGCCAGGCGAACTGCCCCGCGGGAGAGGACATCGAGAAGACCGCGACCCTGGTCCGGAACGGGCAATTCATAGAAGCCCTGGAGAACATAAGGACCGAAAACCCATTCCCCGGCGTTTGCGGGCGGGTATGTTTCCACCCCTGTGAGTCAAACTGTAACCGGGGCCAGTACGACGAGCCTGTAGCGACCAAAGCCCTGGAAAGGGCCGCCTTCGACCACGCCGGCGCAACGGAAGTACGGAAACCGGCAATGAAAGAGAAGACCGGTAAGAAGGTTGCGGTCATCGGCTCCGGGCCGGCGGGCCTGACCTGCGCCTGCTTCCTGGCGCTCATGGGCCACGATGTTACTGTGTTCGAAGCTCTGCCGGAACCCGGCGGCCTTCTCAGATTCGGCATCCCGGACTACCGCCTTCCCGAAGAGATTATCCGGGCCGAGATCAGCGATATTGTTCGCCTCGGCATAGACATTAGGACGGACACGCGCGTGGGCAGCGACGTTTCATTAGAGCGCATAAGAAAGCAGTATGACGCCTGTTTTATCGGCATTGGCTCTCACAGCCCCCTGAGGCTGAAGATTCCGGGTGAAGCGTCCGCCGGCGTACTGTCCGGCCTGGAGTTTTTGAGGGATGTGAAGCTCGGGAAAAAGATAAATCCCGGCAACAGCGTCGCGGTGATTGGCGGCGGCAACGTGGCCATAGACGTAGCGAGGACGGCAAGGCGGCTCGGGGCTCAGAAGGTCAGCATCGTCTGCCTGGAGTCCCGGGAGATGATGCCCGCCTGCCGCGAAGAGATAGAGGCTACCGAAAAAGAAGGGATCAGCATACTGTGTCAGAACATGCCTGTCCAGGTTTGCACACGGGGAAATTCCATCGAGAAGCTGGCATGTATAGCGGTAAGAGGGGGAGAGAGGGACAGAAAAGGCTGGAAGCGCTGGCCGGACAAAGTCGCCGCAAGCGACTTCGCTGTTACCGCGGACACAATCATCGTGGCCATAGGCGGGGCCATGGACTCCTCCTTTCTGCCCCCCGATATCGAACTCGACCAGGGCCTGATCAAAATAGACACTCTCGGAGAGACAAGCGCGGTCGGGGTTTATGCCGGAGGCGATGCTGTAATGGTTGGTGGAACGGTGGTGGAGGCCGTCGCCTCTGGAAAGAGGGCCGCCCTCGGCATAGACATTTTCCTACGCAAAAAGAGCGAAGGCGCGGTTCCCGCGTCTGTGGTGAGTGGCGAAAAGGCGACTGTTTCCATGAAGAACTACCTGTCTCAGGATTCCAGGCCAAAGGACCGGCATGTGGTCTCTTTTTCCGATTTGAACACCGCCTATTTCCAAAGGTTGCCCCGCGCACCGGCGAAAGAAACCACCCCGGCTGCGCGGACCTCGAACTTTGACGAAGTCTGTTCCGGCCTGGACCCGCGGCAAGCGTCTGTTGAGGCGGAGCGGTGCTTCCACTGCGGCGCCTGCAACCTGTGCGAGAACTGCTTCATCCTCTGCCCTGACATAGCCATCAGATTCGACGAAAATTCAGCTTCCTTCGCCATCAACTACGACCTGTGCAAACAGTGCGGCATATGTGAGGAGGAGTGCCCCCGCGCGGTGATATCTCCCGAAAAGGCAGTCTCCGGATGAAAAAAGTGTGTACGGGCAATGAAGCAGCGGCCTATGCCGTGCTGCTCTCACAGCCCGACGTGATTTGCGCCTACCCGATTACGCCTCAATCCCGCATCCCGGAAATGCTGGCGGAATTCAATGCTAAGGGCCTTCTAAAAGGGAAGCTGGTAAACACCGAGTCCGAGATGGGCGCCATCAGCTACATTCTGGGGGCCTCCGCGGCGGGAGTCAGGGTCTTTACGGCCACTTCCTCCCAGGGCCTCGCCTGGATGCACGAAGGGCTTCACTACATCTCGGGCTCTCATTTGCCGGCTGTCATGGTCAATGTGAACCGTCCCCTTGCCGCTCCCTGGAACCTCACCTGCGACCAGAGCGACAGCCTTGCTCAGCGGGACACGGGATGGATGCAATATTACTGCGAGTCGAACCAGGAAGTCCTCGACACCGTCATACAGGCGTACAAAGTATCCGAGTCGATCGGCCTCCCTTCCATGGTCTGCATGGATGGAGTTTATCTTTCTTATGTCTCGGAGAGCGTGGATATACCCGACCAGAACAAGGTGGACAGGTACATACCTCCCTACAGGCCGTCTTTCAGGATTCCCGGCAGAAGCTTCAAGCTGTACGAGCGGGATAGCCCTGAGGCCGGCGGCTACAAGATAGGCGGCTGGGACCCCCTGATAAGTCTCATGAGGGAGAAATACGAGCTTCATAAACTCGAGTCGAGATGTCTCGACGCTTTCACGGGGGCAAATGAAGAATACCGGCAGCTTTTCGGCCGGGGATATCTTCCCGTGGAGGAGTTCAGGTGCTCCGATGCGGAGCTGGTCCTGGTCATGGCGGGCAGCTCGGTAGGGACCGGCAAATATGTGGTTAACGCGCTGAGGGAACGGGGCCGTAAGGTGGGCCTCGTCAAACTCAAGATGTTTCGCCCCTTTCCCGGGGAGCTGATAAAAAGAGCTCTTTCCGGGAAGACCAGGATAGTCGTAATCGAACGGGACATCTCGCCGGGGCAGTGCGGCATTTTCTTTCAGGAGCTCAAGTGGGCGCTCCAGGGCGTACCCGGCAAGATATACGGCTTCGTTTCCGGACTGGGAGGGGCCGACATTACGCCGGCATTGATTGAAAAGGCGGTCACGTTTGCCGCGAATAATGAGCCTCAGGACAATGCGATATGGCTCGGGCTAAATAAAGCCGGGCCTGATGATGACTATGACCGGAATACAATCAAAATATCCTGAAGGGGAATACATATTCCCTCCACCCGGCGGGCACATGGCCTGCCCGGGTTGCCCGCTGCCCGTCGCCCTCAGGTACATATTAAAAGTCCTGGGCCGGAAAGCGGTCGTGGTCAACCCGCCCGGCTGCACCGCGCTCCTGACCGGACTGCTCAGAAACCCCGCGGATAACAGGGGGGAGTCCGTGCAGGGTCTATCGGTTCCGTTCGGCTCCTCCGCGACCTGCGCCGCCGGTCTGAAAGCCGCGCTGAATGCCAGGGGCGAGACGGACCGGCAGGTAGTGGCCTTCACCGGAGACGGAGCGACCTTTGACATAGGACTCCAGAGCCTTTCCGCCTGTGCCGAGAGAAACGAAGACATCATTTACGTATGCTGCGATAATGAGGGCTACCAGAATACCGGGAACCAGCGGAGTTCCGCCACACCCGCCGGAGCAGTTACCTCGACGACACCGTTTCCTGTGACCAAACTGGAGCGCAAAAAGGACATCATGCTGATGATGGCCGCTCACATGGTTCCCTATGCCGCCAGCTCCACGGTCGCCTACCCAGATGACATGATTCGGAAAATACAGGAGGCCAGAGATACGGCGGGATTCAGGTTCCTGTATTTCCTGACCCCCTGTGTGACGGGATGGCAGTTCCCCTCGCACCTGACCGTCAAAGTGGCGCGTCTGGCTGTGCAGACCAGGGTTTTCCCTCTCTTCGAGATAAGAAACGGCTCGATAACCGGCATCAAGGACGAGGCGGAAGTCCTCCCCGTAGAGAACTACGTCCGGCTTCAGGGCAGATTCAAGCACTTCACCCGGCAGGACATCGAGAAGATGCAGACTTCAGTCGACCAGAAATGGTCCTACCTGAAGCACCTCGAAGCTTACACTAAGAGATAGCGGCTGACTTTTCCGATTTAGGCGACGTTTTCCTTAAAGACCCAGGGCTCCTCAGACGGTTTGACAGGATTTCCCCACCCGCCGATTGAACCAGGGGTGCTGGCGTGGCTAAACAAACCGTTATTTCGTTCAACCAATATCAGTGTTGCGTCAAAGCCACGGAAGTCATAGAATACGGGTTGTCAAAAGGCCTTGGTTGTGGATACGGTTCTTATCGAAACATCCTCGGACACACCCTGACAAAGCGGTGAACATTGGGTTTCCACGACAGGAGCAAGGATAAGGTGAAATCGGATGAGGCAAAGCAACGAAGAACGGCACGCAAAACTGGCCCCGTCAGTGAGTCTATCAATATACTGACCGATGATTACGAAATCGTGATTCTTGACAACGTCATAGTCCCAGGCATTCCCGACAACAATCACACACCACAGACTGAATCTGAGGCCACCTAGTGAAGAAAGAACGCGTCGGCCAACTGGTTTACTCACCGAGCGACCTCGTCCGCTATCTGGTCTCACCATTCGCATCATGGATGGACCGATACTACTTGGAGAATCCCGGCGCGGTCACTCCGGATAAGGAAAACGAGGACGAAAAACTCATCGCGCAGACCGGCGATCAGCACGAACACGCGGTGCTCGACGAATTCAAATCGTCTGCCGCCAACCTGGTCGAGATTACAAGGGACGATCCTGTCGTTTCCAGGACAAACACGCTCTCCGCTATCAACGCAAGTGCCCCCATCATCTATCAAGCGGCCCTTGAAAGTGGGCAGTTTGCTGGGTTTGCCGACTTCCTTATGCTCGATGAATGCGGACGATATCAAGTTTGGGACACGAAACTGGCCCGCTCGCCCAAGCCGTATTACGCTATTCAGCTTTGCTGCTACTCCGAGATGCTCGCCGCTGTGACCGGCGCGCCGATGCCGGAAAAATTCGGGATCATCCTCGGCAGCAAGGATAGGGTTGAATTCCGCGTCGAGGATTTCATTCACTACTACCGGTGTATCAAGGCGAGATTCCTCGCCATGCAGGATGGCTTCGCTGGGAAAATGACGGATCGGCCGGAGCCGCTTCCCCGAACTGACTACGGCCACTGGACTTCCCATGCGGAGAAGTTCTTCCACGATACGGACCACCTCGTGCTGGTCGCTGGAATCAGTGTCGGCCAAATCAAGAAGCTTAAAGGCTCCGGCATTGCAACGATGACCGCCCTCGCCGCCGCCTCAGGTAAATCGGTTCACAAACTCGCCAAGGACTCGTTGGAAAAACTCGTCGCCCAGGCTCGCCTCCAACGCCAGACGCTCGCCGAACGGACCAAGAAGCCCGATTCCCCACCGCGCTACGAGATTCTACCCCAATCCGGAGCGAACGGCGAACCCACGGGCCTCGCCGCACTTCCTCCCGATCATCCGGCAGATGTATTTTTCGACATGGAAGGTTACCCTTTGGTCTCTGGGGGACTGGAGTACCTTTTTGGGGTCTGCACGCTGAACGGGCAGCCAGGTTCATTTGACTTCAAGGACTGGTGGGCACACGACCGTGAGGAGGAAAAGCTCGCATTTGAGGGCTTCGTTGACTGGGTATTCAAACGATGGACGGCCAATCCGGGCATGCACATCTACCATTACGCCGCCTACGAGGTCAGCGCGGTTCGGCGGTTGAGCACCCGCCACGACACCCGCCAGGGCGAGGTGGATGAGCTTCTCCGGAACGAGGTGTTCGTAGATCTCTACCAGATCGTCCGCCACGGCCTGCGCATCGGCGAAGGCAGCTACTCCATCAAGACGGTCGAACGCCTCTACCGACTGAAGCGCACCACTGAGGTTGCCACGGCCGCTGACTCGATCGTCCAATACGCCCACTGGATCGAAAGCAAACATCCGCGTGATTGGAAGAAAAGCACAATCCTCAAGGGCATCCGCGACTACAACGAGGACGACTGTAAGTCCGCGGCAGAGTTGTTGCGGTGGCTAAGGAAGGTCGCTGTCGAACACAAGATCGTTGCGTGTTCTGTATCCGTATCTGCACCATCGACACCACCAGCATTGCCCCCGGAGGTCGTCACGCGGCTGGACACCGCGGCGAAACTACGAATGCAAGACGACGCGGTTTCTGTTGTCCTTGCGGACTTGATAGACTTTCACCGCCGGGAAGAAAAGCCCATGTGGTGGCGGATGTTCGATCGCGCCAAGGCTACGTACGAAGAACTCCGCGACGACCCGGCATGCATCGAGGGCGTTCGAGCCATGGGATATCCAGCGTCCGAAAAGCAGTCCCTCGTGCAAACATACTGCTTCGATCCGTCCCAGGAATGCAAACTCGCTGCCGGCGAGAGGTCCAGGGTGATGTTTACCCATAATCTTGAGGCAAAGCTCACACTGTTGGAGTTGGAGGCGTCCGTGGGCAGTCTGGTACTCAAGGTCAGCAAGAAGAGTCTAAGCGAAAAGTCCGGAGGCGCTTTTCCCCAGAATGGCTCGCTGCTCCCCGATGAGTATGTGTCGGCGGCACCGATTCAGACTGCGCTAACTGAAGTTGCCGGCAGGCATTTGCTAAACAACCTTAACGTGCCAGTGGCCGCGCTCTTGAATCGTGTGCCACCCGCGAAGCTGCTGCAACACGCCGATGAGTCCCCAACCGCCGCCGCCATACGGGTTACCGGTTCGATGTCCGGTGGCTGCCTTGTCATCCAGGGTCCACCAGGCACGGGGAAGACTTACACCGCTTCGCGGGTCATTATCGCGCTTCTCGCTACCGGCAAGAAGATTGGTGTCTCTTCCAATAGCCACAAGGCGGTGGTGAACCTTCTCCTTGCTTGCGGCGACGCTGCCAGAGAAAGCGGTCGTCATCTCCACGGGATAAAAGTCGGGGGTGACGCAGAGGGTCCGTTGTTCTCGTGCAATCCTGGCCTACAATACGTCAAAGATACTGGTGACGCGCGCCATGCTTACACAGATGGCGTTGCAGGCGGAACAGCTTGGTTGTTTACCCGGCCCGAGTGGGAAGGCGCGCTCGATTTCCTTTTCATCGATGAAGCCGGGCAGGTTTCTCTGGCCAACGCCGCAGCAATGACTCGATGCGCGAAGAACCTTGTTCTCCTTGGTGACCAGATGCAACTCGAACAACCAGTGCAAGGCTCCCATCCCGGCGATGCCGGGCTTTCTGCACTGCAATACGCCCTTAAGGACACGGACCTCAGTCGGCCCGATTCGCCTGTCTTTCATGCCGTGGTGCCCCCGGACTACGGGCTTTTCCTCGGCGAGTCCCGCCGGATGCACCCGTCAGTCTGCCGCTTCATCTCTGAGAGCATATACGAGGGACGCCTCGTTTCACACCCCGACTGTGCCCGTCAGAAGATCGCTGTCCCATCGGGCGTAAACGGCCTCATCACCGCCGAGAGCGGAATCGTCTTCAGCGGCGTTGAGCACGATGGAGACATCCAACGGAGTGACGAGGAGGTTGAACGGGTCAAGGCTATCTACCACGATCTACGTGGACGTCTCTTCACTGCCAAGGATGGTACCACGAAGCCGCTGACACTGGAGGACTTTCTTTTCATCACCCCCTACAACGCTCAAGTCCGCGCGCTTCAGGTTTCCCTCCCCGATGGCGCCCGCGTCGGGAGCGTCGACAAGTTTCAAGGGCAGGAAGCCCCTGTTTGCATCCTTTCCCTCTGTTCCAGTTATGGTGAATACGGTTCCCGCGGACTTGCCTTCATTCTCGACCGCAACCGGGTTAACGTTGCCATCTCACGCGCCCAATGCTTGGCTGTGGTTGTTGCTGATCCCCGCATTGCTGGCGACACGCCCGGTTCCTTGGACGAAATGATGCTCATCAACCTGTTTTGCAGATTGGCCAGTGCACCCACCTACACCTAGAACCATAACCGACGCTACCCGTCAACGCTCCGTGACTGGTCAATAGGCTATTTTGCCAGACAACCCGGTGTTGTCAATCAGTGACGAACAATCTAGGCGGGTCTCACTTCAGGTCCGCCACCACGACTAAACAAGCCACAATGTGTAATGTATCACTCAGAACCGCACATCATAAATTTGACATATCGCCGGGTTCGTTCCAAAATATGGGCAAGTCCAATAAATTAGCTAAAAACGGAAGTAGTTCCGGAGGTTAACATATTAACCCATGTATTTGACAAATCTACAATATTGGATAGTGGTGAATGCCGGTACCAATAAGTAAAACTCGAGTTCGCATCGAGGATTGGAAAAGAAACCTAATTGACCTGACGCGACGAAATCGGCTCTTGTTTTTTAGCCCAGGTCGCAGGACTACCCTACACATTACAGGCCCATCGTTTACAGAAATATTTCAGCGGCTAGTAGTGGATGAGAAAGAGTGGAGTTTTTATCCACCTGAAGATACTGATTCAGAACCCCGAAACAAAAATACGAATATGGTTGTCCGGCATACCGAGCAAGGATTGCTGTGGAATGACAGGTTAAGGAAGCCGCCTAAAGGGTTATCATCCTCGGTACAAGACGCAAATAGTTTAAACAACGTACTCCGTAACCTTTATCGACGTTCAAATAGCGATTTCAAAGAGCGGGGGATTCGCACACTTCATGTGACATTTGGCATGCTTAAGTGGCGAGAGAAAGACGAATCTGATTTGGTAAATACCCCACTACTGCTAATCCCTGCTGAATTGCACCGGGAATCAGTAAACAGCCCTTATCAATTAAAGGCTGCCGAAGATGAAGTAGAGGTCATACTGAATCCGGCACTACTGGTGAAATTAGAAAGGGATTTCAATATTAAACTGCCCTTAGTACCTGAAAGCTGGGAAGAAAAAGAACTGCAGAAATACATTAAGAGTATTGGACCACGTTTTCAGCGACTGGGCTGGGAAGTCTCAGATGATTGCTGGATTGGCCTTTTTTCTTTTCATAAACTAGTCATCTATAAGGATTTAGACGATAATAGGGAAGAAATTGAGAAGAATTCTATAGTACGTTTGTTAGCCAAAGAACCGATCGATAGTGATAACCCTGGTGGTGACTGTCCTGAACCCGAAAAACTTGATGACATTGTCAAACCAGCTACAAGTTACCTCGTAACTGACGCAGATAGTAGCCAGCTTGCCTGTATTGAAGCTGTCAAAAGGGGCATCAATCTGGTCATTCATGGGCCGCCTGGCACCGGAAAAAGCCAGACGATCACTAACCTTTTTGCCGAGTGTATTGCTGCGGGGAAATCTGTTCTGTTTGTCAGTGAGAAGATGGCAGCTCTGGAAGTTGTCTACAAGCGTTTACGAAACGCAGGTTTGGGCCATTACTGTCTGGAACTACATAGCCATAAAGTTAATAAACGTCAAGTAATAGAAGAATTATATAGGTGCTATCAGGAATCACTTCAACCAAAGGGTGGCATGTCTGAAACCGAAATCGAGCGTCTAATGGAAAGGCAGAGGCAGCTAAACGAATACGTTTCAGCTCTTAGAATTATCCAAAAGCCTTTGAACCTGAGTGCTTATGATGTCCTTAATGAACTCGCCGGGCTTAGACACATAGCATTCATAGATGGTGGTGAAGTCAAACCTGAGACACTGACACCCAAGCGTCTGGATAATGCAATGCAGTTATCCCAGCAACTGGCCCGCGTGTGGATAGTAGTGACTCAGGGCGATTCATTCCCGTGGCGTGGGTGTAAGCTAACTTCATATACTCATGAAAGCAAAAATAGAATCCTAATTCTCATTAATAGATGCGATGAAACACTGGCAACGCTGGAGATGAAAGTGCGGAATCTATCTAATCTCTTAGGATTTTCGACGCCTAAATGTTTAGAAGATGCCGAGTGGCTGGCAAAACTAGCAAAACTTTTGTCGGAGGGGCCTGAAATAGATCCAAAATGGCTCGTTGCACCTGAGTTGGACTCCCTTATCCCGAAAGCCAAAGAATATCTAAAGCTTAGCTCAAAACGTCAGCAAATAGTAAATGAACTGAATAAGCATTTTAATGAACGATTTTTTGATACTTCTCCTTCTCTTCAAGAAGAACTGTCGCAGGCCGTTAAAGATGTCCGCAGGTCCTTGGCGCGAACTGTCAAGGATAATCCTGACTTTGTAACTGAGGGGAAGAAAATTAGAAATTGGATTGCGGATACTCTAAACTGCGTGGATCACTGGGAGCATGACATTAGTTTTCTAGGCGACCTCTTGGGAACATCGTTAGAATACAAAATTGCGGATATTCCACGTATGGTAAAGCTCGCTACGCTCTGCTCAAGTGAGAGTCACCCAGAGCCAAATTGGATGAACTCGGTTAGCTTGAGAGAAGTTCAGCAGTTGCTCGCTGATCTTAGGGATTTATTTAAGACCAGGTCGCGACTTCGTGAGAATATACTTGCTGAATATGATGAATCAATACTGTCTTTACCTCTTGAGGAATATGCTGAGAACCTTTCGACGCGCTACGCGTCTTTATTTCGGTGGCTGCGTCCTGGTTTTCACCGCATGCGTTCATCGCTCCGTGCCTGCCAGAAGAATAGAACAAATTCATCTCAGATGTCAGAAGATATCCTGTGTGCTCTTGAACTCACCCGGATTGAAGAACAAATTGAGACTCGTTCAGATCATGCAAAGGCTGTTCTCGGGATCTGGTACCAAGGGTATGATACCGATTTTGCTGGCATCACTAAAGCATTAGAAGTAGCGAAAGAAATACTGGAATTGGTGCACGAACCACCGTCTCAAAAACTCGCTATTCAGGCCTGTCAGGCAAAACATTCTCCACAATTGAAGGAGGTCGCAACACGCCTCGAGGAGAGCTTGGCATTATGGGAGCAGAAACTCAAAGACGTTGAAAATTATTTACCGCTGGTTTGTATTCCAGACTCTCGATTATCTATTCGCCAAACGTTCTTTTTAGATATTACTCGATGGCTTGGAGGTTTGGCGAGACCATTATCGATAGCTTTGGACCATATGGATGCCATTGCAGGCTCAATGCTTCCCGGACGGGATTTCTCACCTGCACAAGTTATTGACTATTTGGAGAACTTGGCTGAAATCCGAAACGTAGAGCTAAGGATTAGCCAGGAGTCTGACAAGCTAAAACATGAATTTGGCAATCAGTTCAAAAACATCAATACTGACTGGAACAAAGTACTTGAGGCACTGGAATGGACAAGAAAGTTCCGAAGACATTTGGGCAACCGACCTCTGCCTGAGGCTCTTCTGTGGATCGTGGGCACTAGCAGAGACAGAGGTATTCCTAAAGGGGATGTCGCTAAGGCAATCGACATTTTTAATGATGCGTGTAAGGCTGTTATTGATCAATTTGACGAGGAACAAAAACAACAAATGCCGCAACCAGAGGGTCAAGACTCCTCAAATATTCAAATACGTTTTGATAATATCGATTCCCTTAGGCGTTTCGCTTTCGTAGATATTCATAATAACCTAACAAACATGTTGAATCGAATTGATGACTTACGCGACTGGGTTGATTTTAAGGCAATTGAGGAAAAATTCAACCAGCAAGAGTTGTCGGGGCTCTTCACGGAGTTGATTCGGCACCCCGTCTTGGAACCTAAGAACTTACCTGATATAGCACAAAAGACTCTCTTAGAGGCTTGGGTGAATTGGCTTTTTACCCGCGAACCCGCCTTAGGCCAATTTCGTGCAGAAAACCAAGAGGCTTTGATCAACGAGTTTCGAGACCTTGATAGTAAACACTGCAAATTAGGAGCGGTTAGGGTTATTCTAGAAGCGGAACGGCGTAAGCCAAAGGCACTTTCTCTTCAGCGAAATTCTGAGGCAGGCATCTTAGTACATGAGGCAAATAAGAAAAAACGGCACCTTCCTATCCGTAGTCTCTTTTCTCAGATGCCAAATTTATTAACACAGCTCAAACCGTGCTTACTAATGAGCCCACTCACAGTTAGCCAATTCCTGAACCCACGCCAGATAAATTTCGATCTCGTAGTATTTGATGAGGCGTCCCAAATTCACTCATGGGATGCTATTGGTGCTATTTATCGGGGACGCCAATTGGTTGTCTGTGGTGACAGCAAGCAACTCCCTCCAACAACTTTCTTTGACGAAGGTTTATCTGATGATTTTGATGGAGAAAACGAAGGAGATGAGATGTCATCAGATATTTTTTACAGTGTACTTGATGAATGCCATGCTGTTGGAATGCCGCAGCGTCGTCTAAGATGGCACTATCGGAGTCATCATGAATCACTTATCGCTTTCTCGAATCGGAAGTTTTATGAAGATGAATTGGTGACCTTCCCTAGCTCACTTAGGAACGATTCGTCTCAGGGCGTACAGTTCGTCTATGTAAAAGATGGAGTCTATGATAGAGGAGGTAAAAGGAACAATAGCAGGGAAGCAGAGGAAGTTGTCAAACTAGTCGAACAACATATGAATCAAAATCCTACGCAGTCGCTCGGAGTCGTAGCGTTTAGTGTATCACAAATGGAAGCAATACAGGACCAAATAGAGTTGCTTCTTCGAAACCACCCCGAGTTAGAGAAATATTTCGACGAAGATCGTCTCGAAGGCTTCTTCATCAAGAACCTGGAAAACGTACAGGGAGATGAACGCGACGTGATGATCTTCAGTATAGGATATGGAAAAGACCAAAATGGACGGTTGACCATGAACTTCGGCCCGCTCAACAAACCCGGTGGCGAAAGGCGCCTCAATGTCGCCATTACCCGCGCGCGCTTGAAGAATATTATAGTTAGTTCGATAACGGCTAGAGATTTCGATCTATCGGCAACTCAAGCAGCAGGAGTTCTCCACCTCTATCATTATCTTGATTATGCGGAGCGTGGTCCTGCCGCATTAGAACTCCGCGTTCCTAGTTGCTCAGAAGATTGTGAATCGCCATTGGAACGTGACGTTGCGGGAACCATACGCGAAATGGGGTATGAGGTGCTTTTTCAAGTGGGCTGTGGAAAATTCAGAATTGACATCGGGGTTATTGATCCAGCTGAACCTGGTCGGTTTATCCTGGGCGTGGAATGCGATGGTGCAACATATCATTCAGCTTATACTGCCCGGGACCGCGATAGACTACGACAGCAAGTTCTTGAAAACCTAGGATGGCGGATATATCGCGTATGGTCTCCAGAGTGGGTTTCACAAAGAGAAAAGGAAATAAAGCGCTTACGCGGGTCAATTGAACAAGCTCGGGCAAGCGCACACGCAGACGACCAAAATGCACTTATGAAGACAGTCACAGAAAACCCAGAACCCCATGTAGTTATTGACATTGTTAAATCTCCAGAAACGGAGAGTGTCGCTCGCCCCGCAAGTTGGATTGTGCCATACGAAGTCTGTTCGCCACCAACTGCTCCGCCACGCCATTATGCTTTCCATGATGAGGGCGCCAAATCTTATCTTATGGAAATGCTGAAGAATGTACTGACAGTAGAAGCTCCACTGCACACAGATCTCGCAGCCCGACGTATTGCAAAAAGATGGGATCTACAGAAGGTAGGGCACAGGATGACGAGTGCTCTAAAAACCGCGATTTCAGAACTTCAGCACAAAGGCATTATTCATGTCAAGGGCGATTTCTTGTGGAAGAACGGTGATACGATTTGTAAGAATGTAAGACAACCTGACCCTAATAATCCGGATAGTTACAGAAGTATTGAACACATTCCAGAACAAGAGCTTCAGCTAGCTATCGAATGTCTTGTACGGGATGCCCTAAGCATACCTGCAGAACAACTTATATCTCAGGTTGCGAAGACTTTTGGATTCGACAGAACTGGCGAAAATATTCGACAGCGAGTAACCCAGAACATTCGTAAGATGATCAAGGATAGTCGTCTAATACTAAATGAAGATCGGCTGACTACAAATAAATAGGTTCTATTGAAGATTCTCAGATGTTCGCATTTTTAGTCTCCCTCCGAGCGGCAATTGAACATTTCATCGGAATGTATAAAAGTAGCCCATTCTATCCTTGTACACAGAACACTGGCAATATCATAGACCATCAACAGCAGTTATCGACCCTGAAACGACTCACGACCATCTGTTTCTTGAGGGAACCATCCATGTGTGACACTCTTATGCAAATAGAACGCTGATTTACAGTCACACGACCCTTGCAACGTATTGCGACGGGTCCAAGGTAAAAGATTTATCAAGTTGCCCCTGCTTTGCGAATAACTTGGGCTGATGACGAAACTGGAAAGCCCGGTACAGGTAATAGCTGTCGTCAGACTTGTGTGAGACCTCGACTTCGTTTCGTGTTACAAAGAAGGGGGTTAGAGGCCCGTACGCGGTGGTCTTGACCTCGATGAAGCGCTCGCGGCCTGACGTGTCAAAAGAGAGCACATCGAAGCCAGCGCCGTCACCCTGTGTCACTGACACCTGCTCAACATTCGACGCCAGGTTCTCCCTGCCCGAGTGAATGAGGCGTGCGATCTCAAATCTAACGACAAACTGTTCTCCTGCCGCTCCAAGGGAACGGTTCTGAGCTTCCTGCGCGATGAAGTCAACGCCGTATGGCGTGGACATTCGCTCCCGTACCTGAACCCCCACAGGGAACCGCTCCACGGGGGTAGGCGCAGGGGGAGATACCAACACCGCCAGTATATCGTCGACGCTCGGCACAGCCGCTGGCTGGTGGACCTGTAGCCGGACGAAGTCCACCAGACTCTTGTTGTTCTTGAGCCGGTCCTCCACAACGTCGAAGAGGAGTTGCTGGTAATTCCGCAGTGGTTTGTAGCCGGCGATATACGGAAACCCCAGGTCTATGAGAACGGCGCTGATGTTCTGGTGCTTGCGCTCGATTGCCCCATCTGAGCGCATATTGAGAAGTCCCCTGAGCCAGTGCCGGTGCTCGGTCTTGTTGTACGCGAGACCGTGCAGTTCCCTGTCAAGCATGTCGAAGTAGTCGGCAACGGTCGCCTCTACTTCTTCACGGCTCCAATCTTCACCCATTACTCGTCACAAAGGACACTTTAAGCTAGTCTATTGAAAGGTGCCTGGAATTAACAATCAAAGGAATTCAAACGGCACGCACATGTTGCTCAAAGTCATAGCAGCAGACCCCTTACTTCATTTTGCACAGATTTGTCGAAGTGAGATGAATCAAGTACAATTTGCAGAAGCTCTCTCTTATACCGGGAGTCATCGGTAATCATGAATGCCCTTTTCATGTAATCCAAAGCGAGTAACGGATTCCTCGCCTTTAGTTCTTTCCCCAATATCTCATAATGCTCTGCCTGCTCTATGCACGTAGTGAGAAACCTTTCAATCTTGATACTCAAGTCAGGGGCCTCAATATACTCAGTTCTTATCAAGTCCGTAGCACATTCAATATTCCCGACCTTAACCATTACTGTCTCTTTACCCAGCGCTTGCATCACTCCGAGCTCAAAGTATATGTTTTCCAGGGTACTGGCCCTCATGTCCTCACATACTATTGCGATGCCAAGAGGTACTGACAGAATGATGCTCCATATTTTTATCAAGAAATCTCTTCCCGTTGTTACCTTACTGGCGTCAGTTACGCTGAAGTGCTGGCTGGCAAGACATTGCTCAACGACATTCCTGACTTCTTGGGCACCCGAAGAGACGTTTTGCCCAAGCTCAGTCATAAGGAAGCATGTCCGGGGCTTATTCGAAACCGCGTTAGACCACACATCGCCAGTTATGGGATCATAAGGGATCATTTGCTCCTTTTCCTTATAACGGGAATGCGTTTGTATGGAAGATTATCAGACTTCTTTTGGCCGATGATTCTTCCCTCTTCTCTGTCGATCTTGACATAGTGTCCTGAACGAGGGTTTCTGGTCTGAACTATTCTGGCTTTAGCCATATTATCTTCTCCTACAAGGACCACCAAGCTTAAATCTACGCTAATTACTCTGTCCGCGCAGAAAGACCTCGCCAAAAATCCTTATGAATTATTGGCAGTTTTATTATAGCATCTTCATTTGTATGGGTTCAGTTTTGGATATATTGCACCTCCGCTTTTGTTATCACCTCATCACGAAAATACGGACTCAGGTCTTGAGGCGCGCGAAGTCACGACGTTTACACGGATTCCACTGGCTCACGTCGAGGCTCCCGGTTCAGGTCGGTTCCGGAAATCACAGGCAAGGTATGGCCTAGCTTTAGACCAGCCAGGATCCAGTCTTTGAGGGTGGAGCGCAGTTCGTCCTGGCACTGCCGTAGACTGGTGCCAAAAGCTATCACACCTTCGCACACCGGGATACGTCCTGCAAAAGTCCCGTCTTCCAGCTTATCATAAATCGCCTGGGACAAAGCCTTCTCCCGATATTCGATAAGGATGAATTGCACTGCCATTATGTACTCCGCTTTCTGCCGGTCAATTATAGCACGAGGGCACTCGATTGCTCTTTCAGCCTCTCTACTTCGGAAGTTTCTCCAGAAGTTCACATTTAGGTCGCCAAGGGTATCATACACACCAGAATGATCATCTAAATCATTTTCAGCTTCAAATACGGCCATTTTGCCAGAAACCGATGATCATCTAAATCCCTCGGGGTCGCACGCTTTCCAACCGGTTACAAGCGCCTTCCCTGGCTGCCGGTCGTAATGGTTGACAGAAGGAATACGTCAACATTTGCTTTTGTAATCCGGTAGTTTCGCCCCAACCTGGAGGCTGCGAGTTTACCCTCCCGGATATAACGGTACACCGTGTCCTTGTTAAGCTGGAGATATTCGGCTACTTGCTCTGGGGTCATGACCTCTTTCATTTCTTCCATCATATTCCTCCTGCTGTTTATTGTTAATATTATAATATTGCCGTTGCTTTCTGTGCACTGCTGTTGTTAACAGCGCATAATTGGCAAGATGCTCATCCCCAAAACGTGTCCATCTTGGGCATCTTGCGGATTTTTGAAGCTGCGGTTCGCCCCGGGCTGTCCATCTCGCACTCCGGTCTTATTCCTCGTCCTGTTTATATTATAATACTGCAGTTGCTTTCTATATATTTCTGTTGTTAGCAGGGCACAATCTTAACATTCTCATCCCCAAAACATGGGCATCTTGTCCATCTTGTGCATTTTTAAAGCTGCGGTTCGTCCCCCGGGGTGGGCATCTTGTGTCGGAGGATGACCACCTTGATCATGTTGCGTTTCCCTGTTGCATAGACATCCCCGAGAGGGTATGATAGAGCAAGGTTTAAGTTTTTAGATTGTCGACGAGTACTTACATTCCTCAACTACGGGATTGGATGACCCGGACTCCGAATGAACTTTTTAGGAGAAGGTCACCCAATGAGTCTTCACAATTAAGTACCCCCAACGCTCTAACTGGCCCGCTGGCCTGGTACATCGGTTAAATAATAAGCAATAAGGAGAAAGTCTATGAAAATCTATGTGGGTAATCTGTCCTATGACGTTACTGAGGAGGACCTGCGGACGCAGTTCGAAGCCTTTGGAAAGGTAGAATCGGTGACCATAATAATGGACAGGGATACCAGGCGCTCGAAGGGATTCGGATTTGTTGAGATGCCTAACGTAGCTGAGGGCCAGGCCGCGATTTCCGGCATCAACGGGAAGACCTTGAAGGACAGGACCGTCACTGTGAATGCGGCCCGTCCCCGGTCCGATGACAGGGGCGGTGGCGGTTCCTTTGGCGATAGAAGGGGCGGTGGTGGCTACGGTGGTGGCAGGGGCGGCCCGCGCCGTTAAACTGTTCAGCCACAGCACGGCGCCGACCGAACAGGTCAACATTCAGGTGCAGCCTCTGACAGGAGATGTTCAGTTCCATCCTGACCGGAACAGTGTCCGCGTTCGTGTCACAATAGCCTTTAAATATTAATACACCTGCGATTTTGCCTGTGGTGAAACGCCGTCGCGCTTGAAAGCCTCCGTCACACGGCGGAGGCGCTGAAGGAGTAAATGTTGAAGATACCAGGACTGCGAATAGGTGATCTGGAAGCTGAGATACCGATCATCCAGGGAGGAATGGGCGTGGGCATCTCTTTATCAGGTCTGGCTTCGGCCGTCGCCAACCAGGGCGGTATCGGCGTCATATCAGCCACGGGAATAGGCATGCTTGAACCTGATTTTAACCTCAATTTCAGGGGAGCCAACGAAAGAGCGCTGCGAAGAGAGATACGAAAGGCAAGGACGCTGACCAGTGGTATTCTTGGTATTAACATATTAACAGCTGTTACGGATTACTACGACCTTCTACAGGTTGCGATAGATGAAGGCATAGATGTGGTTTTTCTGGGCGCCGGATTACCACTGAAAATGCCCGAGAGTATAGTAGGGGATGGAGCGAAAAAAGCTGCCGTAAAAGTTGTGCCTATAGTGTCTTCCGCCCGGGCGGCAAAGTTGATATTCCATTACTGGGGAAAGCATTACCGCCTGGTGCCCGACGCCGTGGTTGTTGAAGGTCCATTAGCCGGCGGTCACCTCGGATTCAAAAAAGAGGACATCGATAACCCGGACCATTCCCTGGAAAAGATACTCCCTGAAGTAGTCTCAGCTATTAAGCCCTTTGAGCAGGATTTCAATAAGAGCATCCCCGTCATCGCAGCCGGCGGTGTCTATACCGGCGCTGATATTCATAAATTCCTGCGATTAGGCGCTCATGGCGTGCAGATGGCTACCAGGTTCGTGGCAACCGAGGAGTGCGATGCCTCTTTGAGCTTTAAGGAAGCCTATGTCAATTGCCGGGAAGAAGACCTGATCATAATTGACAGTCCGGTTGGACTGCCTGGAAGAGCCATCCGCAATAGTTTTCTTGAAGGGGTAGCTTCAGGGACGAAGAAACCATTCAAATGCCACTGGGTATGCCTGAAAACCTGCGATTTCGTCAGCGCGCCGTATTGCATTTGCGCTGCCCTGACTAATGCCAAAAAGGGACAGCTTGAAAAAGGTTTTGCTTTCGCCGGGGCTAATGCGTACCGCGTGGACAGAATCACGTCGGTCGGAAATCTTATCCGGACTTTGCTGGCCGAATATCAAGTAGCTGCGGCTGCCCTGCAACATCAAGTGCCTGAAGCAGCAATATCCCTGGCTTGACACTAAGTCGGTCTATTGCTTAAAAAGCCTAACCTGATGCACAAATGAGATTATCATACTCTTTTCCAATTGAAAAATGAGCTTGAACAGATATCGATGGACTAAGAGAATTCAGTCATCCCGGTTAGCAAATCTAGAGATTTGTTGAAAGAGATTGGAACGCGCTTTTACCATCCTTTCTGCG
>Ga0209514_10004141_pt1 | contig 19831 bp, 18 predicted proteins | sample Subgrocontami58m_FD_187452 | JGI IMG/M metagenome (GOLD analysis project Ga0209514, IMG submission 187452) | Subsurface groundwater microbial communities from S. Glens Falls, New York, USA - GMW37 contaminated, 5.8 m (SPAdes) (version 3) | ecosystem: Environmental > Aquatic > Deep subsurface >...
TTGCTTGCTTGCTTGCTTGCTTGCTTGCTTGCTTGCTTGCTTGCTTGCTTGCTTGCTTGCTTGCTTGCTTGCTTGCCATTGGGCGAGCGGCTACGCCGCTCGCCCAATGGCAGACAGACAGTTCTGTGAGATTCCTAAACATGAGCATAGAGAAAATCCCGATCTTCGGTATTTATGATAGAGCTAAAAGCAACGTTACGCCATGAGATTGTTCCGTCGCCAAGATGTCTGAGTAGTTATCGGAGCTTTGCCGTTTCGCGCTGCACCGCAGACGCGATCTGTGTTGCGTTCACCTTAGGCAAGTAAATGTAACGTGCGCCCAACCACCTCGCCAACTCTTGCCCGCTGCCTCCCGCCACAAAAAATCGCCGCGTATCAATCACCACCGCGCCCGCCAGATGTGGATTAAGTTTTTTTGCCAAGCGTTCCACTTCTTGTCGAGCCAACGCGCGCCGATCTGCGCCCGGTGGCACAACGCGCAAAGGCTGGTTCGTCCGCGCATCGGTGATCAACACCAACACCGTCCCCGCCAGGCGCAGGTGACTCGCTTTCTCGCTCACCAACGTCATCACTTCAGCCAGCGCAGCCGAGAGCGGCGTGCGTCCGCCTGTCGGCATCGTTTCCAACACGCGCCGCGCTTTTGCCACCCCGCCGCCCGGCGAGAGAATCAACTCGGCGCGATCACGGCGGAAACAGATCAGCGCGATCTTGTCACGATGCACGTACGCGCTTTGCAGAAGCGAGATCGCCGCCGCTTTGGCAGTGTTGATTCGATTCAACGCCATTGAACCTGAAGCGTCCACCGCAAAGATCACCAACAAACCGATGCGCTGACGAAAGTGCTTGAGGCGAACATCCACACGACTCACGGTGATACCGCCGCTTCGTTCCCGTCCTGCCGAGGCAAGGGCAGCCGCCTTCAACGTATCCACCAGCGCCACTTGCCCTTCACCGATTCGTCCGGGCAGTGATCGAATGTGCCGCCCGCGCCTCGTATTTAATCCGCGCCCGCGCTTGCCTGTGGCGGTTCCGCCTTCGGCTTTGATCTCGCTCAACATGGTGAGCGGCAGCGTTTTGTCGGCGGGGTTTTCAACCCGATCCGCGCTGGCGTGATCGCTTTTGTGAGGCGAGTGGCTATCGCGCCTTACATTCTGCGATTCGGAAGATCGAGAGTCAGATCGCTCGCGCGGCAATGGAGTCTCTGTGGGGGTTTGCGTCGCCCCATCTTTGACGATCTCGATATGATGCGTGGCGCGGGGCGTCAGCACTAATCGCACGGCGAGATCAATATCACTTTGCGTGATCGGCACACGCGCATTCAAGGCGGCGTTGGCTTTGGCACAGCGCGCGGCGAACACTTCAGCGCGATTACTTTCTACTTGCAGCGCGGTTGCCGCCGCGCATAATTCTTTCAATGTGTTGCGCGGCATCCGGATATACTGCATCACCTCGCGCCCCACTTCCACCATGTGGATCACGTCATCCGAAAGCGTGAAGGGTCGGTGCGCGTTGGCGGCAATAAACGCGCGTGACGGCACGTCTTTCACTGTGTGCGCCGACACGGCAAACGCCACCCGATCCAACAGCGCGGGCGCGACGGGTCCCTCCGCCGGATTGAACGTGCCGATCAAAACAAAATTCGCCGGATACGTTCCGCTCAGTCCCTCACGCTCCAAGCGCACTTGCCCGGTGGCGAGGGTGTGATGCAAAACGTTGGCGATCTCCGGCGCAAGCAAATTGATCTCGTCTACATACAACACGCCGCCATGCGCGGCGGCTAACAACCCCGGCGCGACGACGGGATGACCCGCTTTCAACGTGCCTTCCATATCCATCCCACCCACTAAACGATCCATCGTCACGCCGAGCGGCAGTTCGATAAAGGGTGTGCCGTCACGCCACAACGCGCGCGAGGCGCGGGCGAGTGCGCTCTTGCCTGTACCAGCCGCGCCGCCGATCAACACCCCTTTGAGAGCGGGCTCGATAGACAAAAGTGAGAGTGCAATGCGAGCGTCGTCGAGTCCGTGTGACATTTCCAATTAAGGTGATTCAACAACACCTGACAGGTCTGGTCTCACTTCGTCAGGCGTTAAGTTCGGCAAGACCTGTCAGGTGTGGGAGGAGGGCAGGATTCCTTCCATCGCCTTTACGATCTTCTCGCCCGTATCTATTTCTTCTAACGGATCGCGACGCAGACGATGGCGCAGACTCATCACGGCAACGGCGCGCACGTCGTCGCCGCTCACTTCGGTTCGACCTTCGAGCGCGGCGTGAGCGCGGGCGGCGCGGGCAATGGTGATCTCGCCGCGATGCCCGTCCACATCCAACTTGAGACACAACTCGGCGGCGCGCAGCAGCAAGCGATGGGACAATTGCGTATCCGGCAGCAACTCGCGCGCCCGCGCCACCTGATCCCGCAGCGCGGTTTGCGCCGGTTCCCATTCGCGGAGGAACGAATCGGGATCGGCTCGAAATGCTTCAGCGCGAATCACAATGTTCACCCGCTGTTGAACGTCGGTCAGCGTGACGATCTGCGCGTGCAGACCGAATCGATCCAGCAGCTGCGGGCGCAGATCGCCCTCTTCCGGGTTGCCCGAACCCACCAAGACGAATCGCGCCGGATGCCGCACGCTCAACCCTTCGCGTTCGACCACGTTGACACCGCTGGCGGCGACATCGAGCAAAAGGTCTACCAGATGATCTTCGAGCAGATTCACTTCGTCAATGTAAAGGAAGCCGCCGTGCGCGCGCGCCAGCAAGCCCGGCTCAAAAACTTTTACGCCGCGCGTGAGGGCGGCTTCAATATCGAGGGTGCCTGCCACGCGATCTTCGGTTGCCCCAAGCGGCAGATCGATCATCGGCACAGGAACACGATTCGATTCGGATTCTTCTTCGAGGGGAAAGAGGGGAATTTCAGATCGGACGCCTTGAACAAAAACGTCTGCCTTCGCGCTGTGCGACGGAACGGGCGGCAAAAGCGCCGCCAACGCGCGCACGGTGGTACTCTTCGCCGTGCCGCGATGCCCCATGATCATCACGCCGCCGACGCCGGGATCTACGGCGTTGAGGAGAAGGGCGCGTTTCATCTCCTCTTGGCCCACGATGGCGGTGAAGGGGAAGATCGGCGTCACCGTTGTCGGCGATTTTGCCGGTATGGGGCGGACGGTCATATACAGCTTTTTATCATTTTATCTCCTGCAAATAAATGATCAGCGTCATACCGGTTGATATTTCAACGATCTCAAATTACCGCTTCAGCCCGCGCTCCAACCACTCAAAGGATTCGCGGTGCAACGTTTCCAACATATCAGCCGGCACGTCGAGGTTACGACGAGTTTCGATCAGTTGCACCAATCCCATCAGTAGTGACCACAGCACATCCACTACGCCTCGCGTGTCAAGATCGGGACGATAGATCCCTGCATCCACTCCGGCTTGCACGATCTCCGCAACCAAGTGGAAGTTTCTTCCGGCGCGGCGGTTGATATCTTTGATCACATCTGGTGAGATAGCGTCGCGCAAACCTTCGTTGTGCAAGAACATGAGGACGCGATGGTATTCCGGCTGTTCCCGATAGAAGTCGTAGAAGAATTGCCACACGGCACGCAGCTGTTCATTAGGCGGAAGGTCGCTGTTTCGCGCGGTCTCAATGCCCCGATGAAACATTTCCATCGCTTCACATAGCAACGACACGTATAGCTCTTCCTTGCTTTGAAAATAACGATAGAGTGTGCCAACAGCCAATTCACACTGTTCGGCGATTTCTTCCATTGTGGCGTTGAGGAAACCGCGTTTAACGAAAACGTCTTTTGATGTATCAAGGATCAACTGCCGCCGCGTTTCGCGTTCGCGCTCGCGGCGGGTTGCGGTTGATTTAGGTGGGGGCTTCACGGAGGTTGTCGGCATCACATTCCGATCTGTTTGGCGATCACGTTGCGAAGAATCTCCGATGTACCTTCGCTGATCTCCAAGACATGCGCATTATAATAATATCTTTGCGCAGGTGATTCTATCATGGGCTTATCCAAGCCACCGCTTGCGCCGCTTGTAGTGTTTCACCTCGCGATAGCTCTTGCGCTCGCCTAGTTGCGTCAAGCCGAGATAAAACTCTTTGATGTCTTCGTTGTCGCGCAATTTATCGGCGGCTCCCTCGAGAACGACGCGCCCCAACTCCATCACATAACCGTAGTCGGCTATTTCCAGCGTCGCCTGTGCGATCTGCTCCACCAGCAGGATGGAAGTTTTCTCCTGCTGATTAATACGTTTGATGATCTCAAAAATTTCTTCCACTAACAAGGGCGCAAGTCCCAGCGAGGGTTCGTCGAGCAACATAACCCTTGGGCGCGACATGAGCGCCCGACCCATGACCAACATTTGCTGTTCGCCGCCGGATAGGTAGCCGCTGGTATTCCTGCGCAGATCACGCAAGCGCGGGAGGTAGTGATAGACCCTCTCCAGATCAGATTTGATATTCGAACCACCTCGACCCCCCAACGCGCCGACAACCAAGTTCTCTTCCACGGTCAGGTGGGCGAACAGACGACGTCCCTCCAGCACCTGAATGATGCCAGACTGCACGATTGCCTCGGGCCCCAGCCGATCAATGCAGGTACCATCTAATTCGATTGAGCCGCGTGTGACCTGTCCTAATTCGGTGCGGAGCAAGCCGGAGATTGCTTTGAGAGTGGTTGTCTTGCCTGCGCCATTGGCTCCAAGCAAAGCGACGATCTTGCCATCGTCCACTTGGAGCGAGACGCCGTGCAGGACCAGTATCACGTCGCTGTAAACGACTTCGATGTTGTTCAGTTTCAGCATAACATTCAGGGAATAGGTGGACGGGTAAATAGGTAGACAGGTAGACAGGAATGTTCTACTTGTTTCCCTGTCTACCTGTCTACGTTTGTTACTACTTCGGTCTCAAGTCCGGCACAACCATCCAGTCAGTTTGCGGAACGAATTTTCCTTTCTGTACCTGAATGATGCGCGCTTTGTTGGTGGCGCGTATGTCTTTGCCATATTGTAGATTCATCACACCCTCCATCGCTTTGATTTCTACTGTGGTTTGCATCGTCTCGTACATCGCCGCCCCGCTCAGCGCGTCAAAACCGACGCGATCAATCGTCTTCTCCATAATCTGACGCGTGGCATCCACGATGCCATATGTTAGGAGGTATCCCACGCTATGCTCTGCCGGCTTGCGGTTGTTTGCCTTGAACTGCGCTTGGATCTCTATGATGCCGGCGTTGCTGGCGTCATCCCACCACAGGTTGGGAAGAGGACCGTAGAAGCCTTCGGAGGCGGCTCCCGCCAGCGCGAGCATTGAAAGATCCAGCGCCCAGTTGTTGCCGCCGATGAGGAATTCATCGCGCACGCCGAGCGAGACGGAGTCTTTGAGAATTTGCGCCGGGCCGTGCGCGAGCGTGTTGGTGTAGATCACGTTGGCTCCGGCTTTCTTCGCGGCGAGAATCTGCGTCGTCACATCCGGCGCGCCTACCGCAAAGAATTCTTTGCTGACGATTTTGACGCCTTTCTTGTCGGCGTAGGCTTGGGTCTCGGGAGTCAGTGCGCCGCGCCCGTAGGCGGTGTCCCATGTCACGACGGCAACTCGCGGCGCGTCAAGGTTTTGTCCTTTGGCAGGTTTAACTTTTGCCCAGTTGGCAGTCAGCCAGTCGAGGAACAAACCGAATTGATCGGAGTAGATCGGCACTCCGCCAAAGACCCAGCCGGGCGGGTACGAGCCTGGTCCGCTGACGCCAAAGGTGAGATTGGGAATCTTGTCTTCAGCGAGGCGATCTTTTAGGGCTTCAGTTTCCCCCGAGCCGTACATAAAGAGGATCAGCGGTTTTTTCTCGCGGAAACGATTGTAGGTCGAGATGGCATTTTCTAGCTTGCCGCCGGTGTCTGACCATTCGACGGCAACTTGCGCGCCGCGGATGCCGCCTTTGGCGTTCAACGCTTTGACCGCATCGTCGAACCCGCTGACGAGCGGCGCGGTGATGGCGGCGTACGGTCCGGTCACATCACCATAGTGATAGAGTGTAATTTTTTCGCCGGGGTTCGCTTTGGTGCGAAGCGCTGGCATGGCGGTTGCTTTAGGCGCTTCCGTAGCAACCGGCGCGGTAGTCGCCGCAGGCGCGGCGGTTGCTTTGGGCGCTTCTGTCGCAGTCGGCGTCGCGCAGGCGGACAATGCGAGTGTAACCAACAATATCAATGTAATTGTCTTGTTCATTTTCTCCTCCGGTTAGATAGAGTTGCCTCGTCGGAAAGTCTGATCATCAACACATCAGATCATCCGACCATCCAAGTTGCTATTAGAGTGACCTGAAACCGAATCACCTCCTTTGGCTGATGGCGGACGGCTTATCGCTTATCGCTTTCCGCCATCCGCCATTCGCTATCCGCCATTCGCTATCCGCCAATCAGTGCGCGAACGGTCTTAGCCGCCACGCCGCTTTAAGTAATTCCCAACGATGCGCTAACCCGCGCGGTTCAAAGACGAGAAACAACATCAGCACCAATCCGAACAACAACGGTCCTAACCCGGCAAGCAGTCCGGCTTGCGCTTCAGGAAAAATTTTTCCCAACAGAGGGCTGAATTGAATCGTGGTTTCTTCCAATAGACGGATGAAGGTCGCGCCGAGTATCGGTCCCAGCGCACTCCCCATTCCGCCGACAATGACCATTCCCAGATACCAGACCGAATTCAACAACGAAAACTGTTCAGGATTGATCGAGCGCGCGTAATGCGCCCACAACGACCCGGCGAGACCGGCGTAGAACGCCGAGAGAAAGAACGCGCGCAGTTTGTAAGTGAATCCGTGAATCCCCAGCACCTCTGCCGCGAGATCGTTGTCGCGGATGGCAACAAAGGCGCGACCCAGCCGCGTGCGCGCAATGTTTTTGGCGACGATCGTGCACAACACCACCACGCCCATGATGGGGAAGTACATCGTCTGCTGCGAGTTGAAAATGATGCCGCCCAATTCCGGCGGCGGCACCCGCAAGCCGGGCATCCCGCCGAAAATATCCACACGCACGTTGCGAAAAAACCAGGGGATGATGAACTGCGCCGAGAGCGTCGCCATCGCCAGATAAAATCCCTTGATGCGAAGCGCCGGTAAGCCAAAAAGCAAACCGACCAATCCGGCAATTAATCCAGCTGCCGGTAACGCGAACCAAAATGACACGCCACCCCTCACCAACACCGCCGAGGTGTATGCGCCGACAGACATGAACGCCGCCTGCCCTAACGAAATCTGCCCGGTGTAGCCGACGAGCAAATTCAGCCCATGCACGACGATGATGCTGATGCCGATGAGGTTGAGCGTGCCTAGAATTCCCGAGCCAGCAAAAAAGGGCAACGCAAACAATGCGACCAGAAACACAAGAGTCATCAGCCATTGTCCGCGATTGCGGATCACGGCTATATCGTGCGCGTACGAAGTATCGAAATCACCGGCGAGTCGGAGTGCCATATCAGATCCTCTCAATCCTCTTCAACCCGAACAGTCCTTCGGGACGCACCATCAACACCAGCAGCATAAATACGTACGGCGCGATGTCGCCCAGATGCAGTGAGCGTATCGCCTGGTCTTGCGGCAAGCCGCCTACCAAACTTTCGATCACGCCGACGGTCAACCCGCCGATGATCGCGCCGGGGATCGATTCAAGCCCGCCAAACAACACCGCCGGAAACGCTTTGAGGGCAATCACCGACAAATTGGTTTCGACGCCGCTGATGTTCGCCAGCAAAACACCGCCGATCATCGCCACTACACTGGCAATCGCCCACGCCAGTCCAAAAATACGCGGCACACTTAACCCCACGCTCTGCGCGAGTTGATGGTCTTCTGCCGCGGCGCGCATCGCCAAACCGGCGCGCGTGAAGCGAAAGAACAAGACGAACACCGCAAAGCCGATCAGCGCCACCGCGAAAGCCAGCACCAGATTCAACTTGAGGCGCACGTCGCCGAGAATGAGCGGTTGGAGTGGAAACATGGTGGGGAGTGAGCGTTGATACGCGCCGAAAGCAAGAATCACAGCGCCCTGTAGAAACTGAGCCAGCGCCAGCGTCATCATCACTGCCGCCAGAATCGGCTGACCAATGAGCGGACGCAGGGCAAGCCGTTCAATGACGAGACCGACAAGCACCGCCACTCCCATCGCCGCGAGGAATGCCATCCAGATTGACCAACCCAAATTTTCGGTGAACCACCAGGCGATGAATGCGCCCAGCATCAGAATGTGCCCCTGGGCGAAATTAAAGACGCGCGACGATTTGTAAATAAGCACCAGTCCCAGCGCGATGAGCGCGTAGATTCCGCCGGTCAATAATCCGGTTGCCAAGAATTGCGGGAACAGATCCCAGTTCATTCGCTCTCCTCCAACGCGCAAACGCGTATCGCCGTCTCGATCTCACTCGTTCGTCCATCGCGATATTTGACCGAGGCGCGCACACGCACTTCGCTGCTATCCCCGTACATCATCTCAATCATCTCGCCATAGCGCTCTTCTATGAACCCGCGCCGCAATTTGCGTGTGCGCGTCAGTTCCGCCTCGTCCGGATCAAACTCTTTGTGCAAGAGTACGAATTTGCGGACGCGCGCGGCAGGTGGCAGTGTCTTGTTTACGCGTTCGACATCCGCGCGGATTAAGTCGTACACTTCCGGCTTCTGCGACAAATCTACAAACGCCGTGTAGCCGACGCCGTGTCGTTCCGCCCACCGCCCTACGTTCTCGAAATCTATATTGATAATCGCCGTGACATGCGGACGCTGCTTGCCGCCAATTGTCATCACGTCTTTGACGTACGGCGAGAATTTCAAACGGCCCTCGATGTACTGCGGTGAGTATTTTTTTCCTGCGGCGAGTTCCAACAAATCCGCCACGCGGTCAAGATAAATCAGATGCCCGTCTTCGTCGAGATAACCCGCGTCGCCGGTATAGAACCAACCCTCGCGCAATTTCTCCGCTGTCGTCTGCGGATTCTTGTAATACCCTTTAAACACACAATCGCTCTTGATCAGAATCTCTCCCTCCGGTGAGATCTTCACTTCGACTCCCGGCGCGGGGTTGCCCACACTTTCGAACTTGATGTCATCGTCGCGGTGAAACGTATGAATCTCTGCTTCGGTTGAGCCGTACAGTTGTTTGAGGTTCAACCCAATCGCGCGGCAAAAACGCAGCATATCCGGCGAGAGTGCCGCGCCAGAGGAATAAGCAAGCCGGATACGGTGCAAGCCGAATTTGTCGCGCAGAGGTTGAAAGACGAGGATTTCACCCAGCGCGTTGAGGAGGCGCAGGTAAAATGGAATCGCGGCTTTGGCAAATTTCAAATCTGCCACGCGATAGCCGATTGGCAGAAAGGTGTCGTACCACAAGCGGTTAAGGCGTGTCGTATCGTTGATCCGCACTTGAATCGTGGAGACAATACCCTCCCACAATCGCGAACTGAAGAGGAGCGAGTGCGGCGCGATCTCCCGCAGATTCTGTTGAACCGTCTCCGGCTCTTCGGGAAAACTGACGACGTTGCCGGCAATGACGTGCCCGGTGATTCCCAATACGTGTTCCGTAATCCACGCCATCGGCAGGAATGAAAGAAATTCGTCTGCGCGGTTGCGTTTGTCAACCGTCGTGACATTGGTGTATCCGGCGATCAAATTACGGTGAGCGATCATCACCCCTTTGGGCTGACCCGTCGTGCCGGAGGTGTAGCACAGAATCGCCAGATCTTCAGCGTTGCCCTGCGCGACCATCTGCTCGAACATCTGCGGTTCGCGCTCGCGCAATTCGCGCCCCAAGTTCTGCACGTCGCCGAAACTCATCAACCACGTTTCGCGGTCCTGATAATTCCACAAGCCGCGTTCTTCCCAATAGATCACCTTTTTGATGTGTGGCAGTTGCTCGCGCGCCGCGAGCAGTTTGTCGCACTGTTCCTGATCTTTGGCGAACACGAACACCGCGTCGGAATGATTCACAATGTATTGAATCTCTGCCGGGCCCGAATCGGTGAAAACGCCAACGGCAATGGCTCCCACAGACTGGATGGCGAGTTCAGCCCAGTAGTATTCCGGATCATTGTCGCCAAGAATCGCGGCTTTGTCGCCGCGCTGCAAACCTAGACAGACCAAACCCAGAGTGAGGTCACGCACGGTATCGCACGATTCGCACCAGGTGAGCTCACGCCAGATGCCCAGAGTCTTTTTCCGCATGGCGACTTGTTTGTCGTAGCGGGCAGTCGTATCCAACAAATGTTTTGGAAGTGTGTCAACCGCGCTCATTTACTTTGCTCCGTCATCTCTGCGCCCGGCCTTACCCAGATAAGCCTTGATGACTTCCGGATGATGTTTGATCTCGTCAGGCGATCCTTCGGCAATCTTGACGCCAAAATCCATCACCACAATGCGATGGGCAATGTCCATCACCAATCCCATGTCATGCTCCACCAGCACGATGGTCACGCCGCGCCGCTCGTGGATGTCGAGAATAAAACGCGCCATATCTTCTTTCTCTTCGACATTCATTCCAGCCATCGGTTCATCCAACAAGAGAAGTTTCGGCTCCAGCGCCAGCGCGCGCCCCAGCTCGACCCGCTTGCGCAAGCCGTAAGGAAGCGCGCCAACAACGGATTTGCGAATGTGTTCCATTTCGAGAAAGTCAATAATTTTTTCTACCACGAGGCGATGCTCGATTTCTTCGCGACGCGCGGGTCCCCAGAAACATGCACTGGCGAGCATGCCTTGCTTCATATAAATGTGCCGCGCCGCCATCAGGTTGTCGAGTGTGGTCAGCCCGGTGTACAGCGCAATGTTCTGAAACGTGCGCGCAATTCCAAGATGGGCGATGCGATGCGTGGGGACGCGCATGAGATCGCGCCCTTCAAAGTAAATGTGACCGCGCTGCGGCCGATAGAAACCATTGAGGCAATTCAGCGCGCTGGTTTTACCCGCGCCATTGGGCCCAATCAGCGCCACGATTTCGCCGGGGAAAATATCGAAACTCACGCCGGAGAGAGCCGCCAATCCTCCAAAGTGCAGGTGGAGGTCTTGAGCTTGAATCAGCGGAGGCACTGCCATGTCAGGTGTCGTCATCCATTCTCCAAACAAGTCATCCGAAAGTCGAACCTATCCTCGCTTACAACCCTAACTGCTTGGCGATCACATTCCGCAAAATCTCCGATGTTCCTTCGCCGATCTCCAGCACATGCGTATCGCGATAATATCTTTGCGCGGGCGATTCCATCATGTAACCGTACGCGCCCTGAATGTGCATCGCCTGCGCCGCGATTTTTGCCGCCGACTCGGTGGCAAGCACTTTCGCCTGTGACGACTCTTTGATGAACGGGCGATTGTTATCTGCCAGCCACGCCGCGTGATGCGTGACCAGCCGCGCCGCGTGAATCTCTGTGTCCATATCCGCCAGCCGGTGCGCGATGACTTGGTTCTTGCCAATCGGCTGCCCGAACTGCTCTCGCTCCAGCGCATACTTGCGCGCGGCATCAAACGCCGCGCGCGCAATGCCGATGGCGAAAGCCGCAGCGACGATACGCCCCTCGGCAAACGCCGTCAGCATATTCGGCACGCCACGATTTTCCTCGCCGAGTCTATTCTCTTTGGGAACGCGCACGTTCTCCAACACCACCTCCGCCGTCTGCGCCGGATGCATTCCTAACGTTTTAATGACGCGGCTGATACTCAACCCCGGCGTACTACGATCTACAACGAACAGACTGATGCCGCCCGCCCCTTTTTCGGGTAAAGTCACAGCCGAAAGGACAATGAAATCTGCGATGGGGCTGTTGGTGCAAAAAAGTTTCGCGCCGTTCAGTACGTAATCGTCCCCGTCCCGTGTGGTGCGCGTCGAAATCGCGGTAATATCCGACCCCGCGCCGGCTTCGGTGCTGCCGAATGCTCCGATCTGTTCGCCGCGAATCCCCGGCGCGAGATAGCGCTGCTTTTGTTCGTCATTTCCAATGCGGGCGATTGCGGTAAGCGCAAGCACGACGTGACAGTACACACCGAGCGTGATGCCCGCCGACGCCGCGGCGAGTTCCTCGAACAGAAGGGCGGCATCAAGATTGCCGCCATCGCCGCCGCCATAGTCTGACGAAAATTTGAGTCCAAGATAGCCGAGGTCAGCCATTCGCTTCAACAATTCAACGGGATACACATTTGACTCATCACACTCGGCGGCGATAGGCGCGATCTCTTTTTCGGCAAACACCCGCACCGTGCGGCGGAACGTTTCTTGTTCTTCGGTCAATGCGAAATTCATCAGGTTTTACTCCGTGAGATATAGTACGAACCTCCGGACACGGACAATAACTCACCGGCTTCGTCGAACACTTCCGCTTCCGTAATGGCAAAGTGATTGCTGCGGCGAATGACGCGCGACTCGGCAATGAGTCGTCCCGTCAACGCCTGACGTAGATAACGTATCGAACCTTCAACCGTCGTCGTTCTTTCGCCGGGCGCCAGCAAAGTAAATACCGCGATGCCCATCCCCGTATCCGCCAGCGTGAACGTAATGCCGCCGTGCACTGAACCGTACGGATTGATAACCGTCGGTCTGATTTCAAGCAAGCAGCGGCAACGGCCCTCTGCCGCACTCTCTACCTGAAATCCCCATTCTTCAAGAAACGGGATACGGTGAATCTCCATCCGTCCGCCTTTTTCTACTTCCCCACAAACCTCGGCGCGCGCTTCTCCATGAACGCTTTCACACCCTCTTTGTGATCGGCGCTCATCATGCACGTAGTTTGCGCCCGCGCCTCAAAATCAAATTCTGCGGTGAGTGATCGCGCCAAACTTTCGATCACACCCTCTTTGGTAAAGCGGATGGCGATGGGCGGACCCGCCGCCAGTTTCGCCGCCAACTCATCGGTGAGGCGATCTAATTCATCAGGCGCGGCAACGCGAGAAACGAGACCCTCCTGCGCCGCCGCCTCGCCATCAAACACCGTTCCCATTAATAAAATTTCCATCGCTCGCGCCGGTCCGACAATGCGCGGCAAAAAATACGTCACGCCGGCGTCCGCGCCGGCGAGTCCGACGCGCGAAAAAGCAAAACCCATCCGCGCGTTCGTCACCATCACGCGCAGATCACACGCCAACGCCAGCCCCACTCCACCGCCAAAAGCATCGCCGTTGATCCGGGCAATCACCGGAATCGGCAAGCGATACATTTCGCCGATGGCTTCGAGAAAGGCGCGCACGGCGGCTTCCACTTCGTCGGGCGGCGACGAGTGTAATCGCTCGAACTCTGCCATATCCGCGCCCGCGCAAAAATGTTTGCCCGCGCCGCTTAACACAACCACGCGAACATGAGAGGCGGCGCGAATCGCCTTGACTGCCGCGGCGAGTTCGCGCCCCATCTCCATCGTCATCGAGTTCGCGCGTTCGGGACGATTCAACGTCAACCGCGCAACCGCGTTATCCGTTTCAAGTTTCAGTGTGTTGTAACCCATGTTCATTGCCTCATTGTTCATTCTTCACCCGCCATCTTTTCCCTTAAAACTCTCTTCAGCACCTTCCCCGTCGGGTTGCGCGGCAAGGGTTGATCGGTGATGACGAGTTTCTTCGGAATTTTATATTTGCCAAGTTTGCCGGTGCAATGCGTGACTACGTCATCGAGCGTGAGCGATTGCCCCTCTTTGAGTCGCGCCACCGCGCGCACCGCCTCGCCCCACTCTTTATCGGGGACGCCGATCACGGCGACTTCGGCGATCTGCGGCAGTGCAACCAACACATTCTCGATCTCTGCCGGATAAATATTCTCGCCGCCGGAGATGATCATGTCTTTCTTGCGTTCGACGATGTAGAGATAATTTTCCTCGTCTACTTTGCCGAGATCGCCGCTGTAGAGCCAACCGTCTTTCACCATGTCGGCAGTTGCCTGCGGGTTGTTCCAATACTCGCGCATCACATGAGGACCGCGAATGATGATCTCGCCAACTTCGCCGGGCGTCGTGTCCTTTCCGTCGGCGTCTATCACGCGGATGTCGGTATGGAACATCGGCAAGCCGGTTGACCCTGCTTTCGCCAACGCGCGATCTGGTCCAAGCACTGCCGCGCCGCCGGTACATTCGGTGAGTCCGTAAACTTGTTGAATGGCGATGCCGCGCTGCGCCCACGCTTGAATCAGCGGCACGGGAACGGGCGCGGTGCCGCACAACGCCCAGCGTACTGATGAGAGATCAAAATCTTTAAACGTCGGCACTTGCAGCATGAAGTTAAGCATCGCCGGAACGGCGAGGAACGAATTGACTTTGTGATCTTGCACCGTCTTGAGGAAGCCGCCCGGATCAAACGCCTTCATCAACACCGTCGTCGAGCCAACGTGCGTGTTGATCACAACGTAGATCAACGCGCCGATGTGAAAGAGTGGCAACGCGACAAGCACGCGATCACCCGTGCGCCAATCGAGGCTGTGCGAGACGGTGCAAGAGTCGTAAAACAAATTGTTGTGCGTCAGAACCGCGCCTTTCGGTCTGCCCGTTGTCCCGGCAGTGAACATGATGACCAACGGATCATCGCCCGCGCCGCTGGGTTGAGGTTGCTCCGCCGAGGCTTTAGCGAGCAGCGAAGCGTAACTATGATCGCCGCTCAGCGCTTCGCCGCCAACGGCGACGTAAGTGTGCATCGTAAGATCGCCGCGTATGCCCGCCACAACTGGCGCGTATTCCGTCCCGTAGACTAATGCACTGAGGCCGGCGTCTTTGGCGATGAAGGCAATCTCCGGCGGGGCTAATCGCCAGTTGAGCGGCACGACGATTGCGCCGATTCGGGCGAGGGCGAAGAAACATTCGAGAAACTCCGGCGAGTTCATCATCAGCAAGCCCACGCGATCACCGGCTTTCACTCCGAGTCCGGCAAAAGCATTGGCGGCACGGTTGGCGCGCTCATTCCATTCTTTATAAGTGATCTCGCGCCCTTCGAAGATCAGTCCGATCTTGTTCGGTTCCAGCCGGGCGCGCTTGGCTAAGAACAGTCCGATGTTTGTTTGCATGGGTAAGTCCTCCTTACTCAGTGTCTTTCGTTAACGGATTGGACCAAATTCACTTCAGCTCTTTTTTCCTTATACACATACCATCCCTGTCCGACCTTCCGCCCAAGATGTCCGGCAGCCACCTTGCGCCGCAACAGGTCTGGAGGCCAGAAGCGAGGGTCTTTCGTCTCTTCGTAGATTGCCAACATGGCACCCAGGGTCACGTCCAGCCCGGTCATGTCCATCGTCTCGAAAGGTCCCATGCGCCGGCCCATCCCCAGACGCATACCTTTGTCCACCTCTTCAGGCGTGATGACTCCTGCCTCGACCAGACGGATGGCCTCGACGCTGCTGGGAATGTTAATCCGATTGAGCGCGAAGCCAGCCACGTCCCTTTTGACGGTGACGGTCTCCTTGCCCAGGCTCTCCACAAAGGCTTTCGCCGCCGCCAACGTTTCATCCGAGGTTTCTAGTCCACGCACTAATTCGCACAGAGGCATCAGCGGCACCGGACTGAAGAAGTGAGTGCCCACAACGCGGTCGGGGCGGTTGGTCACTTTGGCAAGTTCGGTGACGGGAATAGCTGAGGTGTTGCTAGCCATAATGGTGTGAGCCGGGCAGAGGCGATCCAGTTCGCGAAAGACATCCTGCTTCAACGTCTTATTCTCAAAGATCGCCTCAATAACGAAGTCGGACTCGGCGGCAGCATCCAGTGTCAGCGTGGTGCCAAGTCTGCCCAACGCCGCCTCACGCGCTTCGGCTGTGATCTGCCCCTTCTCCACAAACTTACCCAGTGACCAGGCGATGTTGGTCATGGCTTTGTCGAGCATCTGTTGACTCACGTCACGCAGAGTGACACGATAGTCAGCCAGCGCCGCCACTTGCGCGATGCCGCCGCCCATCAAGCCGGCGCCGACAATCAACACGCGTCGAGCATCCATTCACGCCGCCTGTATTCCAAATACATGCATAGCGTTCTCCCTTATCAACTTCCGCTTCACCTCGATCTCCAGCCCCAACGACTCCACATCCTCCAGACATCGTTTAAACGAGATGAGCGGGTAATCCGTCGCCCACAGCACTTTGTCCTGCCCCCAGCCGCGCGTAAATTCCACAAACGATTCAGGCCAACGTTTCGCCGGTCGCGCCGACGTATCAATGTAAACGTTGGGATGTTTCCAGGCGAGGATCATCATCTCCTCGTGCCACGGCTGCCCCAAATGCGCGCCGATAATTTTGAGATCGGGAAACGCCAGCGCCACTTCATCAAGATAGATCGGGCGACCCGCTTCCGAGGGAAGTAACGGACCCGTATGTCCCACTTGAAGTGCTACCGGAATGTTCAACTCGCAGCACTTGGCGTAGATCGGCCAGTAGGCGCGCTCGGTTGGCGGCAGCCCCCGCACACCATCGCCGTAGGCGTACGGTTCGAGCCGCAAGGCGATCAGCCCGAGATCGTTCACCATCCGTTTGATCTCATCCAACACTTTCATCGGCTTGCCGCGCGGGTCCACTGTTCCACATCCCACAAATTTTTTTGGATACTGCCGCACCCACGCCGCCACCATATCGTTAGTCACCTGCACGCCTTCGTAGACGAAAGCCGACAACACGGACATCTCCACCCCGGCTTCATCCATCTCAGCCAGCATCGTCTCGATGCTCATCCCTTCCATAATTCCAACCGGCGCGCGATAACGAGCGAACACATGCCGGAACGAATCCGGCCACTGCTTCGCCGCCTCGGGCGTAATGCACGATGCCCAAGCATCAATCGCGCCAATTTCAGATACTTCGACTTCGCTCAGTACAGGTTTCGGATTTCGGATTTCGGATTCAGCCATTCAATTCTCCCTTGCGAGTCGCAGAACAGAGACCGCGAAAGTTTCCACGATCTGCGATCAGCAATCCGCAATCAGCCGATCGCCTCTTTCGCGATGATTTCCCGCATCACTTCACTCGTCCCCGCGCCGATGCCAAATGCCGCCACGTCACGATAAAAGCGGCACACCGGATACTCTTCCATGTAGCCGTAGCCGCCGTGAAGCTGCAACACAGTTTCGGCAACGCGCTTGACGAGTTCACACCCATAGAGCTTCGCCATTGAGACTTCTTTTTGCGCCGGAAGTTTGCGATTGAGTCGATCACAAGCGAAGTAGGTCAATTGCCGCGCAGCTTCCATCTGCGTCAACAGATCAGCCAAGCGATGCCGCCACGCTTGATGCTGCACGATAGGCTGCCCGAACACTTCGCGCGCGTGACCATACTTCATCGCCTCTTCCCACAGCACTTGCATAATGCCGTTGGCAAATGAAGCCAACACCAATCGTTCACCCTGAAAAAGTTCCATGATGTAAGAGAACCCCCGCCCCTCCTCGCCGACAAGATTATCAAGAGGCACACGCACATCGTCAAAAAAAAGTTCGGCGAGATCAGACGAGTGTGTGCCCATCTTCTTCAAGGCGCGCCCCACGCTGAAACCTTTCGCATCCGTCGGCACAAGAATCACGCTCACGCCTCGCGCGCCTTCGCCCTCAGTGCGCGCCGCCAGCGTAACAAAATTCGCCCGCGCGCCGTTGGAGATAAACGTCTTCGATCCGTTGATGACCCAATCGCCGTTTTCGCGCCGCGCCCGTGTGCGAAGCCCGGCAACATTGGAACCGTGATTGGGTTCGGTGATGCCCAATGCGGCGATCTTCTCTCCCGCAATAGCAGGCGCGAGAAATTCTCGCTTCTGTTGCGGCGTTCCATATTTATCTATGACCGAAGTCGCCATCTCGGTTTGCACTAACAACCCCACGCCGAGACCGAGACTATGGCAGCGCACAAGTTCTTCGCACAAGATCACGGTGTGCCAATAATCCAATCCCTGACCGCCGTATTCTTCCGGAAACCGCAAACCGAGATAACCGAGTTTGCCGAATGTGCGGAAGAGTTCTGTCGGAAACATTCCCGCCTCTTCCCATTCGTCGGCCTGCGGGCGTAGTTCTTTTTCGACAAACGTCCGTAACGTTTTGCGAAAGAACTCATGCTCATCATTGAAATACACACTCTCCATGTTCAACCATCCTTTGGAATTTGAGGTTTGGGATTTTGGATTTTGAGATACCGTTCCAACAACCCCCTCACTCTCGGCGGAATCTTTTTAAGTTCCATCGTCTTCACGTCAAAGCAGATATGCACCGTCTCGCCCTCGGCTAATACTTCTTCCGTTCCGCCGTGCCGCACTTCGTGATAGAACGTCGCGCGGCGGCTTCTCACTTCAGACATCCACGAGCGCACAGTGATGACATCACCAAATCGCGCCGGAGCGCGGTAACGCACATGCAATTCAGCTAATGGCATGAACACCCCCTCCTCGGCTAACTGGTCGTAATCCGCTGGGTGCCGCCGCCGGTATTCGTGCCGTGCCTCCTCGAACCAGATTACGTAACTCGAATGATGGGCAATGCCCAATGGATCGCACTCGGAGTAGCGCACCGGAAACTTAACTTCAATCGTGTCCATTGCGTCTCAGATTTAACGTCTCTCGCGTTTCATCCGCCGTTGCCACCTCTCGCCCAATCTCTCGCGCCAAGCGAATCATCTTCTCGACCATCGGCGCGTTGCCGCCCGCCAGCACGCCGCGCTCAAGATACACATTGTCTTCGAGTCCGGTGCGGACGTGACCGCCCATCGCTATTGTCATCGCCGCCATCGCCCAATGCGCCCGCCCGCCGATTGCGCTCACCAACCACATTGCCTTGGGCGGCAAACTTTCTGCGAGATGCAAAAGATTCTTTGGCGTGGTTGTCGTTACTTGACCGGGGATGCCCATCACAAAATTAATCCAGAGCGGATCCGACAACCAGCCCTGCTCACGCAAGATCGTCACATTGTTCAACATCCCGGCGTCGTATACTTCCAGTTCCGGTCTCACGCCGTTGTCCAACATCGTTCGCGCAATCGTTTCCATGTCGGCGTAGGAGATCGGCATCGTGAAATCGCGCGCCCATTTTTTCTTCTCAACGTCGTATCGCCCCACCATTGTTGCCCCGACACTGAACGAAGCGATCTCCGGTTTGAGCTGCGGCACAATAGCGATTCGTTCAGCCAGTGACAATCCGGCAATCGCCCCGCCCGTCGTCAAATTGATCACCACATCACATCCCGCGGCGCGAATCCCCTCGACGATGCGGCGAAAGATTTTCACATCTGATGTCGCCTTGCCGCGCTCATCCCGTGCGTGGATGTGAACGACAGCCGCGCCCGCCCGCCAACATTCAATCGCTTGTTGAATAATCTCATCCGGCTGCTCCGGCAGATTCGGATTCGCCTCTTTCCCCTGTTGCGCGCCGGTCAGCGCGGCAGTGACGATTAACTTATCCATCATTCGCCGCTGAACTTCGCTTTGCGCTTTTGCAAAAACGATTCCATCCCCTCGCGCTGATCGAGCGTCGTCCAATTGAGTCCAACCGTGTTGATCGAGAAATCAATCGCCGACTCCAGATCAGTCGTCATCCATTTATGAATAATGTCCTTCTGCGCCGCGAGCGCACGCGGACTGAAAGCGGCTAATTCTTCTGCCCACCGATTCACTTCGGCGGCGAGTTCGTCGGCAGGCACAACCGCGTTCACGAGTCCGCGCCGTTCCGCTTTTGCCGCGTCCCAGTTGCGTCCCGTAAAAGCCAACTCGCGCGTGTTAACAATGCCTATGGCTTGCGGCAGAATGGCGGCTTCCACAATCGCCGGAATGCCGCGCTTGATATTCGGCAGCCCAAATTGTGATCGATCAGAGGCGATGAGCAGATCGCACGAGATCGCTAACTCGAGCCCCGCGCCTAAACACAATCCATCAATTTGCGCG
>Ga0209514_10004143_pt1 | contig 19829 bp, 21 predicted proteins | sample Subgrocontami58m_FD_187452 | JGI IMG/M metagenome (GOLD analysis project Ga0209514, IMG submission 187452) | Subsurface groundwater microbial communities from S. Glens Falls, New York, USA - GMW37 contaminated, 5.8 m (SPAdes) (version 3) | ecosystem: Environmental > Aquatic > Deep subsurface >...
AAGAGCAGGCCAACGCTTCGCGTCACTCTCCAGCCTGCCAATCACCGACGCAATGATCCTCGACCATGCAATTGCGGACAGTGACTATACCCTTGCCCGTGCCTGCTGGAGCCGGACGCTCAACGCCCTGACAAGCGGCGAAGGGTTAAGTGCGACGCTCTCCGTCCCCCTTGACTCAGAGACCCTCACCTGGGATCTTGGCTACACCTTCGGTACTCCCTGGGTCCAGACGGGAGAGGGCAATGTGTATGCAGCCGGGACGATACAATCATACATTCCTGCGTTAACCACTCCCCGATCCTTCATCCTTAACGGGGACGGGGGTTCTCCAGGGGTTGCGATTTACGGGACAAGCTATGATTTTGATTCAGATGTCGTCGGCAAAGGAGAGAGCTACGTCTCCTCTACCAACTGGCTTGCCCAGGACAACCCTGCCCAGCCCATCAACTACTACGAGTATTTCCGTATCAAACTCGGAGGAACGTTCCCCCCTGCCTCATTTCCCGACCTTCTTGCCGTTTCCAAGCCGGCAAGCAGTCCGACTCCCTACTACGTCGTTGGAGACATGACCACGAGCGGCGACTGGACTATCCCTAATGGAGAGACAGTCATCTTTATCGTAAACGGAAATTTAACTCTTGGGGGCAAAGTAAACCTCACCGGCACGGGCTTTGCCGCATTCATCGTCAATGGAAATATCACGGTTTCCTCATCCGTGGGCGGACTGTATACTTCTTCAACACCCGTCATTGAAGGCATCTACGTGACGAGCCCGATGGGGATATTTAACACTTCGACAAGCTCAGTGCCTGGGAAGGAACGGCTGGTGGCACAAGGAATTTTTGTGGCTGGAGGCTTCCTGCTCCAACGGGACCTTGATAGCGTTAATGCCAACACCACCACGGCAGCAGAACTCTTCCTCTATAATCCCCGCCTCCTCATCTCCATGCCGGACTCCATGAGGGACGTGCCCATAACTTGGGAAGAGGTGGCCCCGTAGTACACTTCCTTGCTCGCGAGGGCTACCCCAGTAGTAGAGCAAAGCTCACTACGGGGCAGGCTGTCCTCGCCTCGCAAGAGCGTGACTACGGGGTAAACACCGTAGGAGAATACGCTTGATCGCTTCGCCACGCACCGTCTGGTGCATGGCTTCGCTCGCTTGAACGCTATATAATGGAGTCATGAAGTTTCGATATGAAACACTTGAAATATGCAGTTATACTTCAAAAACTCAAGTTTGGACGTTCGGCTGAGCTCAGTCGAAGCCCAACTGAGTTTTTCAGTGTTTTTAGAGACTACAAAATATATTTTTTCCCAAGATCTCTTTTTAATTGCTGAGGATTCCTGAAAAGAATTGTAGCTATTCCTATTTTAGAAGCGGACTGCCGAGGAATTTCCTTATCATCAATAAACACAGCTTCTTTTTCTTTTAATATAGCCTTTTTTAGCAGGATTTTATATATTTTAGGATTTGGTTTTCTAACGCCTACTTCATAGGAGAAGACACCGCCGTCAAACCAAGACAAGAAACCAAATTTTTTATCTAACAGGTCAACACGTTCTTTAACGTTATCAGAAAGAAAATATACTTTATATCTCTTTTTTAGTATGAAAATTATATCCCGTGTACCCTTTATAAGCTGATATCCTTTTACCCATTCTTTTTCAAGTTTATCCGTCTCTTCTCTTATTTGTAATTTATTTCTTACTTTCTCCCAAAACTCGTCTCGAGTAATTTTTCCTTCCCTATAAGCATTTGGTATCCTGCCAACATCAACAAGTCTTTTTGCTTTCTCCTCATTAACCGCGTATTTGTTTACTAGATAGGAAATAAATCTTTTGGTTCCGTTTGTAAACAGAACTCCCCCTAGATCAAAAAAAACTGCTTTTACCATGTTGTTCGCGGTTATAGAAGATTGAAATTAATACCAAAGTCCGGTTTCCCTCAATAATCGTTCCATTTGGTCTCTTGGCAAAGATGACAACTCAAAATATGAGTCTCCAGATAAAGTTCCACCTATTCTTACGACCATAAGTTCCGTTGTGGCGGCGTCAGCTTGCCGTATAGCATGTGTTGTTAAGGGTTTAATGTAAAAAGAAGCACCCGGTTCTATTAAAGCTTTTTTAATACCTTGCGCTCCTTGCCAATAGAGTACGACTGGTTCATTCCCATAATTATATCCAAAGGTGTGCATGGGTGAGACAATGTCTAAGCCTATCTTATCAGTCACGTCACCTGTCTTTGTTGGGCTTAGGCTAAAAGCCTTTGCTTCTGCCATTTTAGTTGACCCAGCAAGTCTTCGTATTTCATAATGAGATTCTTGCTCTGAGGGATATGCCCATTTTGTGTTTGAGTCTGCCCGTTCTACAACAACCTCTTTTTGCTTTACTGGAGTTGGTGGATATAGATCCCGTGCATTCATCCCAAGAGCACATGCAAGCGTCTCAAGTTCTTCCGTAGAAGGAAGAGCCTTTCCGGTTAAAAAATTCTGTATTTTATACTTATCAAAACCAGTCAGTTTGCAGAGGACATCGGTGGTCATAAAGCTGTCTTGTGTTTTTATTCTGAGTAAATTACCAAACGCTTCTTTTTTTGTAGACAGGCCGAGCAATGCATGATTTACCTCCTCAGGAGGTAATAGAGATAGCTCTTGTTGTACGGCTGGACCGAGCTTGCCGGAAAAGGTAACCGCCATAATATACGCTTCTTTGCTTGTATCACGCGTTGTGAAAGAATGCGGAACATAAGGAGTGCCATAATTTGAATCTCCAGTGTTCATGAATAAAGTGTGTGACCCACTATCATCTTTCCAATGTAAATTTACCGGTCCTACATAGAGGGTGAGTTGATGCATAAAATGACCCGTGTTATACGCAATGTCCGGATCGTTTCCATCTTCTGAGGTTACTTTTCTCAACTCTTTAATCCATTCGGGTCTGAAGGGGCCTAAGTCACTCATCGCAGCATCCCTGTATTCATAGTAGGGTGTTAAATTTCCATCTTTATCTTTTCTTTGAAAAACCCTGCTGGTTGTTTTAGATTCTTCAACGTGTTTCACAATAACACCCTCATCAGTGTCATCTCTGACAACTTCCAATGCAAGGCGAGACACTGGATATGTGCTTACCATTTTTTCAATAAGCATATTTGCTTTATCTTGAGGGGCTTCTCCGGCCAAAATACTCTTAACCATTGGTAGTGGTAAATTAAGTTCCGAGGCTAAAAACTCAGGGTTTCTTTTGATATCGCCTGCAACTCTCAATAGTAAGCCGCCCTGCCTTTTTGCAAAAGACGGATCTTCCATTCTTCTTGCGCCTGGAATTTGTAGGTTTTTCATATTTTTTTAAAAAAAGTTGGTTGAACTGTAACACGTGTTTTAGTAAATTGCAAATAATAGCCTTTTTAAGCGCTGTTTATCATATCGTAAGGGAATATTAGTTGCTCTATTTGTATAGAAACTTTCGTCAACAATTCTGTCAATTTCCCCTTTGGGAATACCCAAAGCTGATAGCCTTGTTTTTAATCCAATTTTTATCATGAGTTTTTCTATAATTTTTGCTCCTTCGGTAGCGGTCTTTGCACTTAATGCTGAAAGAAGCTTTTTCCGCCTATTTATGGGAAGTGACGGAATTATTGCTCTCATAAAACTTGGGAGAGTTAATGATGTGGCTTGTCCATGTGTGATCTCCCAGCGAGCCGTTAATGGGTAAGAAACGGCATGACAAATAGTTGTTTGCGTGTTGGAAAAAGCTAATCCTCCCAAAAGAGACCCCCATGCCATACTATCTCTAACCATTTTGTTGGGGGAGTTTACAGCATCATCTAAGTTTTTCAGTATTACTTTAATTGCTTCGAGACCATATTTATCTGATTGTCTATTATGGTGTATGTTCCAATAGGCTTCAATCGCCTGACATAATGCATCGATGCCACTGGTGGCAGTCTCCTCTTCGTATAAAGAGTCGGTTAAATGCGGATCGATAATCGCGATGGTTGGAAACATATATTGCTTTGAATAAAGAGAATACTTTCTTTTGTTATTTCCCCAAATGGTCGCCCACGGAGTAACTTCGCTTCCCGTTCCGGCAGTAGTGGGTATTGCGATGTAAAGTAATCCTTTTGTAGTAATATTTTTTGATTTTGATAAAACATAGTCTTCTATGTGTCCTGTGTGTTTTGCTAAAATACTAGCGCATTTAGCGGTATCCAAAATAGAACCTCCTCCAATAGCAACAATGGCTTCATAATGATGTTTTCTACAATAATCAACAACTCGATTAATTGTTATAAAATCACTTGTTTTAATCTTTTTATCGTAAACATCGATGTCTATATTTTTTAAATCTGAAATACTACTAAAATAATCATTAGATTTTTTAAAATGTTCTCCACAAATAAAAAGAATGCTGTGAATATCCATTCTTGCAATTATTTTTTTTAAAACTGTCAGACTATTTCGACCGAAAAATATTTTTGTCGGCATAGAGTAAGTTTTTGTCTTTTGAGGTTTTAGAACTTGGATTTCCATATTATTTATGTCGTATGAATTTTGAAATTTGCCATAAAACGTTTTTTTATTTGAGGACAAGAGTAGGTGTCGGAAACTCTCTTTGCAGCTTTGACATCATGCCTCACTTTAATATGAGCGAAAACGGCACCTTTATAGTTGGGCAATTGAGATAAAAATGATACCAATTCTTTCGAAGTCGTGACCTGATAAAAATTTTGAAACTTAAACGCTTTGGCTAAATATGAAAAATCGATATTACCCGAGACACTAGGTTGACCACCGGTGCTTTCATAGCTTTCATTATCGAAAACGATATACAAAATGTTTTTATGAATAGCGGGATTAAATGACGCTAATCCACCGAGTTGCATTAAGCACGAGCCGTCTCCATCGAAAATAACAACGCGTTTATTTGTATGGGGAGCAAGTCCTAATCCCAAGGAAAAAATATGACCCATTGATCCGACCATATAAAAATCTGGTGTATCCTTAATTGCAAATGAGTCCCTAGTTGTATACCCCGTCGTTGAAAGAAAAAGTGCTTTTTTAAGCAGTTTTTTCTTGATTATCTTCATTGCATCGAATCTGCTCATCTCGTAGATTTCTGCCTTTTTTACTGATAGTTCAAACGAGGAAAATGTATTTTGCCTGATAATAAGGGCAACTGGTTTTTTTGTTTCCCTTGCCGTCTCTGAGAGAAGTCTAATTTGCTGTGGATATTTATCATCATTTACAATTTGATAAGGTATTTTAAAGGTTTTGAGTATTTCTTTCATGTTCGTTCCTATAATATCGTGTTCAGGGGCATCATACCCCTTGCCGCCCTCACCTCTCCAAGAAACAATGTAAAAAATTGGAATATCATAGATCTGATTTAGAGAAGTCAAGGCGTTAAGCGTATTCATAAGACCGGAGTTTTGTATTGCAACGATTGGAATAGTTCCTGTTGCCAAATACTTGCCAGACGCAATACCCACTGCTGAAGCTTCATTCGTAGGATTAATTATTTCGCAAGCTTTACTGACCCGGGCATAAATCAAAAAATCCTTAAAATATGAGCAGGGCACCTCGATTAATGGGCCTAATTTATTGCGTATTAATACTTCGGTAAAGTCTTTCGGGTCTATCATGGCAAGTGTTTTATTTTGTGTTATTTTCCTTTTTTGTCATTGCAACGAGACCGGTCACTTCCAACAGGTTTGCTACTGGACCGCACAGCGCATTTGCTTCAAGTGATCGATCATAAAGTAAAATACTTTTACACGTTTCTTCCATTGCGTTATAGGCGGCTCGTAACAGATGATTTGCATATATTATGACTTGGAATCCAGCATCAGCGAGGTCTTTTGTCGTAATGGTATTATATGTCGTTGGTACACACACCAGCACTTTATTTTTGATTAATTTTTGAGGAAATTGATAATATCGTTTTGCAAAATCTAATACCTCTGTCGGGGTAGAGGATTTAGAATGTATCATTATTCCATCTGCTCCAGCTAATAAATATATCTTTGCTCTTTGTAAAGCGTCGTCCACCGTTTCTTCTGCAATTAAACTCTCAAGACGTGCGATAATCATAAAATCCTTGTTTTGTTTCATCTGTGTCCCTCTTCGTATCTTTTCAGCGAATATGCGTGGATCCTCAAGTGTTTGTTTTGCATCGATAAAGCTGTTTCGTTTAGGAAAAACCTTATCTTCTATTATGATCATTGAAACGCCTGCTCTTTCAAGTCGTTTCACCAAATATTTAAAATGGTCTACATGGCCACCGGTATCGCCATCAACAATCATTGGCTTTCTCGTTACTTCTAAAATCTGATTGATCGTATCAAGACGTGAGTCTGGACTGACTATCTCAATATCGGGTAAACCCTTCGAAGCAGAGTCAGTAAGGCTACTTTCCCAAAATCCGTCAAATGAAAGAATGTGATCTTTTTCTCTTAACTGAAAGTTATCTACGATCAAGCCACTCAGTCCATTATGCACTTCCAGAATTTTAACGAATCCTTTTTTGCGGATTAATTGCTTTAAGAGAGAGACTCTTTTTTCATTGTGAACCAACGTGCTAAAAAACATAATTTTAGCCTTAAGCATTTGAACCGAATGCGATAAGGTGTATTATAGGAATAAACGCATTAAAATACAAGTTTAGCCCATAATGACGGGATTTTTAATACCCTATGAAAATACGAACAGTGCAGTGGAACATTGGGGGAGCAAAAATCAGAAGAAACTTCGATGATCCCACTGATACGTACCTATATATACACGAGGGATTGGATCATGTGCAGACTATTCTCGCGCTGTATAACGCTGATGTAGTTACACTTCAGGAGATACACGCGAACGCTAGGAATAACCAGGCAAGAATTTTAGCAAAAAATCTTCAATTCCCGTTTTGGATCAGCGATATCCAAAATGCATCGCATCTTGAAGATGGAAAATATCTTTCCACCGCCATACTTTCTAAATTTCCTCTCTCTAACCACACATTTAAATTGTTTTATAACCCAAAATACCAGGACATTGGACCTCGAGGGGAAAAATGGACAAGTCATGATAAAGGGATAAGCCGTGTCACCGCGACACTCCAAAAGGGAAAGAAGCTGGAAATCCAGACACTTCACCTCACTCCTTTTCATAGATTTCACATAGACCCTCTGGGGAAGGGGGCAAAAAGAGTGAGGTTGGATGTTGAGGCAAAAATAGCAAGCGATGCCTCCAATCTTCTTCTGCAGGGGGATTTTAATATCAACACACCGAGTCTCCGATCATTTTTACCAATGTTTTTACAAGGCAATGTTAGGGAGGTTATTCTCAAAGCTCCTACCACACCAAAAGGCAAATGGTATGATCATATTCTTTACAAAGGCATCCAACATATTCAGTCTGAAGTTGTCACTGATGTACTCACGGATCATTTTCCAATATATTCGGAATTCGAGGGTGGGTAAGCGATGCTATCTATTGTCCGCTGTGCCAGTTCAATCATTTGTGGAGAGAGGATGGGCCTTCGGTCACTGCAATTAATAAATTCCAGTTGACTTGGATCAAGGGCGCGTTTTCTTTCTACTTCAAATCTTTGTTTCAGGTGTTTTTTAAAGTGATCTATTGAGGTTGTTATTGATCCATCGGTGTCATATTCTACGTCAAAACTAGGAATGATATGATTGTGATGCTGTCCTGTATATAGATGACCATCTGATATGATGGTGGCTGGTAAATTCACAATCGCTCCTCCCTCCGGGGGATATTCTTCTGTTAAACGAAAATCATAGGGTCTATGGGAGAAGTTATATCGAGGGAAAATAGTATTTAAATACGTGCGAGCATATGGCCCCTGTTTATAATCTCGCACGAGAGCCACTGCATCTTCATCAGCTTGAATCATATCTCCTAACTCGGTGTCAAACTCTTTAATAAAAGTCTCTCTTGGAAATACTTTTATACTTGCCAGATAGTCGTCAATTGGCGACTTTAGGCTAATTAAATCTGCTTTTCCCTCGTTCCACAGTCGTTGAAAGATGCGAGAACGCAAAGTAAAATCATCGCACGCAGATCGGCGGAAACCTCTGTCTTCAGCTATTACGTGCTGCGCATGGTCTCCTTGAAAGAACTCTTGACCAACAATAAAAAAGATATCTAAGTCTGAGGAGTCAGGTTCTTCGCGAACATTATAGAAGGGCCCATATGATATGGATCCACCCAGAATAACCCCAATTACACTCGGAGGTAAATTTTTGAGTAATCTTTCACAAAAAAGTAGTCGTTTTGCAGTTTCTCTTATTGCCTCCGCGAGGGATGGTTGCTGTTTCTCAAAAACCGTCTCTCCGCTTTTTTTAAGAGGTTCTGGTAAGTCTGCCTCTATTGTTTTGGATGCTTCCAAAAGGTCTTTTAGGAATGTTTCGCTTCTTCCTTGTGCGCCCGCCTGTCGCCAAAGAGCATGCAAATCAAAGGCAAATTTCCCAAAGGCATAATCTCTTGTTTTGCCAGACAATAGGTCTTCATGGGACTGCTCTGTAAGTTTTTTCAACAGTCGTTCTGGGTCGTAACTGCGCTCTATTTCTTGTAATGTCATATAGCAAAAGTGTATCTTAATATCACTTTCTCAAACAGTCAAGTGCGGTACGAAGCAGATAATAGAAATTTGAACGAGGTCTTCGCCCCGTGCTTCGGAAAGATTCAGTATGAACTCCACTGGGCGACTGTGTGCGCCGTAGCCCCGCCGTCTTTTCGGGATTTGGATAATGTGAGCGCCAACACCACCACTGCTGCCGAACTCTTCCTCTACAATCCCCGCCTGCTCTTCTCGATGCCGGATAGTATGAGAGATGTCCCGATTACGTGGGAAGAAGTGGCACCGTAAATTTTCTTCATGATTAAATCAGGGATATTTGATAGTGGTGGTGTATTGTCAAGTAGGCTTCCCGGTTTCACATCGCCGTTCTCTGTCTGTCCATCAAAAAATAGATCAATGTACCTCAAACTTTCAAGGGAATAGTCGAGATTTCTGCCAAGTTCAGCAAACGCTCGAACAACCCAATCTGCCCCTGGTGAATATTTTCAAGCAGTGTAGCCATAGTATATTTTTTACCGTGTTTGGCTCATTATTTCTTTGGCAATATCGTGGGATAAGGCGGAAGGAGGAAATGTTTTTTCTGACTCGAGAACGCTTTTTCATTCAATTTGGTATAATCTAACAAATTACCTTCCAAAACGGGAAACATCCTAAAGAGGAAAACAGTATATAAACACATTTACCGCCTGAACATTTCTAAAGTTGCCAGAGCGGTGGGGAAAGGGAAATATGAAAAATAAGTATATACAAATCTTAAAAAAGATGCGTATTATTGGTGCGGATTTGAAAGAGGCAATGCGTCATAAACGCTCTTTCACCACCAAGTCTGAACGCCAACATTATGTCACGGAATACGATATAAAAGCTGATAAAGAATTGGTTAAGTTGGTTAAAAAGTTATTTCCCCATGATTCAATTACTTCAGAAGAAAATCCTGCAATTAAAGGAACCAGTGATGTTTGCTGGTATATAGACCCCATTTCAAACACCCGTAATTTTATTCATGGTCTACCTGGATTTGCAATTTCAGTCGGAGTTATGAATATAAAAACTCAGGAACCAGTCGCCGGATTTGTTTATGACCCAATGCTTGATGAAATGTTCACTGCTGAAATTGGTAAGGGAGCGTTTCTAAACGGCGATAAAATCCAAGTTTCAAATATCGAATATGGTGAACACGCTTTTATAAATGCCGACTGGCAGAAACGCAGAACTTATAAAGAGGTTGAAGAAGGCATGGATATTTTCACCAGAGTTGGTAGAGAGTGCACAGTTAGGGCAGTTGGTTCAGTTGCACTTATGGTGGCTTACACTGCAATGGGCCGATTGGATGGCATGGTCAATAACTATTCTGACAGATTTGCGTTAATTCCAGCATGGCCCATCATTCGGGAAGCTGGCGGAGAAATCCTAGACCTTCAGGGAAATAAATGGAATCTTGATTCCAACAGTACGTTTGTAACTAACAACAAAATCACGAAAGGAATCTTAGCATGTCTAAAGAAGTCGTAACCAATGGCATATTTCACAACGAGCCACCAGGTAGTTTTGAAATTGAAGCTCCTGCTACAACTTTACCTGGCCGGAAGAATCTACGTATCTCTTTAACTCCACGCTGCAATTTACGCTGCGGTCATTGTCATAACGAAGGTCAACCGCCACCCTGGGCAGAGAGAGAAAACTTGGCAGCTTATGAAGTGTCTGTGGATACCATTGGTCAATTAGTTACCACAGCGCAACATTTTGGAATTAAGACGGTAAAACTAACCGGCGGTGACTTCGGAATGTATCGGCACATGGAGGAATTATTCGGAAGACTCGCCGGAGAATGGCGGGAGCAGATGGCCGGAATCTCCTGGGGCGCAAATACTAACGGGATTCCGCTCATGGATACCAGAAAAATGGCATTGGTAGTTGAATCTCCACTAACTAAAGTCACGTTTGGGATTGATTCGTTTTTACCTGGAGAACGCTCAAAACCTGTGTCTCCGGTAGGAATTGAATCCCGCAGACTCCTGAATTCAGTAGTTATTCCTTTAACACGGGAATGGAATGGAGCGGGAAGAAAAATCAGGATTGATGCAGTTTATACCGGAGATGAACCGCGTATTTTGTCAATCATAGAAGAAGGTTTGAGATACGGAATCGGTGTAAATATTCTCGAAGTCAACGGAGTAATGGGAACTCGCTATGAAACACGAGCACATTTCATGGATTTTATTAACCGAATTGCTGAAACGTTTGATTTAGGCCCGCGTTTTTATCCATTTCTGAACCAGGTTTATTTATATGAAGCAGCTCAAACTGACCCAGAAAAACCAAAAGTCAAATTTTTTCAAGACCACTGCGCAGATTTAGACTGCGGTAATTGCCGGAAGATTCACATGCGCGTAGTGCCAACTGGGAATCATATTTGTGCAGTGCCATGCTTTTTGCAAGGCCAGGGAAATTACATTCCGCTTGATAAAGATGGAGCTATAGACCTGGAATTATTTAGAGCTGCAATTCCAAAATTGTCAGTCGGCCCGAATGGAAATGGAGGGAGCCATAACAGAACTACCCCCTAAACTAGATACTGTGGATGGATTACAAGTATATTTGTTTGACCAGGGCATAAGAACTCAAGGTTTTGAGTTATTAAATGGTGGTTATACCTCAACGGTTTATCGGGCTACAATTGACGGAGAGAGAGCTATTATTAAACACGCCCGTCACAGAGAAAAATTTTATCCTACTTATGAAGTTCTGCCTGAAACCAGAGTCCAGACAGAAGTAGATGTGCTTACTCGTCTCCATCCCATATTTCCCACCCGTGTTCCTAAAGTCTTAGCTTATTTTCCAGAAAACGATGTGGTTGTGATGACCGATGTAGGTCAGGATGCACAACTTGGTTTTCCTTATTTCATTGAGGGTAAAGCCGAACCAATCCATGCGCAAGCCTTAGGAAAATTTTTAGGTGAACTCCGGCAAGCAACCGCAGATTGGGAACCATTTCCCACAATTGAAGACCCGTTTGAACAGATGCTGACACGGGGACTAGAAGCTATGAATGCTTATCCTCAGTGGGCAAAACGCTGGAAAGAATATTATTTGGGAGCGCAAAAGTTTTTGTGGCCGGATGGACACCCTAAAAATGTACTTTTTGGCAATTCAGGAGAACCATTAAGAGCAATTGACTTTGATTGTTCTCATTTCGCCGACCCAGATTATATGTTACCCAATTTTTTTGGACAGTTACCCGTATTTGCTGCTTTTGCTTTTATTACTCCTCAACAAGCAGCTAGGTTCACCAGAGAGATGATTGAGGCATATATTCAAGTCCAACCAATTAACTCCGAAACGGAAAGAAAAATGTTATTTTATGCTGGAGCTCAAACTATTCAAAGGCAAGATGGGAAATGGTTATTTCAAATTGCATCTGAAATGAGCGATGAGGCTCTAAAGCGCAAGGCCTTCATCTTTTATTTTGGCAGACACACAATCACTGCTATAAACTCATTTGACCAGTATATTGACGAGGTAGCATCAATCAGTCCGGTCTAATTTTCCTTGTGATTTAATTTTGGTATTTTAGCTGATAAAATTTGGAACCCCTGACCCTCAAGTCGTCGGCCCCTCTTTTTGATGAAGCGTTAAAACAATGTCGACAACGTAAATTGCACGCGTTCGTGGTTTCAATGTACACCCGAATAGGAGCATACAGAAGATCCGGGGGAGCAGTGGTGAGATCCGCCGGCCAATGCTCTGCGCTGTCTACCTTCACGCCGCTCATAAAGATATCTTCCCCAAGCCGAGGCGTTTCGACGTATTGATATCTCAATGTTTGTCTATCAAAGGCTGTCGCGCCAAAGGGTTCATCCCGTATTATAAATCGTTCTGGCATAGGTAATGAATCAAATCCGTCCTACCGCAGCGATGCGATGATGTGTCTCACATTATCAAATAGCGGAATGTCCTCTGTCTCATCTATGGTAAACCAGCGCGGAAGGTGAGGCGTATTTGTCTGTGGATGTGGCTCCTGAAACGGGATGAAGACGACGTAAACAAAATCGAGATGATAGTGGATCGGTGCGGTATCGTTGGCCTCAATGCGCTCTTTAAAAAGGTACTGCGGGGGCGGGATGGCAACCGTATCGCCGTTAAGCTGTTTTTGGTTGGGAATATATTCCGTTACGTCGATACCCGTTTCCTCCAGTACTTCTCGTATGCCGCCATCAATCGGATTCTCCCCTGCTTCCTGATGGCCGCCGGGAGGAACCCATTTGCCTAAGGCTTCGTGAAACGCAAGGAGTATACGACGCGGAGCATCTTGGGTAAGAATGATGACGGACGTGGTGCACTGTTGTATCCCTTCCGTTGGAACAAGCGGTGGTGGGGTTTCTGTATTCATACGCGAGAAAATCCGAACGGTGGTTGCTGGTGAATCTTGAGATATTGAGCAACAAGATCGTCTTGTATATCAGGATGAAGCGCAATAAGCCCGGGTTTTTCGGTATGGACAGCTTGCACTGCTGCTGCGAGTAACAGCGCTGTCGTCAGTTGGATGTTGTCTGCCGGAATAGGGTTGACGCTGCCCGAAAAATCTATGGGAAAGCCGCCGTTGGCAAGATAAAAATGCGTATCTCCCTCGTGACAGCGATAGAGAGACCTCCACGGCAAGGGAGAATATTCCTGCAGGTATCGTTCATCGCTTGGCAACACGTGCGTATGGACGATGTTTTCTTTTTTTCGTAATTTCCATGCGCTGAACTCTGTGTCCGTTGATGCCATGTTTGTAAGAAGAGAACCCGGCTTGATGAGCTTGAATTCTTCCTCCGGGATTGACGGCGCGCCGGTGCAGCCTACGATGAGGGAAGCATCGGGATATGCTTGCGTGCGTTTGGAGACTCTAGAGAAATCAGGATTTTGTGCAGCCAATGCTGCTTTATCGCTATCCGTATCGTATACCGCCACATGAAAACCATGATCAAGAAGCTCTTTTGCTACCTGTTCCCCTATATATCCGTAGCCCAGGAGAAACGCTCTTTTTTCCGATAGATGAAAGACGCCGTCAGTCTCCCACCGGTCAAGCGACAAGAGAAGTTCACTGACCATAGCATGGGCTATCATGGGGGATTCATATATGGTTTTGGAGTCGCTACGAGCGACATTGACGACAGGAAAGGATAATTCTAGCGGGGCAAGCAAGCGGGCGCCCCTGCTTGTTTGTTCGACGCCGACGAAACGGGCGCGTGTTGCGAATGAACCTTGTATGAGTTTGAGCGCTTTTCCTCCATCATCAATAATAAGAAGGTTTTTTCTTTCGGAGGAACCACTTGTCCCTCCAGCCATTTTTTGACACGCTGCGAGAATATGTTCCTCAAGGATTGTGTCATACGGACGGTCTTCAGCAGAAGAAAATACGTCATTGAATGTAAGATTATATCCGTGACGTATCAGACGATTTACTACACCGGGATGAGACGAGTATGCTTTGCCTACAATATGAACGTCTTCTGGTCGTGCACCGCCCCGCTCAAGCATCTCAAAAAAAGGGACGGATGAGCCGAGAAGGTGTTGAACCGCAAGCATCGTGTACCCTTTAAATGGTTGATGGCCCTCAATATCTAAGGTATTGCCGAGTGACTCCAATAACGGGAGAGACTCCGGTATTTCTGATTCGTATTCCAAGGACATAGCGTTAATACCCCGTTGCCTCTCTAAAGGCAATTACGTCATGTTGTAATTGAGCGATCCTTTGGGGATTGGCGAGATTTATCGCGAGATCTCTCCAGTGCCAATATGCTGGTTCCGTATGATGATACACCACTTCTGCGATTACCCGACGCATCAGTTGGGATTCTACGGCATCGTCAATAGAAGTCTGTACATAAGTAACTGAGTGCGTATCATTGTCTCTTATCATGCCCAAGTGTATATATGGCCTCAGCCCTGCAACCCGATCATTATCCGTAAAAACAGTCGTTGACTCAACGCGTTTGTTTGGAATGTCTGTCCATCCGTAATATTCAAGGATTTGTTCTGTATGCTCCTGAATAGGTTTAAGCGTGGTTCCTTCCGGCAGCAAAAGAAGATGACCGTGAGCATGATCCATGTGGCAGCCGCCGCAGGCAATTTGTTCACCTTCAATAAACCCCGGACCATGTTCGAAATAAAATATCGGATGGGGAAAAACTCCTCGTAACCCCGATACAACAGCGTCCGTTGCGGCTACCAATCCTTTCTGATCATCAACCGTGGCAAGGGAAATCCAATGCCGATCAGGCATGATTATCAGCTGTCCTCCAAGTTCAGCCAGCGGAATGACATCCTGTAGCACTGTCCATCCCGCCGGCATGCCGGGGATACGGAGCGTATGAGGGATGTCGCCGTGTATACGCTGAAAGTGATCGGTCGTTCCTGTGCGCGGTATGAGGCAAAATCCGCACTGTTCTTGCGGAGCTTCGATTATAGCGGGCGGTAGCGAATCTGAATCAGGAAGGCGCTCGTATATTGACATAATGTAAGCCTTTGCTCAAAGTAACAGAATAGCGTTATGTATAACATACCGCCGTATTAAAATCAAACTAGATTGTACTAACAGCCCAAACAAAGATTTTTTCGATGTGTTTCAGACACAGGCACGATCCTTGATTACCGGTAAAGAACGTCTGGTCCTCCAGGGCATGTTTGTCGCCGGCAACTTCCTTCTTCAAAGGGACCTCGATAGCGTGATTGCCAACACCACGACTTCCTCCGAACTCTTTCTCTACAATCCCCGCCTGCTCTTCTCCATGCCGGACTCCCTGCGGGACGTCCCGATCACGTGGGAGGAAGTGGCCCCGTAGTACACTTCCTTGCTCGCGAGGGCTACCCCAGTAGTAGAGCAAAGCTCACTACGGGGCAGGCTGTCCTCGTCTCGCAAGAGCGTGACTACGGGGTAAACACCGTAGAGGAAACGCTTGATCACCCCGCCTGATTTGTTTTTGCCTCCTAATCTCGTGTACAATGATCCCATGGATATACAACAGATCATCAATGCCGTCAAACAGTACCAGCCGCAGCGGATCATCGTGTTTGGTTCAGCTTCCTCCGGCACACTTTCGTCTGACAGCGATCTGGATATTGCCATCGTAAAGCAAACATCCAAGCCGTATCACGACCGCGTGATCGACGTTCGCCGCTTGGTGCGCAGCACGATACCGGTTGATTTTTTTGTATTTACTCCGGAGGAAATGGAACAAGAGAAGGAACACAATCCTTTTGTCCGTGAAATTGTTACGACGGGGCGGGTCGTGTATGAAGCATCATAGTGAAAGCGCGTCATGGCTTGCGAAAGCCCAAGACGATCTCCGATGGACGGAAAGCAATCTTCGTGAAGAAGTCTATTATGGTGCCTGCTTTACCGCGCAGCAGGCAGTTGAAAAAGCGCTAAAAGCATACCTCATTTCCCAGGGGAAAATTCTTCGCAAAGTCCACACGCTTGATGCGATTCTTGAGGAGTGCATCGCCTTTGATGCCTCGTTTGAGTCGATTCGGGAAATCATCCTGCCGCTCGTGGATTATTATATACAGACGCGCTATCCGGACGTAAGCGAGTTTATCGATTACACGAAGGAGAAGGCAGAAGATGCCTACGTGCGCGCGAGCGAAGCGTTGGCATTTATCAATCAGAAGCTTGCGGTTTCATCGTGAAGTCCATGACGCTGCATGCCTACGGGGCCAACACCACGACGGCAGCGGAACTACGGCTCCGATTTGACTCTGGCGAATCCTGTGGGTTTTCAGTATAATCGTTATCATGCCAAAGCGCGTCTATCAGCCGAAGAAGAAAAAGAGAGCACGAAAGCACGGGTTCCGCGCGCGGATGGCTACCCGCGTCGGTCACAAGGTGCTCAAACGCAGAAGGCTTACGGGCAGGAAGAAACTCACCGTTTGATCATGCTCCCCAAAGAACATCGACTCCCCTCCCCACAAATCAAATCAGTTATGCGGCGCGGAAAACGCGTGCACGAAGCGGGGCTGACGCTTTTCTATCAAAAACTGGATCCCCGCCTTCGCGGGGATGACGTGGGAGAAGTTTCGCGATTTGCGGTGATCGTTCCTAAAGCTGTTAATAAACGTGCGGTGGGAAGAAATCGGTTGAAACGCCTGACGCGCGAGTCGGTCCGTCTCGCTCTTGGGTCTCTCGCGCCCGGGTGGGACGGAGTGTTTATGGTGCGGAAGGGGTTGGGAGATGATTTTGCTTCTGTGAATGCATGTGTCCTGGATCTTCTTACGCGATCAAAAATACTATCATGAAATTCCTGATTCTCCGTGCTATCCGGTTTTACCAGCGATATCTGTCGTTTGATACGGGGATTCTCAAATTTCTCTTTTTGACGGACAAGGCATGCAGGTTCTCTCCAAGGTGCAGCGAGTATACGTATCAAGCCGTCGAGCGCTATGGTATAATCCATGGATTGTGGCTCGGGATGAAACGAATTGTCCGTTGTCATCCCTGGAGCCGCGGCGGCGTTGATGAAGTTTTGTAAATTTTACCTATGACTGACCCTAATCTTTGGAATCAAATACTTATCTGGCCTATAGTAAATATTCTCGTAGCATTCTATAAACTCTTTGAGTGGCTTCATGTCCCCGGCCCTTTGGGATTTGCCATCATCGGGATGACGATAACAATACGGTTTCTCCTCTACCCTCTTATGCAGGCACAACTCAAAAGTGCTAAAAAAATGTCCAACTTGAAGCCGCACTTGGATGCACTCAATGCCAAACACAAAGACGATAAAAAAAAGTTGCAGCAAGCACAAATGGATCTCTATAAACAGCATGGCGTCAATCCCGCAGCCGGGTGCCTGCCGCTTCTGATCCAAATGCCGGTACTCATCGCCCTGTACAATGTGTTTTATCAGGTATTGGGAAATGGCAATCTCACAAACCTTGTGACGGAAATCAATACAATTCTCTACACACCGCTTATTCGGCTGACGCAGCTTGACCTTACGTTTTTTGGCGTCAATCTTGGACTTAAACCCGAAGCTTTTCAAACCCAGGGGTGGTGGCTGCTCTCGATCCCACTGATCACCGGATTATTGCAATGGTGGCAAAGCAAGCTGATGATGCCGGCGGTTTCGCCAAATCCGAAATCCGAAATCCGAAATCCGAAACAAACTCAAAATTCAAATGATCAAAATTCTAAACAAAAACCAGAAGAAAAAAAGGAAGATATGATGGGAGACATGCAGAAACAGATGATGATGATCACCCCGATCATGTTTGGGTTTTTTGCTTTCCAGTTCCCGTTGGGACTCTCGCTTTACTGGAACGTATTTGGACTATTTGGTATTATGCAGCAACTCGCGGTAAACCGAGAGAATAATCCAATAAACAAATAATCAAATGGAACACGTAGAGCAAGTCAAAGAAATTACGGAAGAATTACTAAAAAGGCTGGAGGTTGCTGGTACTGTCGCAGTTGACATGGATGAAACGGGCGCGTACCAAGTACAAATTGATACGGAGGAAACGGGGCTCCTCATCGGTTTCCATGGGCGGACACTCGAGAGCTTTCAGATAATTCTTTCTATCATCGTCTCAAAAAAACTTGACGCGTGGGTAAAAGTGTACGTCAACGTCGGGGACTATCGGCAGAAGCGCGAGGAAACACTCATGCATATGGCTCAGAGGGCAGCCGAGCGGGCTATATCTTTTGGCCATCCGGTTGAGCTTCCCAACTTAACGCCGGGCGAGCGGCGGGTCATCCATTTAACACTTGGGGGCGACGAGCGGGTGGAAACCGAGTCTGTGGGTGAAGGGATGAATAGGACGCTCGTTGTCAAGCCAAAAGTTTAATAAATTCCAAGCATCAAATACCAAGCTCCAAACAAACGAATACAAGCACCAATGTTCAAACAACTCAGTTTATTCTTATTTGTTTTCGTTTGATGCTTTGAATATTGTTTGATGCTTGGGTATTGGAATTTGGTGCTTAAATATTATGCATGTAGGTATTTTTGGCGGCGTGTTTAATCCCCCGCATCTCGGGCATCTCATGATTGCCCGGCAGACCCTGGACTTTACGGATATAGAGGAAATTTGGTTTCTTCCCAATTACGGGCAGCATCCACCCAAAGCCCATGTGGCTCCTGTTGCAGATCGGCTCGCAATGACGAAGCTTCTTGACGCGTCCAATACGCGCGTGTCTCCCATCGAGATAGACCGCAAACTGGATGGAAATACCATCAACCTTCTCCCCCATCTCCCGCCTGAACATACGTATACATTTATCATGGGCGCGGATTGGCTGCCCGGATTTAGGATGTGGGGAAATTGGAAAGAACTCTTAAAAAAATTACCGTTTCTCGTTTTCCCCCGGTGCGGCTATGCGAATACCCCATTCTACCCAAATATGACGCTTCTTGAAGCACCTACACTGATGACGACAAATATATCTTCAACAAAAATTCGGGAACGGATACAAACAGGTCTTTCTATAGACGCATTTGTCCCGTCGAACGTCGCAGCATATATAAAAAAGCATGGGCTGTATATGGTATAATTTCTTCATGGGCTCAAAGGTTCTTCCCACATCGCTCCCTCGATCGTTCCACAAATTTTTTTGGGACGTACGGCCTGAAACCGTCAATCCCGCCACCCACCCGTACTACGTGATCAACCGTCTTCTTGACAAAGGAAATCTGGAGGCTGCCCGATGGGTGCTTAAGACTTTTTCAAAAGAGATCGTAGTAGCGACGCTCATAAAAATACGTGATTTTTCGCCGTGGAACGGGAGATTTTGGGCACGCTATCTTGGCGTCCCGGAAGAGGAGGTGGCATGTTTGCAACCGTCTTATCTCAAGATGCGCAGAACGCACTGGCCGTTTTAGGTAAAAGCGGCGCGGTAGTCGACGCATATCTCGCGGGGGGTTCGGCGCTAGCCCTGCAATTCGGACATCGCAGATCCGAGGATCTTGATTTTTTTTCGCTCCATGAATTTTTGCCAGATGAACTGAGCGAGACATTGTCGCGACTCGGTACCTTTGAAAAAACGTTTGCCAAAGGAATAACCCTCTTGGGAGAATTCGACGGGATAAAATTTAGCTACTTCCAGTATCGGTACCCGCTGGTTGCGGCAACCACGACGTATGAGGGTGTGGAGATAGCAGCGCCGGATGATATCGCGGCCATGAAGCTTGCGGCCATTATGGATCGTGGGAAGAAGCGAGATTTTGTGGATCTGTTTACACTTGCGCACCACAACC
>Ga0209514_10004147_pt1 | contig 19822 bp, 20 predicted proteins | sample Subgrocontami58m_FD_187452 | JGI IMG/M metagenome (GOLD analysis project Ga0209514, IMG submission 187452) | Subsurface groundwater microbial communities from S. Glens Falls, New York, USA - GMW37 contaminated, 5.8 m (SPAdes) (version 3) | ecosystem: Environmental > Aquatic > Deep subsurface >...
GCGGAAATTTTCAATGTTGACCAAAGCGGCAACGTTGGCGCTGCCGGTAAAATTACCGCCGGCACCCAGCTTTGCATCGGAGCCGATTGCCGCTCCAGCTGGCCGTCCGGAGGAACCAGCCAATGGACTACCAGCGGTTCAGATATTTATTATAATTCCGGCAACGTCGGCATCGGGATTACTAATCCGCAGTCAACCTTAAGCGTTGGCGCTAGCGGCGTAGCTGGCACGGGAATTTACGGGCAAGGGTCAAGCATCGGGGTGGTCGGCACAACCGGCGGCACGGGTACGGGCATAGGCGTCCAGGGCGATAGCGTTAACAATATTGGCGTCAAAGGTATCAGCGTTAATAATAACGGCCTATACGGCATTAGCACTTCGGGCGAAGGTATACGCGGTGTCAGCACCACTAATACCGGAGTGGTCGGTATGAGTACCTCTGGTTACGGCGTAACCGGCAACAGCTCATATTCTAGAGGTATATATGGTTCAGGCCCTTGGTCAGGCGTTCACGGCTATAGCCCTAATAATTTTGGTTTGGAAGGCTATAGTCCTGGAAGCTCCGGGTACGGCGTATACGCAGCCGGGGGGTCTGTTGGAGTGTTTGGAGACGGCGTTAATTATGGTATAGCCGGTTATAATTCTGGCGGTTCAGGCAGCGGGGTTTATGGGTATGGCAGCAATATTGGGGTTAGGGGGGATGGCAATAGTTATGATTTTTACGCGACAGGATCGGGAACAGATTATGGCAGCGCTTCTTCCATTCGCTGGAAGAAAAATATCCAGCCGATTGACAATGCTTTAGGCAAAGTAATGAATTTGCGCGGCGTCTATTACGACTGGGATGAGAATCATGGCGGCAAAAAACATGATCTGGGTTTTATCGCCGAAGAAGTCGGCAGAGAGGTTCCTGAAATAGTTGCTTGGGATCCCGATGCTCCCGGCTACGCGACCGGTTTAGACTACGGCCATTTATCGCCCATTTTAGTGGAAGCGATAAAAGCGCAGCAAAAACAGATTGAAGAGCTGAAGCGGGAAATTGAGTTATTGAAAAACAGCCGATAAATATAATTACTAAATTTATTATTATGAGGCAAACTGTTTTAATTTCTCTGGCCGCGGCTTTGATATTTTTTACGCTGGGCTACGCGGTAGGCGGAAATTTGACCGGTCAAGCACCGGGCTTAAATCAGCCGGCCGGCACCGACACCTTTCAAGCCGGCTGGGAGGCGGCCAGGCGGAGGCTCTCCGACTCCGGTTTTATGCCGATGATCGGCAATTATGAAATTAAAAATGTTTCCGGGGAGGTAAAGTCCTTGAGCGACAACGATATTATTTTAAAAATCAAACCGCTCGAGCCCTTGGCCGACCCGGCGCTGGACGAAAGAACCGTGGAAATCGACGGTTCGACGAAATATTATTTGTTTGAGCAAAAAGACCGGAACCAGTATCAAGGCGAGATGGCGGAATTCAATAATAAAATGGGCGAGCAAACGAAAAAATCACTTCAGTCGGGAGAGACCCCGGAGCCGATCAGGCCGCCGGAGCCGTTTAATAAAAAACAGGTTAGCTTATCGGACGTAAAAATCGGCACCATTCTTAATGTAACGGCCGCGGAAGATGATATAAAAAACTCTAAAATTTTTAAAGCCGAGGAAATTATTATTCATTTGCCGATTTCGGACCTTAGCCGAGCCGGGCAATAAATTATTGATTTTTATTTTTGGGTATGTTAACATGCAAATGACTCCTGATTGGGAGTTTTTTGCTATTATTTTAATGGAGGTTCCCGCCCCTGTAGTGAAATGGATATCACGCAACGCTTCGGACGTTGTATTCCGGGTTCAAATCCTGGCGGGGGCACAAGACGGCTGGGTAGCTCAGATGGTTAGAGCGTAGCACTCATAACGCTAAGGTCGAGAGTTCGATTCTCTCCCCAGCCACAAAATTTAGCGCCGTTAGCTCAGCTGGTAGAGCAGATCCCTCTTAAGGATAAGGTCACAGGTTCGAATCCTGTACGGCGCACCAAACGAAAAACTCCACCAGTGGTGGAGTTTTTCGTTTGGTGAGTCCGTGCGGTTGAGAACCTGTTCGGTCGGGGTGGGGCTTCCGCCCCTTCGAATCCTGTACGGCGCACCATAAAAAAAGACGAGTTTTTGACTCGTCCTTCTTTGTTTAAAATTTTATTTTCCTTTGAGCGCGTCTTTTAGAGTCTTGCCGGTTTTGAATTTAGCGACCGTGACCTGCGGGATCTGGATGCGTTCGGTCGGCCGCTGCGGGTTGACGCCGCCGCGAGCATGTCTGCTTTTGGCCATAAACGTGCCGAAGCCGGTGATGGTAACTTCATTGCCGGCTTTAAGCTCGGCGATGATGGTCGCGACCAAGGCCTCAATCATGTCCTCGGCGTTTTTTTTAGTCACGGCCGCTTCAGCCGCGATTTTTTCTATTAAGCCTGCTTTGTTCATAGATTTAAAATTTATTTATTATTTAATATTAATATATTTAGCAATCGGTTTTATTAAAATGGTCTTTTTAGCCGCCGGATCGATTTGCAAAAAGACTGCGTTCATAACGGCTCGCCCGTTTTCCGGTATAATATGAGGATATTTGATTTGTGTTAAGAAAGTATTAATTATGCCCTGCTTTTCCACGCCGATCACGCCGTCCGCGAAACCGGTCAGGCCGGCGTCGGTAACGAGCGCTGTGCCGGCTTCGGTGATGCGTGCGTCCGCGGTCGGGACATGGGTATGCGTGCCGATTACCGCGCTGGCTCGGCCGTCGAGGTAATGGCCAAGCGCGATTTTTTCCGAAGTCGCTTCGGCATGAACATCTACTATTATAGCAGATAGGTTATCTTTGGCAAGATTAGATAAAATATCATCGGCCGCGTTAAAAGCATTTTCATGGCTCATGGACATAAACACCTGGCCGATTAAGCTGATCAGCGCAATTTTATGGCCATTTTTTTCAATAACCAGGTAGCCGCGGCCCGGAGCGTTTTTGGCATAATTGGCCGGACGAAGTAGTGGCAGGCCGCTGTCGTAGAGAGGTAAAGACGGGGTATTACCGAACGAGTGGTCGCCGCCAAAAAAAGCGTCCACTCCGACCGCCAGCATTTCTTTGATTGTAACCTCGGACACGCCGTTACCGTGCGCTAAATTATCCGCGTTGGCGATTGTTAAATCAGGCTGAAGCTCGTTTTTTAAGTCAGGTAAAAGTTTCTGGACGGCTCGGCGCCCGATTTTACCGACAATTTCGCCGATGAAGAGGATTGAAAGCATAAAATCTCATAGCTCGTAACCCGTAACTCATAACTCAAATGCTGAGTTTAAAGAGTTGCGAGCTACGAGTTGTGGGTTGCGCGATTAACGTGCGTACTCGGTCACGCGCATTTCCCTAATGACGTTAACTTTAATCTCGCCCGGGTATTTAAGTTCCTGTTCAATTTTTTTGCAGATTTCCTTAGCCAGTTCGTGGGCGGCCAGGTCGTCAATTTTATCCGGCGTGACGAAGACGCGGACCTCGCGGCCGGCTTGGATGGCGTAAGCTTTTTCAATGCCGTCGAACGAGGTAGCGATTTTTTCCAGCTCTTCTAAGCGCTGGATGTACTGCTCAAAGGTATCGCGGCGCGCGCCCGGCCGGGCCGCCGAAATGGCGTCAGCCACTTTAACGATAACTGAAATCAAACCGTCCGGCCGATCCTCATGATGAGTTAAAATCGGCGCGATAATTTCCGCTGATAAGCCGAATTTTTTTCCGATGTTGGCGCCGATTTCTGGGTGCGTGCCTTGGACTTCATGGTCAACCGCTTTGCCGATATCGTGCATCAGTCCGCCTTTTTTCGCCAGCGTCACGTCCGTACCCATTTCTTCGGCGATTAAAGCGGATAAGTGCGCCACTTCAACCGAGTGCTGGAGCGCGTTCTGGCCGTAGCTAGTCCGATATTTTAACCGGCCCAAAATTTGGACCAGTTTAGGATCAAAACCGGTGACGCCGACTTCATACATGGCTTCTTCGCCGGCTTTTTTTATGTCTAAAGCCAGTTCTTCTTTGGCTTGTTTGATCGCGTCTTCAATTTTGGTCGGATGGATGCGGCCGTCTTTAATCAGATGGTCTAAAGTTCTTTTAGCCACATGCCGCCTGATGGGCGAAAAACCGGAAATAGTAATGGCGTTCGGCGTGTCGTCGACGATGATTTCTACGCCGGTTAGCTGCTCAATTACTTTGATATTGCGCCCCTCTCGGCCGATGATCCGGCCTTTCATTTCGTCGTTCGGCAGGTCAACCGTCGTAGTGGTAATTTCGGTGGCGAAAGTGGAAGCCAATCTTTGCATGGCGCCGGCCATTAAATCGCGGGCTTTTTCGTCTAAAGATTCGGACGATTCTTTTTCCAGCTTGCTGATTCTTATGAGCAGGTCATTTTTAATTTCGCTTTCAATGTTTTTAAACAGAACCTGTTTGGCTTCTTCCCGGGACAGGCCGGCGATTTTTTCCAGCTTGGCCAATTGCTCGTCATGAATTTGCTTGATTTTTTCTTTAACTTCTTCAACTTTATTGACTTTGTCGTAAAGCTGCTGCTGCTTGTCCTGGAGCTCCAAAAGTTTTTGCGAAAACACGGTTTCGCGCTTTTCCAGCCTAGACTGCAGGCCGCTTAATTCCTGGCGGCGTTTATCGTCTTCCCGCTTGGCTTCGTCAATGATTTTTAAAGCCTTGTCCTGGGCCTCGAGTAACAGCTCTTTCTGCTTGGCCTTAGTGTCGTTTAAGATTTTTTCCGCCTGCGCCTCGGCGCTTGTTACCTGGCCTAAGGCGCGTTTTTTTCTAAGCCAATAGCCAACAAAAAAACCGCCGACAAGCGCCAGAACCGCGATGATCGCGTAATACATGGTTGCAGAATACATAGAATGGTATTCCGGCGTCGGAGGTCAATTTTTCACAAATAAAAACAGGGCTAAATTTATTTTAGCTTAAGCAAAATATTTTGAGAGTAGCTAGATGTTTTAGTTAGAGTACTAGTTTTCACAAAATTGCTAAATTTAGACTTGTTCTTACTGCCCGTATGCTGTCCGACGCCTGGAAATGATTATTAATTATTATTAATTTTTAGCTTAACATATTAGCCGTGGTTTGGTCAAGGGGAGATCTGATAACTCGTAACACAAAACTCGCAACCCATTTAGAGCCGCGAGTTAAGAATTGTAACTTACGATTGTGTTATTTCACTATCACTTTATCCACTATCCCGTATTTAACCGCTTCGTCGGCGGACATGAAATGGTCGCGGTCCGTGTCTTTTTCAATGGTGGTGATGGGCTGGCCCGTGTGCTTGGCCAGGATTTTATTAAGCTTCTCCCTGACTTTTAAAATATGTTCAGAGTGGATTTTTATGTCCGAAGCCTGGCCTTCAAAGCCGCCCATAACCTGATGGATGAGGATTTCCGAATTAGGCAGAGAAAAACGTTTGCCTTTAGCGCCGGAGGCCAAGAGGACCGCGCCCATGGAAGCGGCCATACCCACGCAAATCGTGGACACGTCGGCTTTAACGTACTGCATGGTATCGTAAATCGCCATGCCGGCTGTCACCGAACCGCCCGGAGTGTTGATGTAAAACTTGATGTCTTTGTCCTTGCTTTCCGCGTCCAAAAATAAAAACTGGGCGATAATGATATTGGCCGTATGGTCGTCAATCGCTTCGCCTAAAAAGATGATCCGGTCTTTTAAGAGGCGCGAATAAATATCGTAAGCGCGCTCGATTTGCCCGGATTTTTCAATGACTGTTGGTATTAGAGGCATATGGTTACAAGATTAATTATTATATTTAATTATTAAGATATGGTTAATTTTAATACTTTATTCGTTAAAGTCAATGAGTCTCGTAACTCACAACTCATAACTCGTAACTTTTTAAATTAAGTATTTTGAGTTATGAGTTACGGGATGCGAGTTATGAGATTATTCTATCTTCCATCCCTTCTCCGTTTTCTCCAGCCGGCCGTTGACCGTGAACCCCGCCGCTTTGGCGTGGCCGCCGCCGCCTAAGGCGCGGGCTAATTTGGAAATGTCCACTTTCGGCTTAGCCGTGCGCAGACTGCCTTTGATTTCGCCGCTTTTAAGTTCGCGCAGGAGCAAGACGCCGTTAACGTCATGCAAGTTGCTTAAAAATCCGGCCATGCCTTCAAGCTCTTCTTCGCTCACCTCGTCGGGCACGTCGTCGCTTTCTAAAATCGTGTAGGCAATATTATATTGCGGATTGATTACGAGCCGCGACATGGCCTTGCCCCAGGTTTTCATGGAAGCGATTGATTTATTGCGCCAGGTATTTTCCATGATTTGCGGCATGCGCGCGCCGTAGCGCAGCATTTCCGAAGCGATGTTGATGGTTTCGGGCGAAGTGGACGGGTAAAGGAAATTGCCAGTGTCGGTCATGATGCCGGTTAAAACGCAGTTGGCCAGGTCGCGCGTAATTTTTAGTTTATTGGCTTTTAAAAAATAATATAAAATTTCCGTGGTGGAAGCCGCGGCCGAGTCGCGAATTTCCAAATCAGCGTAATCTTTAATTTTCGGGTGATGGTCAAATTCAATGACTTGCTGATTTGCCTCGCGGCCTAAAATTTCTTTAGCTAATTTAGTGCGCTCAACCGAGCCGCAGTCAACCGCGATGATCAAATCAAAATCAAACTTGTCATAATAATTTTTAAACTCGTCTAAATGCGGCAGAAAGTCGTACTGGTAATTAACCGGCGTAACGCAATAAAGCCAGTAATTTTTACTCGCCAGCTTAGCCACTTCGGCCATCAAGCAGGCCGAGGAGACCGCGTCGCCGTCCGGATGCTCGTGGGTGACAATTAGGATATTATTTGAAGCCTTAATTAAACCAAAGGCTTTTGTGTATAGTGAAGAATCCATATTATAGCTTTTCCTCTTTTATCTGTTTAAACACTTCCTCTATCTCCGCCGCTTTCATTTCGGTCGTGTCCAAGACCCAGTTAAAGCGGGGGATCTGCCTAATTTTTAATTTTTGCCTTAAGGCTTTGCTAAAAACCGCGGCATGTTTGCGCAGGCCGGCGAGCGCCGTGCCCGCGAATTTTTCCGGCAGAACCGAGACCGCGATTCGCGCGTATTTTAAATCCGGTGAGCACTCGACGTAGCTCACCGTGATCAGGCCGTTTTCTAGCGGCACTTCTTTAACGATTAGGTTGGCCAGCTCTTCTCTCAGTTGTTCATTTAGCTGTTCAAGTCGTCTGGGCATTAATTTATTTCTTAGCTTTTTCCATTTTATAAAATTGCAAAATATCGCCGACCTGGATGACCGGTTTGCCTTCGTAGCTTAAGCCGCATTCTTGATTAGTGTCGACGGTCGTGACATCCTGCTTGGCGATTTGCAGTTTAGCCAGTTTGCCTTCGGCCAGGAGCAGTTTTTCCCGCATGACTTCAACCATAGCGCCGGCCACGGCTTGGCCGTCAATTACTTTTCCGCCCACGATTTGCGAGGATTTTTCCGTACGGAAAACGGCTAAAACTTTCAGGCGGCCGAGGTCAGCTCGGACCATCTCCGCTTCAACCAGGCCGGCCACTTCGTCTTTTAAGTCGTTGATTAATTCGTAAATTACGCTATAGCTTTTAATGGTAACTTTTTTTTCTCGCGCCTGCTGCATGGCTAAAGGCGTGGCTTTAACGTTAAAGCCCAAAATTTTGGCGCTTGACGCTTCGGCCCGGGCGATATCGCCCTCGGTAATGTTGCCCAGCCCTTTATATAGAATGTTAATTTTAATTTCCGGAGTTTCAACCTTAGCCAGCGAGCCTTCAATCGCTTCGCCCGAACCTAAGACGTCGCTTTTAATAATAATATTTATGTTTTTAACGGCGGCGTTTTCTTTTTTCTCTTCAGTAACCAGTTTTTTTCCGCCAAAGGCGGATCCGCCTCTGGCGGACATTTTTATTTTTTCGCCGGCGCCGACCTGCATGATATCGCCCACGGCCGGCGCGGATTTCAAGCCGATGATTTTTACCGGCGCTGACGGTCCGGCCTCTCGCACGTTTTTTCCCAGATGGTCGGCCATGGCGCGGACCTTGCCGTAATCAATGCCGTTAAAGCTTAAGGGGTCGCCGACATGAAGCGTGCCGTTTTGGATTAAAACCGTGGCGACCGGGCCCTGGCCGCGGTCAACATGCGATTCAATGATTGTGCCGGTGGCCGCCGCGTCCGGATTGGCTTTAAGATTTTTTTCTTCCAGTTCCGCGGTTAAAAGCAGCATGTCCAAAAGCTCTTTAAGGCCGGTATTATTTTTAGCCGAGATGGGCAGACAAACGGTTTTACCGCCCCAATCCTCGGGGATGATGTTTAATTGTTCGCCCAATTCGCGTTTAACCATGTCCTGATTGGCTTCGGGCTTGTCTATTTTATTGATGGCCACGACAAAAGGAATTTTGGCCGCTTCCATGATGCGATAAGCTTCAACGGTTTGCGGCTTAACGCCGTCGTCGGCCGCCACCACTAAGATAGCGATGTCGGCGATTTTGGCGCCGCGATTGCGCATGGCCGTAAAAGCCTCATGGCCGGGTGTATCGATAAAAGTAATGGCTTGATTATTATGGGTAATCTGGTAAGCGCCGATATGCTGGGTGATGCCGCCGGCTTCGCCGGCCACTACGTCGGTTTTTCTGATGGCGTCTAATAGTTTAGTTTTACCATGGTCAACATGGCCCATGACCACGACGATGGGCGGGCGAGTTTTTAAATCAGCTTCGCTTTCTTGGCCGATAATTTGTTTCATGATATCGGCTTCAGCCGCGCCGGCAGTCTGTTCGCCGGTTTCGGCCGCCGCGATATTTAAGCCTAAGTCGGCGCCGATGATGGCCGCGGTATCAAAATCAATTTTTTCGTTAAGCGAGCTGAAAATTCCGTTTTTCATGAGTTCGGCCAAAACCCGGTTGACCGGCACGCCGGTAACGGCGGCGAAATCCCTGACCGAGATGAAAGACGGGATTTTTATTTCTTTTTTCTCGGAAATAATCGCAGCCTGGGCGCCGGTGGCTTTACGCTCAGCCAGCTCCCGGGCTTCCAATTGCCTGATTAAAAACGACCATTCGCGGATAATTTTTTGCGCTGTTTTCGTATCAATTTTTATGGCTTTTTGGCCAATATCAAAACCGAGCTTAGGCAGTTTGTCCAAAAGCTCTTGGGGCGTGACTCTTAAAATTCTGGCCAGTTCAGTTACATTCATGGATTATTTTTATAATTTATTCCATAACTTTACAATAATTTTGGCTTAAAGTCAATTGGATGATATAATAAAATCATGGCAAAACAAAAAATTTTAAAATTTCCGGCCGGTTTTCTCTGGGGCGTGTCCACTTCGTCTTATCAATATGAAGGCGGCAACGTTAACGATTGGAGCGAATGGGAAAAATCTAAAGCCAGGCTGAGTGAGCTAAAAAAACAGGGTAAAAATCCAGACGATTATATCTCGGGCCCGGCCTGCGATTCGTATAATAGATATGAAGAGGATTTGGCTTTGGTAAAAAATTTGCATTGCAACGCTTACCGGCTGAGCCTGGAATGGTCGCGGCTCGAGCCGGAGCCGGGCCAATGGAACATGGCTGAGATCGAACATTACCGAAAAGTTTTACAAGCGGCCAAGGCTGATGGTTTAAAAATCTCTTTGACGCTTTGGCATTATACTTTGCCGCTCTGGCTGGCTCGCCAAGGCGGCTGGACGGATAAAAATGTCTCCCAATACTTTTCCCGCTATACGGAATTAATCGTTAAAGAGCTGGGCCAGTACGTTGATTACTGGGCGACCTTTAATGAGCCGTTCGTGGTTTTAGGCTTCGGCTATCTTACGGGTAAATTTCCGCCCAACCGGAAGCTGGCTTTACTTAACGCTCTGAAAGTAACGCGCAATTTTTTAAAAGCCCATAAGCAAGCCTATAATATAATCCATGGCGCGATTCCGGCGGCGCAAGTCAGCCTGACTTTCCTTACCGCCTACGTTGAGCCGGCAAATATTTGGAATCCAATTGAATGGGCGATCGCTAAAATCATCAATTATTTTAGAAACGATTATTTTTTTAAAAGAGTAAACGGCTACTTTGATTACATCGGGGTGGACTATTATCATCATCTGCGCATTGTCTGGTATCCGCCGTTTGTTAAAAATAAAAATAAATTATTAAGCGACTTCGGCTGGGAGATTTATCCGGAAGGCATCTACCATGTCTTAATGGATTATAAAAAATTTAAAAAGCCAATCATCATTTTAGAAAACGGCGTGGCTGACGCGCGCGATAAATTTCGGTCTGATTTTATTACCGAGCATTTGCGCTGGGTGCACCGGGCCATAAGCGAAGGCGTAGAAGTGCTGGGTTATTTTCATTGGTCGCTACTTGATAATTTTGAATGGGCCGACGGTTACGCCATGAAATTCGGTTTATACGAAGTTGACCGCCAGACTTTTAAGCGCACCGCGCGCCCCAGCGCCGAACTTTACGCCCAGATTTGCAAAAATAGCGAGGTTATAGTAGATTAATGATATTAAATTAATGACCGAAACCATATGAAAACAGCTTTAAAGAAAGACAAATTTTTTGAAAAAATTGAAAATTTAGGCTTGGCCCTGTCTTACGGCGACGTACGCCTGAGAACCGCTTACGCCGAAGTCGGGCCGAATGAGGTAAAATTACAAAGCAGGTTTTCGCGCAACGTGCCGCTTAACGCGCCGCTGGTCAGCTCGCCTATGGACATGGTGACCGAACATAAGATGGCGATCGCTATGGCGCTGGCCGGCGGATTGGGCATCATCCATCGCGCGCTTTCTCCCAAAGATCAGGCCAAAGAAGTTTCGCGCGTTAAATTTTATTTAAATGGCCTAATTGAAAAGCCGATTTGCCTCCAAAGCGGCGAGACCGTAAAAAGCGTGTTAAAAATGATTGAAGAAAAGGGCTATTCTTTCCATAGCTTTCCGGTTTTGGACGGCCGCGGCAAGCTGGCCGGCCTGGTATCCGGCTCAGACCTGGAATTCTGCGCCGACTCCCGGCTTAAAGTCGCTCAGGTCATGACTAAGGCTAAAAATTTGGTAACAGCGAAAAATGGCGTAACACTTAAACAGGCCTATGCCACCATGCAAAAAACTAAGAAAAAAATTCTGCCGCTTTTAGACAAACAAAACAAGCTGACCGGCATGTATGTTTACTCGGACGTTAAGCGCATCGCGACCGGTGGCTCGCCTGAATATAATCTGGACGATAACGGCAACCTGCGCGTGGGCGCGGCCGTGGGCGTGGGCAAAGAAGCCATGGAGCGCGCCGAGCAGTTAGGCGAGCGCGGCGTGGACGTTTTAGTGATTGATACGGCGCACGGCGACTCGCGCGCGGTACTGGAAACTTTAAAAGAATTAAAACATAAATATCCTAAAATTGACGTGGTGGCCGGTAACGTTTCCGAAGCCGAATCGGCCGAACGCTTAGCCAAGGCCGGCGCCGACGGCATAAAAGTCGGACAAGGCCCGGGTTCAATCTGCACCACCCGCGTGGTCGCCGGCATCGGCTGCCCCCAGGTAACGGCCGTTTATAATTGCTCGCGCGCTTTACGCGGTTCGGGCGTAGCGGTTTGCGCCGACGGGGGCATAGAATATTCGGGCGACATTACGGTGGCTTTGGCGGCCGGCGCCGATTCGGTGATGCTCGGTAAAATGCTCTCCGGCACGGACGAAGCCCCGGGCGAAGTCTTTATCAGAAACGGCATGCCGTTTAAGCAGTACCGCGGCATGGGGTCGCTCGGCGCCATGCAGGCGAGCGCGGCGGCGCGGGAAAGATACGCCCAGGCTCAAACCGGCAAAGATAAATTAGTGCCCGAAGGCATAGAAGCGATCGTGCCTTATAAGGGCGAGGCCGGGAAGATTATTTTCCAGGCCCTAGGCGGCTTAAGAAGCGGCTTAGGCTATACGGGCGCGGCCAATATCAAAGAGCTTCAGGCCAAAGCGGATTTCTATTATATCTCCGCGGCCGGCTTATCCGAGTCCCATCCCCATGGCGTGACCATGGAAAAAGAAGCGCCGAATTATTTAGGAAGAAACCTTTAAAAACCTTTTTAGAAAAGGTTTTCCCCCTCCGGGGATAAATAATATTTTCCAAAAATATAACGTATCAAATAAAATTTTATAGCGAGCAAAGCTCTACGGCCATAAAATTTTATTTGATAAATTATTGATAAAAATAATATGCAATACAGAAAAAACTTCGGCGATTTGCCGAAAAAATATTCAACTTTAGAAACCGCCAAGATAGTAATTTTACCCGTGCCTTATGACGGTACTTCAACCTGGGGCAAAGGCGCGGATAAGGGTCCGGCCGCGATTTTAGAAGCTTCGGCCAATATGGAGTTATATGATATAGAAACCGACTCGGAAGTTTATAAACAAAATATTTTTACGGCTAAGCCGGTTATGGAAAAAAGTTCGCCGGAAAAAATGGTAAAAAAAGTAAAACAAACCATTAGCGAACTGCTGGCGCAGGATAAATTCGTGGTAACGATCGGCGGCGAGCATTCTATTACCGCCGGCGCGGCCGGCGCTTACGCGGAAAAATATAAAAATTTGTCGGTTTTGCAATTGGATGCCCATTCGGACTTAAGGCCGGAATATTTAGGTTCAAAATACAGCCACGCCAGCGCCATGGCGCGAGTGCGCGAACTCTGTCCGATCGTCCAGGTTGGCATAAGAAGCATGGATATAATAGAAAAGCCGTTTATTGATAAAGCGCGGGTATTTTTTGCCGAAGACATTTATGATAAAGCCGATTGGCAGAATCGGGCCATAAATAAATTAACCGATAAAGTTTATATTACGATTGATTTGGACGCGTTTGATCCGTCGATTTTACCTTCAACCGGCACGCCGGAACCGGGCGGCTTGGGTTGGTATCAGGTTTTGGAATTTTTAAAAAAAGTAAATCAGAAAAAAAATGTCGTCGGGTTTGACATAGTTGAGCTTTGTCCGAATAAGCAGGAAAGATCATCGGATTTTTTAGCCGCTAAATTGATTTATAAGTTGTTAAGCTATAAATTCAGCAAATAAAAGATAAATAATTTTTTTTAGCCCTCTTCTTAATGAAGAGGGTTTTTTGTTTAATATTTTTTTAATATTGTTCTGCTAATTTTTATGAGTAATTAACTCAAGCCATTTTAACAATTAACATATAAACTTATGAAAGTTTTAAATTGGATTACTTTCATTTTAGTGGTCGTCGGCGGGCTGAATTGGGGATTGGTCGGTTTTTTCGGGATTGACGTAATCTCGGCGATTTTCGGCGAGATGTCGGGCATAAGCCGGACGATTTTCGCGCTGGTCGGCTTAAGCGCGATTTATGTGGGCATCATGGGCTCAATGATGATGTCCGAAGGCATGTCGAGCGGCAAAATGATGTCCTCCTCGGGCAGAATGGCTTAAGAGATTAAAGCAAAAGCCGTCGGTTCTTATACTGGCGGCTTTTTTCGTCGCGCGGGAAATAAGCATTGAAATTTTATTTAATCTGTATTAACATAAAAATGTAACTTATTAGATAAAAATTTCATATGGCAAAAAGCAAATTCACAAAACTTTCTCCCGGACTGAAAAAACTGATCGTGCCGGATGATAGTAAGGCCGGTAAAGAGGCCTTAAGCGCTTATGTAAAAAAAGCTAAGGCGCCGGTTTCGGTTTTCGCGGAAAAAGCTTTAAAGCATTGTAATGGCGGTTCAACCTTGCAGGCCGCGTTGTGGCTTAAAAATCACCTTGATCATGGCGGAAAACTGGTGGTCACTTTGGCCGGCGCTTTAAGCTCGTTTGAAATCGGCGTCATGCTGGCCGAACTCATCCGGCAGAATAAAGTCCATCTGGTTTCGGCCACGGCCGCCAATCATGAAGAATCTTATTACCGTTACGTCGCCCATTCTCATTACGCCAATATCCCGCGTTATACCGAGCTGACGCCGGAGCAGGAAGCGGAACTCCGCGATGCCGGTTTGCGCCGCATTACCGATACGTTTTTGCCTGAAGACGAAAGCGTGCGCATCATGGAACCGCATCTTTTAAAAATGTGGCAGGCTGCGCAAAAAAAGGGCGAGCGCTATTTTCCGCATGAATATTTTCGCCGCTTGTTCTCCGAAAAATTGATTAAGCCTGATCCGGCGGCCAATCCGGCCGATTGTTGGACTTTAGCGGCTTATGAAAAAAACATTCCGATCGTCATCCCGGGTTTTGAAGATTCAACCATGGGTAATATTTTTTCCAGCTACTGCTACGGCGGCAAATATAAACAAAAAGGCGATATCATGCTTGATCAAAATATTATGAAAACCGGTTTGGAATATTTTCATTTGATGTACGACTGGTATATGAAAGAAGCTAAAACCGCGCCAATCGCTTTCCTGCAACTCGGCGGCGGCATCGCGGCTGATTTTCCAATTTGCGCCGTACCGTCCATGAAGCATGATCTTAAACTGAAAAACGTCCGGGACTGGGCCGGCTTCATTGAAATCGGTTCTTCACCCATGTCTTACGGCTCGTACTCCGGCGCCGGCGGCAAAGAAAAAATCACCTGGGACAAGCTTTCTACCAAGAGCTATTACCAGATCATCCAATCGGACGTGACAGTCGCTTTCCCCTGGATCGCGGCGGTGCTATTGGGACTGTAGGATTATAAATAAAATTTATTTTATAGAAGGCGATATTTATATATTTCGCCTTTTATTTTTATGGCAATATAATAATTTTCAATTTCCAATTTTCAATTTTCAAACAATGATTTAATTTATTAATTTTCAATGAGTTTGTTTGAAAAATTAAGTCATTGAAAATTGTTTAGAAATTAGAAATTAAAAATTAGAAATTTTGAGGTAGTTAAATTCATGGCTTTTTAAAATCTAATATACGTGATAAAATGCTATTATATGTGGCTTCTTATCTCAATTTCCGCTTATTTCATCAATGCCGGCGTTTACGTCGCCGACAAGTTTTTATTGTCCAAAAAAATCCACTCGTCCATCGCCTATGCTTTTTATGTCGGCGTCTGGAGCGTTTTTAATGTGTTTTTATTATTTTTCGCGCCTTGGACGCCGAGCCTGCGCGAGCTGACTTTAGATTTACTCGCCGGGTTTTTATTTTTAATCACTTTAGTGTTCTGGTATAAGGCGCTCCATCAGAGCGAAGCTTCGCGCGTCGTGCCGATTGTCGGGGCCTTAGTGCCGATTTTCAGTTTTATTTTGTCGTTTGTTTTTTTAGGCGAGTTTTTAAGCCAGCAGCAGTTTATCGCTTTTATTATTTTAATCGCCGGCGGAGTTTTAATTTCAATTAAGCAGACCAAAGTTTATTTATACCAAAAAGTCATAACCAGAGTCAGGGAAATGGCGGGCCAGATTTTCGGCGAAGTGCCGTCCGGCGCCCAGCCGACCAGCCGCTTAATCGTCAACTCGGTGGTGGCGGCCATATTTTTCGCCTGCTATTACGTGCTCATGAAATACATTTACACTTACCAGCCGTTTATCGGCTCGTTTGTCTGGTCGCGCCTGGGATCGTTCGTGGGCGTAATCTTTATGTTGTTTGTTCCCGAATGGCGCAAGCTGATTATTGACCAGCAAAAAGGCGCGAAGACGCCGAAGAATCTTTTATTTTTTTTCATAGTCAGGTTACTGGCCGCCGGCGCTTTTATCATGCTTAATTACGCTATCAGCCTGGGCAACGTCGCTATCGTCAGCGCCTTGCAGGGCGTGCAGTATTTGTTTTTATTCATTATCATCTTGATTATTTCCACCAGATTTCCTAAAGTGCTTCATGAACAGCTGGGCGGCGGCGTGTTCCTACAAAAGTTGATCGGCACGGTCATGGTAACGCTGGGGCTGTATTTGTTTATCGCGTAAATAAATGATTTATATAATATTAATTTTTTCAGTTTTATTTTTACTGCTCGCCTGGAAACGCTTGGATTGGGCGGTCATGGTTTTAATTGCGGCTTTGCCGGCTTATTTGATTAGGTTTAATATTTTTGGCTTGCCGTCAACTTTGTTGGAAGTCATGATCTGGGTAGTGTTTTTTGTTTGGTTTATTAAAAATTATAAATCTATTTTTGAGAGAGTTAAGTTACGAGTTACGAGTAACGGGTTACGAGATGTTGTCCGCTATCCGTTTGATTGGGAAATTGTCCTGATGCTGTTAGTCGCATTAGCCGCGGTTGGCGTAGCGGGTTTTAGCACTAGCTCGTTCGGCATCTGGAAAGCGTATTTTTTTGAGCCGGCTTTATTTTTTATCGTGGTATTTAACGTAATGCACGGCGCTAAGGGCAGAGAAAAAATTCTCTGGTCGCTAGCAATTAGCGCCTTAGCCGTGTCGGTCTTGGCGATTTACCAGAAAATTACCGGCCAGCTAATCGGCAATGAACTTTGGGCCGCGGCCGAAACTAGGCGAGTCGTGTCATTTTTCGGTTATCCTAACGCGGTCGGTCTTTATTTAGGACCATTAGTTTTACTTTTTACGGGATGGCTGTTTAATTATATAAATTTTCAATTTTCAATTTTCAATTTTCAAACAATTTTCAATTCAAAAATTTTCAAACCAGCTTTTATTTCTTTAGTGATAATTTTGTCTGTGCTATCCATTTACTTCGCTAAATCCAAGGGCGCGTTGATGGGCGTGGCGGTCGGCTTAATTGTCTTCGGACTTTTGGTCGGAAAAAAAATCAGGTGGACGACGATTATTGCTTTAATATTAATCAGCTTGGGCGTAGCGGCTTTAGAGCCGGCGCGCAATCTGGCTATGGATACGCTAACTTTTAAAACCGTTTCCGGGCAAATTAGGCTGGCTGGCTGGCGCGACAGCTGGAACATGTTAAAAGACGAGCGGCTTATTACCGGAGCGGGACTAGCTAATTTCCAGTCCGCGGTCGCGCCCTATCATACCGAGGGCATATTTATTAAAGATCCGCGCGACCCGGACGCCCAGCGTAAGCTGGTTTTTAACGAAGCTTATCGTAATGCCCATTGGCAGCCGCTAGAAATTTATTTATATCCGCATAATATTGTCTTAAATTTTTGGTCGGAGTTAGGACTTGCCGGAACTCTACTTTTCATTTGGATTATTTTAAAATACTTTTGGTTGGGAATAAGTAGTTTGTCATTGCGAGGGAGCGCTAGCGACCGAAGCAATCTCACGAATGAAAAATTTTTAACAATTGGATTAATTGGTGCGATGGCTGCTATTGTTATCCACGGAGTAGTCGATGTTCCTTATTTCAAAAATGATTTGGCTGTGATGTTCTGGCTGCTGGTCGCCATGATGAGCTTAATAAATCTAGAAAACGTATATGATAAAAATAATCCACAATAAATTGGTACGCGACAATATTCCGGAAATCATCAGGCAAGACAAGGCTGAGCCTAAAGTCAGGCTTTTAGAGCAAGCGGAATTTTTAATTGAATTATTCAGAAAATTGGAAGAAGAGGCCAAAGAAGCGGCCGGAGTAATCTACGAAAAGCCAGAGCTTATTAAAGAACTGGCCGATGTCTACGAAGTGATTGACGCCATCATTGAAAATTGCGGCTTGGATAAAGAGGAGATCATGAAAATTAAAATTAAGCGCCAGGCCGAACGCGGCGGTTTTACCAAAAAGATTTTTTTAGAAAGCGTGGAAAATTAATAATTAAATATAATTTTATGGACAACAAAAAACTAGCTTGGCTAAGTGTCTTAAATTCGCTGGGCGTTTTAGCCTATGTTTCTCTGGTAGTAACCTTTATGCAAAACGCCGAAAAAATGTTCGGCAAAGAGGATAACGCGCTGACCGGCGTTGTTGTGATAATGCTTTTCGTCCTGTCGGCCTTTATTACCGGCTCGTTGGTTATCGGCCGCCCCGTCATGCTTTATTTGGACGGGAAAAAAGCCGAAGCCGTCAGAATGCTGTTTTATACCGGCGCCAGCCTGTTTATCCTGTTACTCCTTGCCATCGGCAGCTCGCTTCTGCTAAGGTAATGAAAAATGGAGAGGTGGCTGAGTGGTTGAAAGTACCGCTCTCGAAAAGCGGCAAGGGTTAACGCCCTTCGAGGGTTCGAATCCCTCCCTCTCCGCCAAAATTGGAAATCGGAATCAGAAGCCGAAATGGGGTCGGCGCGAAGCGCCGACACAAACGCATTCCCGCCAAAAATTCCCGAATTCAAAAGGTTTTTCCACGCTCCGCGTGGCTCAAAAAAGACGGTTCGATCCTTAATTTGAAAGTTCGAACCGACTTTTTTGTACAAATGAAGTTTTTCTTCATTTGTACACTCGTTTGCCAATTCCACATTGAATTTCAAAAACTTTTCGGTAAGTTCGAACCGATTATTCGCTTTTTGCTCAAAAGCCGATAATTTCTCTTTGAGAAGCTGTTTTTCGTTCACTAATTTGTTTTTCACATCTCGATATTCTTCGAGCGATAAAGCGTTTTCGAGATAAGCATTCATCAGCTTCTCAATCTTGGAATCCAAAAGAGAAATATCGACTTTTGTGTTGTCTGCAAAAAGCGTAGACGATTGGGCTTCACTCAATATATCTTTTCTATTTTCCACTAACATCCAAGAAGCCCAATCGTCTGGCAAAGAAACTTTTTTGATTTCCTTTTGAATTTCTGAAGTGATGATTTCCTCGCGAGCATATTTTTGTGAACAAGGATTTTTCCGTTTGGTGCAACGCAAATAGTTATGACCTTTCTGCGTTTCGGTGGTAATGAAACAACCACACTCTCCGCAACGGAAAAATCCTCTGTACAAAAATGGTTTCAATCCTCGCGACTTCGGTTTAGATTTTCTCATCATCACTTCTTGAGCGGAATCAAAAAGTTTCTTTGTGATAATCGGTTCGTGCTTGCCCTCATGGATTTCGCCATTGTAAAGCATTAAACCTGTGTAAATTGGATTTTTCAAAAGTTTTTGATAATTCGACACCGCAAGTTCCTTTCCGCTTTTTCGTTTCAATCCAAGTTCGTTAAATTTTTCGCGAAGCTCCCGCAAAGTGAAAGACCCAGACGAATATGCCTCAAATGTTTTCTTGATTAAAGGTGCGATGTTCTTATCAACAACAATTCTCCCGCCGACATTTAAATATCCAAGTGGAGACATTTGAGGCCATATTCCGTCTTTCACTTTGTTTCGCTTACCACGCTTTATATTCTCACTTAAATTGTCCACATAATACTTGGATTGCGAAAAAGCGATTGAAAGCATGAATTTGCCTTGCGGTGTCGGATCACACCAGAAAGTTGGAAATTTCAGCTCGGCAAGTTTTTCCGTATCGAGCAAATATATTATTTTTCCACCGTCCACACTATTTCTCGCTAATCGGTCGGGATGCCATGCCAAAATCCCATTTGCCTCACCTTGCTCGATACGGAGAAGCATTTCATTAAATACTGGCCGACCTGGAGCTTTAGCGGTTTGTTTCTCTACAAAAATATCTACCACTTCAATTTGTTCTTTAACCGCTAACTCTTTGAGTTCGGCCAGTTGATCCGAAATGCTTCTCACTTGCCGATCCTCTGTATCAGTACTTTTGCGAGTGTATATAAAAAACTTTCTGGTGTGATTATTCATAAAATTGTATTGGCAAACGAGTGAGCCACGCGGAGCGTGGAAAAACCTTTTGAATTCGGGAATTTTTGGCGGGAATGCGTTTGTGTCGGCGCTTCGCGCCGACCCCATTTCGGCTTCTGATTCCGATTTCCAATTTTGGCGGTGTGTATTGGACGAAGTTCGAATGTATTTCGGACAAAATCCGCAGGATTTTGACGACTAATCGCACGCGCGGAGCGCGTAGTGGCTCTAAACCTC
>Ga0209514_10004152_pt1 | contig 19806 bp, 17 predicted proteins | sample Subgrocontami58m_FD_187452 | JGI IMG/M metagenome (GOLD analysis project Ga0209514, IMG submission 187452) | Subsurface groundwater microbial communities from S. Glens Falls, New York, USA - GMW37 contaminated, 5.8 m (SPAdes) (version 3) | ecosystem: Environmental > Aquatic > Deep subsurface >...
CGGCGATCCTGCTCGGCGTTGTGTTCGGCGACCTCGAAGAGGGAGAGCAGCATGCCGTCGCCCTCGAACTGCTGCTCGTAGAACTGGACTAGCGCTCGGCTCGGCTTGTGGCCGCGCTCGACCCGGGAGATGTGGCTTGGGCTGCATTTGAACTCCCGTGCGGTCTGGCTCGCGCTCCAACCCGCCACTTGCCGGAGGTTGCGAGAGTCCTCGGATAGTCCTCGGCGATGTCGCGCCGCCGCGAGGGGCGCGCGGGGCCGAGGCCCTGACGACCGTGTTGCCGACCGCGGCCGGCGGCCCGACGAGCGTCGCGAGCAACGCGCGGAACGCCGCCGGCGCCATCGCCGCCGCCTCGTCCGAGGCTGAGGCGGGGCGGAGCGCGTTGTCCGTCGAAGGCCAGTACGTCCAGGTGAGCGTGGAGGCGAAGCGTTCGCACGTGTTGTCACCGTGGGCCACGCCGGGAGTCTCGCCGCAGTAGGCCCGGCCACCGAGCCGGTCCTGGAGCTGCCGGCGGGCGTCCGCGCCGAGGAGGAGGAAGTCCACCTGGTGCGCGTACTCGTGCTGGACGATCCCCCAGGAGAAGCGCCCGCTCGCGAGCAGCCCGGCGTCGAGCCAGATGTGGCCGGCCGTCGCGTACGACGTGCCGACCCGGGCAACGTGGATCGTGACCGGCCCGGGCACGAGGCCCCAGTCGAACGAGCTGGCCTCGAGCGCGGAGCGTACGGTGGCGCGCTCCTTCGCCGTGCCGCCGTCGAACACGTAGTTGCCGCCGCCCGCGAGAGCCTGGCCGGGCAGCGCGAGCGCCGCCAGGACGAGCGTGAACCGCAGGACGTGCCGCAGAAGCGTCAGCGTTCCCACGCCGGCCGCGCTCTCGCCCGGATCGAGCCGAGCGTCGAGCGAGACCGGGGAGAACCCGAAGGCGGCCTCGGGGCCGCCGTCAGGAAGGCCGCCGAGACCGCCTTCGGGATCGAGCGTCGGATTCGTGACGGTGAAGCAGCGCCGCATAGTGAGACGGCGCCATAGAGACGGACGCGGAGTCTCGCGCGCGGGATGATCCGTCCAACTAGCCATTATGTCTTCCCTTCGCCGCATCGCGCGCGGCCCGTGCCTTCGCTACCGCCGCAAGACGTAGCGGATGCGCGTACCGCCGCGCGCCGTCCGGACTGGGTACTCCTCCTTCTCGTAGGTAGTTGCCACAAGCCGCACCCAGCGCGGCAGTCGGCGACCACGACGCCGCAGAACCCGTGACCTAATGGGCGTGGGGCTCGACCGTGTCCCCGAAGGGCGCCGCCAACCGGCCGACGGGCGGGCAGGATCGACCGCGGCTTGGATGGGTTCTCCGGAGAGCTGTAGCTGCCGGGCGCAGTCCTCGTGCGCGACGATCATCGGCGGCAGCCAGACCGCCGTCAGCGGATCGTCGAAGGGCTGCCCGCAAACGTCGCAGCGCGTGACCCGGCGAATCCCAGGGCTGCCGTGCAGAGCTGCCCGGAACCGCCGGATGGTCATGCGCCGCAGGAGTATCCAGACAGCTACAGCAAGCACTGAGAGCGCCAGCCAGCCGACGACGACGGCGAGAACCAAGAGGTACGTCATCGTCGAGTCGGCTCGCTCACGACCCAAATCACGGCCACTACCGACGGGACGAACAGACGCATGGATCCGGACGCGGGCCTATCGCCTTCGCAGTGTTCGATGTTGTGTCGCAGCGCAGCTTCGCTCAAGTTGGCCACAGCGGTTTCCCTCGATTTGGGCGGTCGTGGACTGATACTGATAGTCCTCGGTTGTGACTTATAGTCCGTAGACCAATGAGCGTCAAGCCGATGACGTATCGGGCATGGCAGAGCCACGGTCACCGGCGCACCTGGCCTTTGGACGCGCCCTCAGAGAACTGCGCCTCGTGCGTGGCATCTCTCAGGAGCGACTAGCGCACCTGAGCAACCTTGATCGCACCTACGTCAGCGGCATCGAGAGGGGCGAGCGCAACCCCAGCCTCACGAACATCCTCAAACTTGCCGACGCTCTCGACATCAGCCTGTCAGAGCTTGCGAACAAGGCCGAAGGGCTGATGCTGCCGCCGCCCGCCGACAGGATGCTTCCCTGACAAGCATCACAGCTGTTCGAGGGGCTCATTTGATTGGGCCTAACTGGTGCTCTTTCAAACACCGAAGTCACAACCCGACTCCAGTGTCTCACAGGCCGCGATTGGCACAAAGTCAGGCGACCTCGCAAGCCTGCTGCTGACTGGTCCGATGGTCGACGTAAGTTTGGCACCGTCCGTGACGCTGTCGTGCGTGTGCTCGCCGAAGCCGACTCGGAGCTCCGGGTACGGGACGTCCACGTCGGCGTGGAGAATCTCTTGGCTAGTCCGGTCTCCCGTTCCTCGGTCAAGAACTACCTTCATAAGGACTGCCACCGCCGCACACCGCTGTTCCAGCGCGTCGCCGACGGTCGCTACCGACTCCTTCGATAGGCCCAGCTCCGTGTGCTTCGCGTGCTCGCGCTCGCAACCGGGGTGGTTCGAGTTCCCTCAGGTCCGAGCGGGAATTCGGCGGCGACTGGACTGGACATGCGGGAGCTTCTCAGACGCGACGGATCAGGTTACGCACCCGCAGCCAGCCGCCGGCGAACGATCGAGTATCAGCGAGGTCAGACGGTCGCGCGGAGTTGCGCTTCCAGCTCAATGCGAACCTCGGCCTCAAGTTCGAGGTACAGTTCTGCACCACGCTCGACTTCGAGCGTCACGCTGAGCGCGTAGGGCTGGGGCGGGGTGTCCGCGCTCATCCACTTGTTGAGGCTCCGCACGACGAGATACCAGTCGTCGTGGAAGTCCTCCTTTGGGCGCCGGCTCCATGACTCGTGGCCTGCCTGGCAGGTGCCGTGGCTGCGATGGGTGCGTGTTGGGCGTAGCTTCACTTCGTAGTCGGCGAGCTTGCCGGCGTCCGGGTCCTCGATGCCAGCGGCGGCGATCTCGAAAACATCCGCGAGCTCGATGCCTCGAACGACGAGAAAGTCCATCTCGTAGGCGAGGTAGTCGAAGCGTCGATGGCGCACCGGCGGGTCGAAGGCCAGCGCCACCGTGAGCGCTCGTGGGCCTGATACATCCGTGAAGCAATCGGTCATCGGGATGCGGTACACATGGAAGTCATCGGGGCGCACTTCGTCTTCTGCGTAGAGCACGACGCGGGTATCTGTGGAGGTGCCGGCCCGCTCCCAGGTCGGTGCGCCGTATCCGCACAGCTCGTTTAGCACGCGTTCGCATTCGCGTTTGTCGGCATAGAAGGGCTGGAGGCAATCGATGAGGCCCTGCTCGTGTGTGGCGGCCTGAGCAAGGAGCGCCCGCAAGGCGTTGGCCGAGAGACTCGGATAGGCTGAGGTCAGGCGTCCAGCGAGATGGGCGACGAAGGGCGCAGCGAGGCTCGTGCCGGCGGCCGTACCGAACAGGCGTTGCGGAAAGGCCGCCGAGGTTGACAGCACCTCGACGGCGGCATCGCGGACCAGGGTTCCGGTGGCTTGGTCGTAGACCCAGTTACCACCCTCCGCGACGAGTTCGGGCTTGATCGCTTGGCGGACGCCAGGGCCACAGCGGGTGTATGGGGCGGGGCCGGGGGATCTGGCGACGGTCGCGCGGCCGAGGGTGGTGCCGGCAGGGGGCGGGGTGATGCCGTCGAGGTTGGCGATCGCGCCAATGGTCAGGGCGAGCGCACTCTGGGCGGGGTCGAGGATCTCGTGTCCCGCGTCGGTAAGGTAGCGTGGCCAGCCGGCCAGGATCTGCGCGGGCGGAATCAGGCTGGCGTGGTCAATGTTGCCGGCCGAGACGATGAGCAGGATCCGATACCGCCGGGCGATAGTGTCGAGTTCCGCGGCGAGTGGGGTGGACTTGCCGCCGCGGTAGGGTGAATCGGCGTCACCGAAGCTGAGGTTGATCACGCGGCACTCGAGCTCGTCGGCTAGATATTTGATGGCGTCCGCGATTAGGCCGATCCAGTTGCGCCCGGCGGGCGGCCGGCCGGCGTCGTCCAGCACGCGCACGCTTGCCAGCCAGAAGGGCGGCTCGAAGTGCGCTGCGCGCGCGGCTGCGAGTACGTCGCCGTAGAGCGTAATACCGGCGACGGCGGTGCCGTGGCCGTGTCCGTCCTCACCCTGCCCGCCGAACGCGGGAGCTAGTGCGGCGCTGTCAACCACAGCGGGCCGCAGGACGGGATGGCCCGCGCGTATACCCGTATCGATGATCCCGATAACAGGAGCGTCGTCGGGCGGGCTTGGGATCGTGTCGGGCAGCCGAGCGGCGTCCTGAAGGTCACTGAGCTCGTCGGGTTCCAAGCGCGGCTCGGGGACCGTGTCCAGGAGACAGACCTGGTCGAGTTCTGCGATACCCTCGGCCACCGCCTGATTGCCACGCACACGGACGAGAACGACCGCGGCGCGTTCTCCCACGTATTCGTCGACCCATTCACCCTCGAGCGTCTCCGTGCGCTGACGAACCTCGTCGATCCAGTCCTCGCGCACGCCCGCGTCGGAGTGAAACCACAACTCGACATCGAAGTCGTGCTCGGCATCGGCATCTTTGGCAAGCAACGATGCGAGGCGGGGGCTGATGCGATCCTGGGGCTCCAGGGGTCGGAACTCGTCGATAGCGTCGAAGAAACCCTCGAAGTGCGCGCCGAGCTCCGGATCCTGCCCCTCTTTCGCGGGTTGGTCGGGCGGACGCTCGCGGGGACCCCTGGCGTAGTCGGCCAAGCGACGTTTGAACCGCTCGAGGTCGCTGCGTGCCGCGAACACAACGGCAGCGTGCTTGTCACCTGAGTCGAGGAGAGTCAGCCCTGTGGGCTGCCATTCAGCGTCCGAAACGCGGCGGTTGAGATCGAAACGCAGCATGAGCTTCGGGTCGAAGTCGGTAATCTGGGCCCGGCGGGCAGTGAACGCCTCCATCGAACGGTCGGCGGCGTCTCGGAGGACAGCCGCGTGGTCACGATGGACGTGTACGACGCGGCGGGGGATAGCGCGCCTGACCTTGCGGCGCTGCGCGGGCGGCAACTGCACCCGGGCGAGACGCAAGTGCTCAGGAGGCGGCATGCGAGGCTGACGTCCGGCGCTGCGCCGCTTGCGCGGCGGCGAGGAGTTCTTCCGTGCGCAACGGGGCGTCAGGCTCGTAGAGCAGGTGGCGGCGGTAGGCGTCGGTTACGACTCCGCTGACGTCGGCATGGGTGAGGCCGCGGCAGGCGCTTGCGACCTCCTCGATTTTGAGGCCGGGCTCGCGCCGGATCGGCTTGAGCTTGAGGCGCAGCAGCGCCCTGATGTCGTGAACCTGTGGCGGCTCGAAGGCGATCACTTCGTTGAAACGCCGCCACACAGCGAGGTCCAGCAGGGCCGGGTGGTTCGTGGCGGCGACGAGGATGCTTGGCCCGACAAACCCGTCGAGGTCTTGCAGGAACGCGGTGACGATTCGCTTGAGCTCGCCGTGGTCGGAGCCCTCCGCGCGCTCCTTGCCAATCGCGTCGAATTCGTCGAAGAGCACGACCCAGCTCTCCCGGCCCGCGGCCGCAAAGATTGATGCCAGGTTCTTTGCGGTGTCGCCGAGGAATGACGAGACGACGGTGCTCAGATTGACAGTGGCGAGAGGTCGGCCGAGTTCGTCGGCGAGCGCTTCAGCGGTCGCCGACTTGCCGCAGCCCGGCGGACCGACGAATAGGAAAGTGCGGCGTGGAGCGATGCCGTGATGGACGAGCAGGTCCTCTCGGCGGTGCTCAAGGTGTACCTCTGCGAAGAGCTGTCGAAGCTCTGCGGGCAGGAGCAGGTCCTCGAAGGCGAGTTCGGGATCGCGGATCTGGATGAGATCCAGATCGCTGCGGCCCTGAGGCAGCGCACGCAGGCGCTGGGTCGAGCGAGCAACCGATGTGCGGCGGCGCCGCGCTGCGGCGGGCGGCATGCCGTTGTTCACGACCTCTTGGTGCTCGCCCGTGAGCTCGCGTAGAAGGTCGCCTTGGCTCATGGACACGCTCGCAAGCGTAGGCGGCGGGTCGGCTGGCAACCGGCTCCGTTGGTGGGGGCGCGCAGACGGTCAGCGAGCAACGATCCGCCCCACGATGTCAACCCAGATCGGAACGCCCTCAATGCTAGAAGGCAGCTCGAGCTCGGGTGCTGGGCGGCACAGATTGACTTTGACCGCCCACCCGTCGTTGGCCCGAGCGAGGCCGACCCCGTTGACGGCCGGATGCGCGCCAACGCGCGCGATCACCGTGTTCTTCACGGTGCGGGCCTGATCAAGCGAGGCAGCCATCGCCTTCACCAGAGCGAGTCGATGCCGAGCCGGTCGAAGACCGAGGCAATCGGGTTGGCGTATGTCAGGCCGAACCCTTCAGGGCCACCTTGGTCGCTCCCGGCGAACAGCAGGCCGAGCGCCCGAGGCTTGTCGGCAGTCACGACTAGCGAGCCTGAGTCCCCACCCAGGCTGAACGGGCCCTCTGCTGTCCCGGAGACTTCGAGCTGGCCATCGAATCGCAAGGAGCCAGTCGAGAATTCGACAACGACATTGTCGACTTCGATGGCCGAGACGTACCCCGTCGTCTGGCCCGTCGTGCGCCCGATCTTCACCACACGGTGGGCTTCCTCAGGTGCCGCGAGCTCCTGAAGGCGACCGATCCCTGGCATCTGGGGGTCGATCTCGACGTCGGCGTCGAGCATGGCGATCGCCGCATCGACCTCGTTAACGGCTGTCATCTCGAGCGCGACGAAAAGCTCCAGTGCACCGATGCGGTCAGCCCCCGAGCGTCCGCCGTCAAGCCGACCCGGCTGCAAGATCTCATCGCCAGGGTTCCCGCGATTTTCGTCGGCCAGCACGTGGTTGTTGGACAGTATTCGCGCGCGTTCCTCTCCGGGGACCCGGACAAACGCCCCGATCGTGCCTGCTGTGATGGCGTAATGCCCGACGGACGCTCCCACCCTCAGTGGGCGCTCACGCGTTGGCTTGCCAGGGGCGTCCTGCTTGGCCAGGCGCCCGATGTAACGCACGTCGACCTCTCCGCGAGCAGCACGGTAGATCGCGTCAAGCCGGGCGCTGCGCAGCAGGTCTCGATGCTGCACGCGCACCGCCAAGCGGTAGTCGCCGGGCCCGTTCGGGGCGATGCCCAGCGCCAGCGTCGGCTGCACGCGTGCAACGTCTTCTGCCCGCCCCGCAGGCAGGCTGACAGCTGGGGCCTCTTGCGGCAAGAGGCCGCCTCGGAAGTGCAGAGGCTCGTAGAGCTCCTGCTTGAGGTCTCGCACGGACTGCAAGCGCACGACCACATCATCGCGAACCCGCGGGCTGTCCGCCACCTGGTCGGCGGGCGAGCATGGGAGACAGCCCTCTAGACCGCCACGAGGCTTAGGCCCCAGCTGAAGCACCCTGGGTTTTCTGGAGGCTCTGCTCTGCCCCGGGTTTCGCGGAGACGGGTCAACTCCACAGGCTCACGCGCATACAGTGCTGCAGCGTCTGGAGCATGGCTCATACTCCCGCTCGAGAGTGAGCAGCGCGTATCTCCTGAGTCGACCTGTGACCCGCCTCACGGAGCCGTGGTCGCATCAGGACGTCGTGTTTGCCGCCGATCGACTTGACGGTGTAACGATCGAGCTCGGTATCTTTGGGCACTGCGCCTTCGCGAACATCAGCTTCAAGGGCGCCGAGCTTCGAGACTGCCACTTCATCGACTGTATCTTCGTCGGCTGCTATTTCCGGAAGACGCTCATCAGCGGTTGCAAGTTCGATGGATGCAGGTTCATCGATTGCGACTTTCCCAAGACGCGCGTCCAACGATCGAGCTTCGCCTTCCCGCGTTTCTCCGGCTGTTTCATTTCGTTCGAAGAGATGCGACCTAACCTGCCCTCAGAGCCAGGACTACGTGTGATTGCTGCCAATGAGTTGGCACGCGAAGCACAGGCGGCTGGTGAAACGAACGACGCCCGGCTGTACCGAATCGCAGCACTTCGCGCGCACGAGAAGCACCTCTGGGCCGGCTTCCGCGCGAGCACAAGCTGGTACAAGGAGCGGTACGACGTCCTCGCACGGCTACGCTCGGGCGCTGCGTGGCTCGCGAGCCAGGTGAACCGTCTCGTCTGGGGGAATGGAGAACGAGGAGTCGTTCTGCTGGGGAATTTCCTACTGCTGACGTTCGCCGTCTTCCCGCTCGTCTTCTACCTGCTCCGAGACAACCTGAGTACTCCGCGTGGCAGCTTGACTGCGGCAGATTACCTCCTTCTCAGCATCGACAACATGACCGCGCGAAGCGGGTTTTCTGGCATAAGCCTCCTTAGCACGAGCACACGAGCCGCGACTGCATTCGAAGTGGCGATGGGGCTAGTTGCGATGGGCTTGTTCGTCACGATTCTGTTCCGGCGCATAACCCGATGGAGATAGCTACCAGAGCCTACGCGGTCTGGATCTACGGGTCAGTGGCGCGCGGTGACTCCGACGGACTAAGCGATGTCGACATCCTCGTAGCGGGTGATGTTAGCGATGCGGAATTGCAGGTGATCGTGAGCAGCAACCAGGCCACACGCTCGGGCATTGGAGCCGGAAGACAGCTCTCTCCTATGCGATTCTCGTGGAGCGAGATCGAGCATATGGCCGCTTACGGTTCACTGTTCCTCCACCATCTCCGACTCGAAGGCAACGCGATCACTGACACGGATGATGGCCGACTAGCCTGCATCCTTCTCGCGCTACCCACATACCAACGGGGCCTGCAGGAAGTCGAATCATTTCAAGCGGTCCTGGGCGATGTTGCCGCGGCAGTCAGACGCGATCACTCGGCCGCGTTCGAACTGGCCGTGATAGCCACAGCGCTCCGTCACGCCTTCATACTCGGGTGCTACGTGAGGGGCCGGCCAGCGTTCGGGCGAGAGACTCCCTTCATCCAGCTGGGCGCCGAGCTGGGGCTCGAGCCTGAGCTAGTCGAGAGTATGCGCGCGCTCTATCGATTCCGCCTTTACCAGACGGGACAGGCACCGATGCCCTACGTGCCGACGAGCGCCGACGTGTCGCGTTGGCTTGAGGTTGCAGATACTCTCGTTGAGACGATCCGGAGGGACTTGGTTGAGCTCGATCGCACAATGTCTTGAGCAGCTCGCGGCAGTCCGCGAGGCTGCATCTGACCCTCGCGCCGCCTACCTCATCCGGTCACGCCTCGAGCGATTGATGCTCTCATGTGCCCGTCTGGCGGCTCACGCAGAAGGTCTTGCTGCTCCTGACCTTCCTGGTCAGCAACCGACTCTCGGCGTGGACGCGCCCGAGCCCTTACGCGCGATCGTCACGGCATCGAGCGAGCTGTACCGCCAGTCGGCGGAGATATGCCGGCCGAGCGAATCGTTTGATGTCCGATGGGAGGACGGCTGGAGACGGCTCGAGCGGTCGCTCAACGTGCTGGAATCTCGGCTAGGCGCTGCCCAGATCGAGTACGCATAGCGCGCCGCGGTGGCAGATAGGAACAGCGGTACGAGCGGTTCTGGTTCGACCGCACTCCAGTTCACGTTGTGAAAGGGTAAAGCGACTCTAGGAGGTTTCAGCATGGCCAAGAAGACCATCTTCGTCAGCGATCTGACGGGCAAGGAAATCGACGAGAAGGACGCAGCGACCGTAACGATCAAGTACACCGACGTCCGCCGCGGACGGGTCGTGCTCGACGTCAACGCCGACGAGGTCGCTGATCTAGCCGCGAAGGGAACAAAGCAAGCCCGTCGCGGGCGCAAGCCGAAGGCTTAGGACCGCTCTATAGGTCGGCAACCATGGCTTGGCGCCCATTCTGCTCGCAGTGTCTGCGCTTCTATTCCGGCAGCGCCGTCTCGGACTACAAATCGCCTTCGGGACAGGTTGGTTGTTGCCCGCATTGCGGCACGGCTCTCCAGATGCGGGATGAGGATCACCCGCCACGCCGCTGATCCTGGCCGGCGTAGCTCGAGCGACTGGTTAGCTCTGCGCTGAGAGCAGTCAGTCCCGAGGGTACTCGATGACCTCTTCGCCCCCGAAGGTGCCGACGACCTCGAAGAGGACGGGGAGGCTGTCGCACGCATCCTTGACCACGTTCTCGTTCCTAACGAGTGTTGTCACGTCAGACAGTGTCTGAGTTCGGCCTGCGACCATGTTTCCGATCGTGTCGTTAGGCATCTGGGTGCCCTGAATCGTGTGCCACGTGACCGGGTAGTCCTCGAGCTTGTACCTCTGCACGAGTTCCTGCTCTTCCGAGCTGAGAACAAGGCGATAGGAGAGGGTGAAAGACACTCCCTTGTGACCACCGAGCATGCCCTTGATGTCTTGCTGACTCCGCTTGATCGCGAGCTTCATGGCCGCCTCTCTCTCAGCGTTCGCTCCGGGCAGGGCGCCCAGGCTAACGCGGCGCGCCCTCACCGTCTAGTGCGGCGCCTACTCTCCAAGGGTGCCATCGTCGCGACGCACCTCCGTGGAAATCAGTAGATGAACGATGTCCGGCGCTCGCTCGTCGAGTACCTGGCCACCGTGGCCAAAGCGTGGTGGCAGCTCGCCATCGGCCTGGTAGCTGCCGCCTTCGGCGTCGCGACCTTGTTCAAGTCGGGCCTCATCGTCCCCGGGTGGGTCGCCGTCGCTGTCGCCGTTGTCGCGCTCTTCCTTGCTCAGTTCCAGGCCTTCCATTCAGTGCGGCTTGCCCGCGACCAAGCGGCGGGGCCCCGAGCGCTCAGAGGTCTACCCGGAATGCTCAACGAGTTCAGCGGCAGCCTCTATTGGCCGAACCAGGTCGGCTCCCGCCTCCAGCCTGATGAGGATGGGATGACCGTGCGCGTTGTGCTCGGGCCTCGCAACACCAAGCCAGGCGTCCAGATCGACAGTCGTCTGAAGAATGTTCTTCGGTTGGCCCTTGACGCATCGCCTCTTGAGTGGTGGTTTCAGACACGAACGAGCACGGCGTCCCCTTGGGCGATCCAAAGTCCGACCACGCACTATCTGGCCACGGTCGTGCGCTTGCCGTCCCCTGACGCCATTGGGCCGGCGAGTCTCGAAGGCGACTGTCAGTTCCAGTTACCGAGTTTGCGAGTCGTTCTTATGGTCGATGTCGTTGTTCGCGCACAGGCCGGCGACGGCAGGAACCGCTTCCGGTTCTCACGCTTGGACATCTACGAGCTCTGCCACTTGCTGATCGGAACCGCGATGGACGTTGTCGCGCCAGCGGTCTTCCCGGCTATCACCGAGCCGAGGCGCCGTCGCCCCTTCCGCAAACTGCCACCTCTGATCGGCCCGAGCGTCTTCCTCACGGCGAACGGACAGAAGAACCTGAGCGACTTCATTGATTTGGCCGACCTTCACAGAGCACCTGGAGCCAACCCAGGCCACATCAACACGACTGCAGCCATCGAGACGCCGATTCTCCAACGGCTCGACACCTTCGCGGCTCGTGACAGACTGGTCAAGGAAGGCCTGAAGACGACGTTGAGCGCGAGCGAGTTCCTGAACGTTGAGGGAGTTATCGACAGCCTGCGGCTGTCACCGAATGTCGAGCGCGTCCTCAGCGCCGTGCAGTCGAAGCGCTAGACAAGACGCCTAGCGCCCGAAGGGGTAACGCCCGCAGAAGGTCAAGAAGGAGTGATGATACGGCTCGTGCTCAGGACCGTAAGGTGGCTTCGAGCGCGCGTCATCGCCACATAAAGTTCTCTGGCGTTGAGGGAGTGAGCGGCGAGTACAACGCATTCGTCAAATTCCTGTCCCTTCACAAGGACAGCACGCGAGACGCTTCGCCGAATCTGCCCCCTTCCCGTAACGCGGCGTCGGTCTCGAACGGTGCGAACGCCATCGGTCAGAGAGGGAGCGCCTTCGTGCCAGACTCGGAGAGCGCGTCGCATATCGTCCCATGCCTCCTTGCGGAACCGTGTGCCGCCCAGGCCTTCTAGCGCCTCAAAGGACTGCTCGAGAGCCAACGCCGAAGGTGCTGAGGCAAGAGTCTCCAGGACCCGTAACACTGGGCCGAGCGACGCGCCAGGCTGGTAGGTAGGGAAAGCGCCACCCTCCATCGCCGTAGCCTTTCCCTTCAGCGCAGCCGGAAGCTTGGCGTGGCTCGCGAACCCGAACCGTAGCGTGGCGGCAGCGATCGCGAGCCCGTCCGCCGAGTCAACCACACGAGCAAAGTCAAGGAGGACCTTGCCTTCAACCTCCTCCATGAGACCAAAGTGACCTCCGAGTTGGCGAGAGATCGCCTCGCATTGTTGCGGGAAGTGTTCGAGAATGACCACGCTGCCACTGGCATTGATCTTGCCCCAGCACACCCTCCGACGGTTGGCAGGGGTGTTCTCCATCCAGGTCACCGGTCCGGAACTCAGATCGATCGAACCGCCAGCCTCAAGACGTTGTCTAATTGCGGTGAGGTATGTGCCGAGAGCTTCGTTGCGGCCATACCAACGCCACGGTAACGCCGAGACTGCGACGAGTTGGAGGTGGCTCAGGTCTTTTCCCCAATCGACAAGAGGCCCGGCAAAGTCATAGATGGCCTGTAGCGGGTCACCTAGAATGATCGTCGGAATGAGCGCTGCCACAGCCATGACCAACGTGTGCTGCGGGATCGTACAGTCCTGGTATTCGTCAACGATGACGTAGTCGTATGACTCCGATAGCAACGCCCGAATGTGTGGGTTCGTGAATAGACGTGCCGTCGCATCGTGTACGTCGCCCCACACAATGTCCGGCGAGCACTCGTAGTCCGAGAGCGTCGGGAACGCCGTGACCAGGCGGTGCGTCCAGCTATCGATCGTGCTCACCTTCGCGACACCGATCGGCACATCGAAACTACGCAACCGACGGCGTAGGGCATCGACACCGGCATGGGTATGGGTGAGCAACAGGAGCCGCTTACCATCCTTGGCTGCGACAGCCGCCGACGCAGCGACGAGATGTGTCTTGCCGCAACCAGCCGGGAGGATCACCACACATGGGGCCTTCTTGAGCAACATCGCGGCGGATGCGCGCAACTCGTCGGTCATCATCCCGTGGCGACCGCCTCCGGTTCGGTTTCGACAGTTCCGCCGTAGGCAAACAGTCTCAGTAGGTCCAGCGTCTGTCGTAGCTGGCTTGCAGGGTCAACGTGATCGAGTTGTTGGACGACGAATTCGCCGAGCTGTTCCCCCCTAGCCTCGCCCTTGAACCATCCCTTCTTCTTTGCAGCTGCACCGACCGCTGTGCGGACGTCATCGAGCGTTCGATCGCTCTGATCTTGCCAGCTCAACGGATCAAGTCCCGTCAGCGATCCGCAGCCAAGCAGCGAACTGACCGCATCTCGGACCGACGCCTCCGGATCGTCGGTGTCCAAGAGCGACGCGGCGAGCTGCACAAACTGTGCCAGGGCAGCGTCTGGTAACGAGCGAACGATCTGCTCCTCAATCGAACACCCGTCTTCCCACGTGATTACCTCAACGCCAGCACCAGCGGCTTTAGCCACCTGAGCATCAAAGGCATGCTTGTTCTCTTTTGAGAGGTCGTTATCGATTAGAAGTGCTGTCGGATAACCAAGCTCCGCTAGGCAGCGTGCCTTCACCGGTGCTTCATGCCCAGCGCCATGACGTATTGCCGTTCCGATGAGCACTAACGATTTGTCCGCAGTCAAATCCCAGTGTTTGACCATTGCGCGCGATAGACCAACCTCTGTCTTGCCCTCACAGACGATCACGCGGTCGGCCAGCATGGCGGACGGTCCACTGCGGATTGTCGCTTGCGGCTCGGAGTTCTTCATGTCGCCAATGCTGTGTGGCACCTGACGGACAGTCACGACCCCTGACCTATTGCGAACGATGTGCAGTTCCGGTGCGTTGACCGCCTCAACGACCAGAGAAGAGTGGGTCGTCAAGATGACCTGGCCCTTACCGGACTCGGCCCGTCGCCGAAGGTGATCAAGTACGTGGAGCAAACGGTGTGGCTCAAGGCCGTGCTCGACCTCGTCGACGAGCACGACAGATTCTTCGTTGAGCGCTGCGAGCTGGAACGCTAGGCTCGCCAGCCGTCGGGACCCGAGACCCAGCTGGGTGGCCGGCACTTCGTTGTCGTGAAGCACAAGGCTCGGGCTTCGGCCGCTGCTTGTCGGATCGAGGCCTGGTCTTGGTGCCGCCAAGCTCGCGCCGCCGAGGGCTCGAAGCTCGGTGCTCGCTCGCCCAGCGGCCTCCATCAGGTCTGCGGACGGATTATCAAATACGGCTCGCCGGGCTTCACGCTGTGCCTGCGTCAGTACGGCCGCGACGTCTGCCGCACCACTCAAGTGGGAAAGTGCGGAGCCAGGCGCCCAGCGTAGGTGCGCGTCGAAACGATCGTCTACTTGAAAGACACCGAACGCCGAGCGAGCCCGGGCGCTAATTCGGCCCTCATGACCCTGGCGTGCCTCCTTTGCCAGCGTCCAGGTCGGCTCGAGAGCATCGTCGACCTCGAATCGCACTGACAATGCCACCTCATCATCAGCCTCCGGCTCGTCAGCGATCGAACCTTCAGAAGTAATACCGCGTAGCCAGTGGCCGTAGGGTTCCTCGCGTTTCAGCTCAGCGGGGAGGTCACTGACTGTCACCGTGATACTGATGGGCAGTGACGTGTCGCAGTCGAAGAAATCCGCATCGGAGATAGGCACCGACCATCGCGAACTCAGAGCCAAGCCGATGGCATCGAGCAGTGTGCTCTTGCAACTGTCGCCAGGGCCGATCAGGCAAACGAAGTGTGAAGAGGTTGTCCAGTCGAGTTCGCGGATTCCTCGGAAGTTCCGAATGCTGAGTGCTCTAACTCTCATGCCACTTCTTCCGTTGCGAGGCTCACGCTCGGTGACGAGGCATCAGCGTGCCGCATGTTGCGCGTCGCTACGAGCAGGTCCCAGCGTTCGCGCCATTCGTTCAACCAGTCAGGCGAGTAGCCCGGGAACTCGTCCGGGTACAGGGGCTGGATTCGTCTCATCGGGTTGTCGTTGCGCTGCTGACCCTTCGCCCCGGGCGTGGCCAACCACGCTTGGTGTGACTTCTTGAGCACGTCGGCCACGACGTTGCTCGGGACGATGTACGTGACCGGAAGCTCGGGCTCGAGATCGACGAAGGCGTAGAAGAGGCGCGGCTCGCTTATCGACTCGTGCTTGATGCTCATATGCCAGCCCTTGTCCGTCCCGTATGTCCGAGTCTTCACCTGGAGCGAGGCGATCACGCTCTGGTCATACGCGAGCACGAGGACATCGACGGTCGGGAACCCCGGAGGTGCAAGCGATGCGAGCATCCCCTGCCGGTAGAGGCGGAAAAGGACGTAGTGCTCGCCTGCGGGACCGACGAGCGCACGTTGGAGTGGCGTGGGCTTTCCCATCAGGCGCCGAGCTTCCTTAGCGCCGGCCACGAGCCCTTGGCGGTCTTGATATCGGTCTCCGAGACCAGCAGATAGCGCCACGTCACGCCGACTTGCGGATCCGCTGTGACGTGATTGGCCCAGCGCTTCGCAGCCTCGCGCTTGCCTTGCACGTCTTCTGATCCCACTTCCTTGTCCATCTTCACTTCGACGACCCAGTGGGTGCCATCGTTTTCGATCACGATCAAGTCGGGGTTGTACTCCTGGCCACCGGAGTTCCAGAGAATCGGAAGATCCTTGATGTGGAGCCGAAGCCAGCACGACACGCCGTCATCGCCGTCGACCATGTTGGCGACTCGTCGTTCAGGCTCTGAATCGAACCACGCCACCGGGTAAACAGAGCGCCTCCAACCCTCGTAAGTGATGGACTTCAGGAATGGGCCGAGCCTGTCGGCCGTCACAGCCTTGTCGGTCGCTCGCGTCGGGTTGAACTCCCTCAGCTCGACTACCTCCTCGTACGAAGGCTTCACCATGAAGCGCCTCTGTTCAGCGGCGACGAGTGTGACCAGCCGTGCCCCCGCGCGTTCCAGGTTCGCCGAGAGGATGTCGTCAGCCTTGTCTCCGAGACCGGTGAAGAAGGCGTCGATGATCGGGACTACCGCTGCGCGTTGATTCGCGCGCGCCGGCACCGCGGGCGACGCGAGCACCATCTCGACAAGCTGGGTACGCAACTCGCTTAGATCGAACAACGTGGGGATCGACCGGATGCGATCCGCTGCGGTTGACCGGATTAGCTCGGTTCGCTTGATGCCGTCGGGGCCAGTGACGATGCGAGCGCCAACGAGTGTCCGGCTCAACTCGTCATCCGGGTTCGTTGCGAGTGCGGCGCCGAGCTTGCGGAACGGGTCGGTGTCGGTGATGTCTGCGAGCGTGAAGCTGCTCTGTACCGCGCTCATTTTCAACACAGGCACCGAGATCACGGGCACATCGGGCCGGGGCAGAATGGTCTGCTTGAGCTTCAGGGCGCCTTCGTTGACTTGCGAGGCACGTTGCTCCACCGAGGTAACGACCGGGCTCGACTGGCCGTCAAGCACCAGCGGCCCCTCGTTATCACCCGCCATCACTAGCGGGCTTGCGCCTGCTTCGATCGATTCGGTGACGACCACGGTCTTGCCTTGAGCGTTCGTGCGGAGCGCGGCCCATGTTCGGTAATCGACGAAGGCCTGGTTGAGCACGCCGGCCTTCTTCAGGAGGTCTTCGTACCGCTCGTGCGCGACGACCTCGAGTGTGTCGAGGATCTCGATTCCGGTGTACGCCCCGAACGGAAGGCGCATACCGCGACCGAGCGTCTGCTCCGTCAGGATCTCCGACACGCTCGCACGCATCGAGGCGACCACGTAGACGTTGCGGACGTCCCAGCCTTCCTTCAGCATCCCGACCGAGATGATGATCCGAACCGGGGAGGTCGGATCTTCCACTTTGGCTAGGTCCGCGAGCGCTTCGTCGGGAGCGTTTGAGTGAACGACCAGCACCGCGTCGGCGTACGCACCGCCGAAGAACTCCGATGATCGGAGGATCGCCCCGTACTCGTCGGCGTCTTCGATGCTCTTCGCGACCACGAGCATCACCGGGTTGACCGGCGCCATTTCTGCCGCCTGGGCGTATGAGTCGATTGCGGCTGCCTTCGCGTTCAGAAGCGTGACGCCGTCGCTCAGCTTGGTGAGCGGGTCGGCACGATCATCCTTTCGGCCAACGATCACCGGCGTCTTCACGAGCTTGTCGGCGATCGCCGCCGCGAGTGGATACCGGAAGATGATCTGGTCGCCGGGCGTCTTTTTGTCGGGTGTCGCCGTCAGGCCGATCAGGACCCACGGGTTCAGGTCGCGCACGGCCTTTGAGAACGCCGGCCCGTAGTAGCAGTGGTGCTCGTCGGCGAACACGACGAGCTCGCCGACCGACTGCAGGTGGCCGTAGAACTCGGTGCCAAGTCCCTCTTGGAACTTGTGCGTCCTGCGGCCGGTCTTGGATTCCGGTCGGATCAGCGACTGGACCGTGAAGAGGTAGATCTTGACCTGCGTCTCGTCATCCATGGCTGCCCGCATGGCCGGCGTGGCGAAGTTCTCCGACGTGATGACCACGGGCTGAAAGCTCATCGGCCCGAGCAGGCTCTTGGGATGACCTGGCGTGAAGTTGTCCTTCGTCTTCTCCAGGATCGTGCGGCCTGGTGTCACGATCACGAAGTCGCGCACGCCGTAGGCCCCCGCGAACAGCTCCATCGCGCCCGCCAGGATGTAGGTCTTGCCGACACCCGTTGCCGAGTCGATCACCGCCTCGAACGGAGGCTGTTGCTCCTCGACGTCGTAGTACTGCGACACCGCGGCGTTGATCGTGCGCACGGCCTCGCGGTTTGGCTCGCGCAGGTCCAATCGCGCGGCGATCTCCGCGATCGCATCCTCGAAGAGGTTCAAGTCGGCCATTAGGACGGCACCTCCGATGGCTCGGCCACCTCGGCACCGTCCAGGCTGAGCCGAAGCTGCCGTGAGGAGCGGTATTCGTCAAGCAGCGCGGCCGGGATCTTCCGCAGCGTCGAGCCGGGGCGCAGCTCGCGGAGGATCGGACGTGCATCGGTGTCGATGCCGGTCCCGCAAACCACCACGCGCTCACCCTCGGGCAAAGCGCTTAGGAGCAGTCGGACGACCGACTCGTTTACGACGCCGTCAACGACAGCGAGACGCGTGCGTCCCTTGCGTCCTGAGAATGGAGGATCGGGCTCGTACTCGAAGCCGAGCTGTGCGGCGGTTGCTTCGGAAAGCTTCCCGTTTATCATCCAGTCGGCGAGGAACACCAGTCCGTCGTCAACCTCGAACATTGAGGGGGCTACGTCGAGGATTCGAAAGCCGCCGCCGCCTTCCCAGTCGACGTCCTCGGTTATGCCGCCAGGGTCCTCGCCGGCGACAACCTTGTCCAGCCGGGGAAGTGCGTGGCCCTCGATCGTGTCCGGCTCACGCTCGATGCCCACCCAGCGGCGGCCCATCTTGTGAGCCACTGCCGACGTTGTGCCTGAGCCGAGAAAGCAGTCAAGAACGATGTCGCCCGGGTCTGAGGCGATATGGATGATCCGCTGCAACAGCCGCTCAGGCTTTGGAGTGTCAAAGGCTTGAGTGTCAGGGGCCAACTTCTTCACTTCAGCCTTTGAGGTGCGGTTGGTCCCGACCTCGTCCTTCGACCAGATCGTCTCAGGCGGAACGCCGCGGTCGGTGTCGGCGTAGATACGAAAATATGGCTGCCAACTCGCGCCTGTACGGATCCACTCAAGGCGCTTCGCTTCTTCCGAGCACTTCTTTTGGCTCCAACGCCACCGTCCTTCGATGCTGTCCGGTCGCAGCGGCCACACCTGCGACCCATCTGGCGCGGTGAGGGAAAACCACATGGTCGGCCGCTCCTTTCGCGTCGCGGCCGGCCCCATTGCTCGCAATGGCTTGAGGTAGTACGAGCGCCCTTGATCGTCGATCTTGTTGTAGTGCTTCGGCACGCCATCGGTCGCGACTCGGTTGACGGAGAAGGCTTCAGAGCGTCGATATACGAGGAGATAGTCGTGGCGACCGGAGAAATAGTCGGCGTCCATCCGGGGACTGTCTGCCTTCTCCCAGATGACGGTCGCGACGAACTGGTCTGGTCCGAAGACCTCGTCCATGACGGAACGAGCACGATGCACCTCGGCATCATCAATGTGGAGCCAAACAGACCCGTCTTGCGAGAGGATGTCCCGGATCTGCAACAGGCGGTCGCGGATCATGGTCAGCCAGACGGAGTGCTCCAGGGCGTCGTCGTACTGGAGAAAGCTCTGCTGGGTGTTGAACGGCGGGTCGATGTAGACGAGCTTGACCTTGCCCAGGTACTGCCGAGCGAACTCGGGGAGTCGAGCGAGTGTGGTGAGGGCGTTGAGGGCGTCGCCCCGAATGAGCAGGTTGTCGGCCGCGCGCGTCTTGCTGACCTCTCCGACGCTTGCGACGTCGTGCAATAGGCGGACCTCTGCGACTCGGTAGTCGGAAGGATTCACCCACTCATAGGAGCCATCCTCATGCGCAAGCAGGCGGAGCTGCTTGTTCGTCCAGGTGAGCTCGAGACGCCCTTCGTAAGGCACGGCCACTAGACGCCCTCCTCAAGGGCGAGGAACTCTCGGAGCCCCGTTATGGCCACGTCACTTCTCATTTGTAACAATTATAACATTATTAATTATAACATTATTTGTTGCCTGATGAGGATACGAGCCACAGCCATGGGCTTACCGGCCGTGTCCGCCGGAGCCATCTAGTCAAGCGTACGCGCCGGTCGTACTCTCGGCTCGGGCCCGGACGCGGGAAGGACTAGGCGTTCGGCTCGCCGCCCGGCCCACCCTCCTCCTGGCAGCTAAGGGCCTATCCCGCTTGGAGGGACGCGAGAGTTGACGGCGAAGCCTTCTTCGTCATCGACGAGGGAGGCGGGGATGGGTCTTGTGGTCAGGGACGATGGCTGGCGGATCC
>Ga0209514_10004154_pt1 | contig 19801 bp, 15 predicted proteins | sample Subgrocontami58m_FD_187452 | JGI IMG/M metagenome (GOLD analysis project Ga0209514, IMG submission 187452) | Subsurface groundwater microbial communities from S. Glens Falls, New York, USA - GMW37 contaminated, 5.8 m (SPAdes) (version 3) | ecosystem: Environmental > Aquatic > Deep subsurface >...
TCCTCCACCAGCCGGCCGTCTTCCGTAACATAATTGATCAGGAGGTCTTTGGTCTGGGGCAGCTCTTTGACACTGGAAGGTATGGCGCGGATATAACGGACGCCGTACTCTTCCTTCGCCCGATTGACGAACCGGTCAAAATCCTTCCCGTGGGCCCGGATATCCATATAAAAAATCGTCGGTTCCAGGCCCCGGGTGTGCTCTTTGCCCACAATCGCCTCTTTGGTGGCATACATGCAGCAGACCGACGAGCACCAAGTGTTGCCGCAAGCCGTATCCCGCGAACCGACGCATTGGATAAAAGCGATTTTCTTTGGTTCCCTGCCGTCGGAGAGCCGCTGGACATGACCAAAGTTGGGACCGGAGGCCGAAAGTATCCTTTCGAACTGGATGCTGGTAACAACGTTGGCATAGCGCCCGAAACCATACTCGCCCCGGATGCCCGCGTCGAAGGTTTCAAATCCCGGTGCGGCTATCACGGCCCCGACTTCCAGGGTCTCCTCCGCGCCGGTCTCCTCATGCCTGATCGCCCCGGCCACACAGACTTCCACGCACTGATAGCATTCGGAGCAGATCCCGCAGTTCAGGCAGCGGCTGGCCTCGCGGCGGGCCTCCTCTTCCGAAAAGCCGGCGGCCACTTCGAAGAAGTCGCCTCTTCTCTCTCCGGCAGTGCGCAGAGGCATCGACACCCGCGGCGCCGGGGGAATGCCCTTGATATCCCCCCGGTCAGCCAGGCCTTTGGTCCAGTCCCGACCGCGACCGGCCATGAGATCGGCCCCTGTAAGATAACGGTCGATGGAAATGGCCGCTTCTTTCCCCGCATTGACGGCCTTGATGATTGTGGCGGGACCGGTGACCACATCACCGCCCGCAAAGACGCCCGGCAGGGCAGTGGCAAAGGTTATGGGATCGACATCCAGCGTGCCCCACTTGTTCGGGGCCAGGCCGCTGTCACTCTCCAGGAAGGAAAGATCGCTCGTCTGACCGATGGCGGCGATTACCGCATCCACGGGAATGATGAATTCCGTACCCTTGACGGGCACGGGCCGGCGGCGGCCGCTGGCATCAGGCTCCCCCAGCTCCATGCGGACACATTCAATGCCGGTAAACTTACCTGCCGTGCGGAGCTTTCTTGTCGGATAGACCAGAAACTCCATCCGCACCCCTTCCGCTTCCGCTTCTTCTATCTCTTCGGGCGCCGCCGGCATCTCGGCGCGGGACCGGCGGTAAAGGATAAATACCTCTTTCGAACCGGTCCGGACTGCCGTCCGGACGGCATCCATAGCCACATTACCGCCCCCAATCACGGCAACCCGGTCACCGAGGAAGACTTTCTCCCCCATATTGACCCGCTTCAGATAATCGACCCCCGAGATTACGCCTTCCGTGTCCCGGTCCGGCACGTCCAACTCCATACTGAGATGCGCCCCTACGCCGATGAAAAGGGCATCATAATCCCGCCTCAGATCTGCCAGAAAGACATCCTTGCCGACGCGGGTATTCAGGCGGATATCCACGCCCAGGTCTTCAATAATCTTGATCTCGGCATTGATGACGTCTTTGGGCAAACGATACTCGGGAATGCCCACTGTGAGCCAGCCGCCGGCTGCGGGCAGGGCCTCGAAAACGGTGACGGCGTATCCCTCGACGGCCAGGTAATACGCAGCTGACAGGCCGGCCGGACCGGCGCCGATAATAGCCACCTTCTTACCCTTCGGTTCCTTCTTTGCCGGAATGTACCTCGTTGCTTCCTCAAGGTCCAGGTCAGCCACAAAACGCTTGAGGTGCATGATATCCACAGGCGTATCCACTTCGCCACGCCGGCAGGCCGACTCGCAGGGGTGATTGCAGACGCGGCCGCAGACGGCGGGAAAAGGGTTTTCCTGTTTGATGAGCTTCAGGGCCTCCCGGTATTTTCCGGCGGCGATCAGGGCCACGTAGCCCTGCACGCTGATATGGGTTGGGCAGGCGGCTTTGCAGGGCGAAGTCCCCAGTTTGTCCACCGCAAAGGCGCTGGGTATGGCCTGGGGGAAGTGCCGGTAGATAGCCTTGCGGGAACTCAGGTTTTCATTGAAATCGGCGGGCAGCGTAACGGGGCAGACAGTGGCGCAATCGCCGCAACCGGTGCATTTGCTCGCGTCGACAAACCGGGGGGCTTTGCTGAGGCGGGCCTCAAAACGTCCCGCCTCACCGGTCAGGGAAGTTACAGTGCGCCGGGTAAGGATTTCCACGTTGGGATGACGGCCCACTTCCACCAGCTTGGGCGAAAGGATACAGGCGGAACAATCGTTGGTGGGGAAGGTCTTGTCCAGCTGGGCCATTACTCCGCCGATGCTGATCTCCTTTTCCACCAGGTAAACCTTGATCCCCGAATTGGCCAGGTCAAGGGAGGCCTGTATACCGGCAATACCTGACCCCACAACCATCGCCGACCCTATTTTCTCGTCTTTTTCCACCCTTTATCCTTCAGATATTCTTCAGATGTTCTTCAGATTACCTGCATATCTACGTTTGATATATGGGTCCCGCATTATTGCCTTAGCATCAAATAGTTTTTCTTTCAAGACTTCTCTTAGCCACTTTGTAACTATGCCCCTCCGGAAACCCCGGAGGGGCAATATCCCTTGCTAATTGACGATGCATCACAATCCATACTGTTCATCTATCCACCGGCAATAGGCGCCGCTCAGCACTCCCTCCAGCCAGTCCCGGTTTTGCAAATACCAGCTGATCGTCTTGCGCAGACCAGTGGCAAAGGTCTCCCGTGGCTCCCATTGAAGTTCCAGGTGCAACTTACTAAAATCAATCGCGTAACGCCGATCATGACCCGGCCGGTCAGTTACAAAGGTAATCAGCCTCCGCCGCGCCCCCCCGGGCAGGGGTGCGGCAATCTCATCCAGCACATCGCAGATCATCTCCACAATGGCGATGTTTTCCATTTCCGCCCGCCCGCCGATGTTATAGGTCTCCCCTCTCCGGCCCTTTTGCATAACAGCCCAGATGGCTGCGCAGTGATCCTCCACATAGAGCCAGTCCCGGATATTCTTTCCATCCCCATAGACAGGCAGCGGTTTCCCTTCCAGGGCATTGATGATGATCAGGGGGATCAATTTTTCGGGAAACTGGTAAGGGCCGTAATTGTTGGAGCAGTTGGATACCGTGACCGGCAGGCCGTAGGTCTGGTGATAGGCCCGCACGACGTGATCGGAAGCCGCCTTGGAGGCCGAATAGGGACTATTGGGCCGGTAGGGGGTCTCCTCGGTAAAGTAGCCCTCGGGGCCGAGACTGCCGTAGACCTCGTCGGTGCTGACATGGTGAAAAAGCTGGAAATTTGCGGCGCCGCGGGCTGCTTCCAGGAGACTGAAGGTGCCCATGATATTCGTAAGCATGAAGTCTTCCGGGCTTTTGATCGAGCGATCGACGTGCGACTCGGCGGCAAAATGGCAGACGGCGTCGATCTCGTAACGGTGGAAAATATCTTTCATTTCTTCCCGCCCGCAGATATCGGCCTGGAGAAAAAGGAACCTCTCCGGGTAACGTTCCTTTACGTCCTTGTTGCTCTGCGGATTGCCGCAATAAGTAAGTTTATCGACATTGATAATTCTGCCCTGAAAATCGGACTGGGCGAAGAGACAGCGGATAAAGTTGCTGCCGATGAAGCCGCAACCACCCGTCACCAACAGGTTCTTGATATTCATTGAAATTCACCCTTTAAGTTATCGTTATCATATTCCAACTCTCGTAAATAGCACCACCATTTATCAGAGCCGCTGCGCCAGGTAAAGAAAAACCGGTAGCAAAGAATTCATCTTTATCTCACTGAATTCCTTTATAATCTGCCTTCTTCCCGCGGCCCCGATCATGGGCGATAGATAAACCACCCCCTGGCCTCTGACAGCAGGCGGCCCGGAAAGCAGTGTTTTAACCGCCTCCACATGCCGGCGGGGAAGATCACGTCCTAAAACAAAGTTACAGCTCACCGTCACATGGGCATAGCACCGGTTTATTGCCAGCAGCTTCCGGAAGGCGGCGTGAACCTTTTCCGGCTGCAGGGGCTTGCCAAGGATGTCCAGCGTAGTTTGATCGAGCGTTTCCAGACCAACATTGACGGTCGTATGATAAGGCAGCCGCTCCAGTCTGTCAAATAACGAATCATTCGCCTCCAGCAGGGCGTCGACGCTCCCGAAGAGGAAGAGGTTGGGCCGGCCTCGATGATAGGAAGCGGCGAAATTGAAGGCCTCATAGGCAAACTCTGCCGCGGAGGTCAAGATATCTTCCCCGGCCGCCAGGGCATTGTTCTGTCCCAGCACCAGGGAGTTATAATTAACAATATCCGCGCCATAGTACTTGCTTAAGCCCTCGATCTGCCTCTGAATATTATCCCAGCTGCGCCGCCGGAACCCCCCGGCGGTTTTGAACCGGCAAAAACGGCAGTTGTAATCGCAGCCTTCCGCGACAATCAGCGGAATGACTTCATAGTCCACATCGATGGTATCCGGGGGAAGAACCGGCAGCCGCCCGCCGATAATTTGATGCAGCCGCTCAGCCTCTGCCGTTAGTCGACAGCGATCATGGAGGGCCAACTGCCGCAGAAACTCCCGCACCCGGCCCGAAGAAGCCGAGCTAACCAGCCTGTCCGCCCGGCTGATCAGACTATCGAAAGCCGCCAGCGCCTGCCCCACATGACGGCCGGCCAGAGGGTTTTCCGTAAAAAGATCACAATCATACCTCCCGTTGTAGGGCACGTAATAGTTTTTTATCAGATCATAAGTTGCCGAGTAACCATCGGCTCCATAGTAATAGATGAAGTCGTCGCCGTCCGTTCTTTTCAGCATCTCCACCGGGTCCGGCCAGACGGCGCGACCACCGGTGACTTTTTTCAGCGCCCCCCGGAGATTGAAATCAAACTCATACCCCCGCCAACTTACCTTGATGGGAATGCCATACCACACCGGAAAGCTGAATTTACCCCAGTCATTCCGCCCGGCACGGTCAAAAATGATCTCCAGGTCCTCCAATTCATACCGTTGCATGGGAAAGTCGTCCCTTCCTTTACCGGCACCACAACTAAAACTTCCCCACCAAAATTTCAAGAAAATAGTTGACGACTTTTGACTTGACAAGCAAGAGGCCATTAACTAATTAATGTCCATGTTAGACAATTGTTCTGATGACGCTATCCCTTCCCTACCCTCCCTGCCGGCGGCAACGGACGGGGCCTTGGACTCATCCCGTTTGTTATTTGCATCCGCACAGGCGCAATACTTCGCTATCACTTACTGGAGTAACGGCCTGCGCATTAGGGGCTACCTCGGCCTTCCTAAGAGGGGTTCCTCCCTGCCTGCCGTCATTTATAATCGCGGTGGCAACCGGGAATTGGGAGCTCTGAGCGGGCCCGAAATCGTGCCCTACGTCGAAGCCGGTTACATTGCCGTGGCCTCGCAATACCGGGGCAATGCCGGCAGCGAGGGCCGGGAAGAATTCGGCGGCGCCGACGTAAACGACGTCCTGAATCTCATTCCCCTTTTGCAGGCGCTTCCTCAGATGAACAGCGATCGTCTCGGCATGGTCGGTGTATCCCGCGGCGGCATGATGACTTACCTGGCCTTAAAACGGCTGGCATTGCAGGGAAGCAGCATCATCAAGGTCGCCTCGACCATGGGCGGTATAGCGGATGTGATCAATTATGCGGAGAAAAGACCCGATATTCGCCTGCTCTGCCGGGAGATGATCGGCGCGGACCATGGTGATGCTCCGGCGGCATATGAAGCCCGTTCCGCCGTCTTTTGGCCCGAGTTCATCAACGCCCCGCTGCTCCTGCAACACGGTGAAGCCGATTGGCGGGTCGCCGTGGGCCCCACTCGCCTGCTGGCCGAACTGATGTCTCAGGCGGGAAAAGTCGTCAAGCTGGTTACCTACCCTGGCGATGACCATGCCCTCTCGGCGAACGAAGGGGGTGTACCGGCGACGCTGGCCTGGTTGCATCAATACATCGGCGGGCCGGAACAGGAGAAGTCTTACGCCCGGCAGCAGCGGCGCATTGCCGCGATAGTAAAGGAATGGCCAAACAATAAGCCCTGGCCATTACTATAAAAGTAGCCTTTTTCTTTTACCGTACCCTAACCCGGTCCATGCGCAGGGGAGTAGATCGCCCCCTTGCTTGTCGCAACGAAAAAATTGGCCGCACGGCTACCTCATTTCCCGATCATAATAAGCCCCTCACCTTTTATGCCTTTATTCCATTGACTTGCAAAACCAGTTTTCTTATACTAACTCCAAGGAAAGGGAGCTTGGGTGAGGAATAACTTCATGAAAAGAAGCTGTGGATTCGCACTCATAATTTTTCTGTTCTCTTTTGCCCTTACAGGTTGCGGGAGCCTCTTGCCCTCCAGCAAGGTCCTGGTCAAATCGCGCTGGCAGGATTACAGCAGCGTCAAGGCGGACTATGAAAAGATCGTCCCGGATAAAACCACCGTCGGAGAACTGAACAGAATGGGGTTTGCCCCTGATGAAGAACCAAATATCAGAATTATCAATGCCACTGATATCGTTAATATGTTCATGCCGACTCCCTCCATTAGATTGGAGGATTTAAGCCCGGGCGTTCAAAAATGCATCGAGGTCCGGGAGCGCTGTACTGCTTACAGGATTGAACTTACCATCTTGAACAGCCAGCGGATCGGGAGCTTCTGGTTGGATCTGTTCACTTTTAAGCGGGATACGATAGCCACTGGCTGGGAATTCCGGGGTTTAGTCACCATTGTGGACGGGATTGTCACCTACCGGGATCCGGCAGGAGGCCGGCCCGCCATCAGCACGGAAGAAATTCAAAGAAAACCCTTAGGCCCGCTGCAAGACATTGGCAACGTAATCCAGGGCACCATCCCCGGTTTTGTTCGTTAGGCTCCCCTTGCCATGTTCCCGGCAAAAAACCAAAGCGCTGCTCGGGATATTCCTGAGCGGCCAGCTATCGTAAAAATCCTCCCGGCACAGATGGTTCTCCCTCAGGTCAGCTTCGGAATCGGCAGCCGGCGCACCCGTTTCCCCGTCGCAGCGAAAAGGGCATTCGCGACAGCCGGCGCCACGGGGGGCAGAGGCGGCTCGCCGATGCCGCCGAGCGGCTCATAGCTGTTGACGACGTGCACTGCCACCTGGGGCATTTCCTCGATGGTCAGCAAGGGATAGGCATCGAAGTTACCCTGCTCCGTGCGGCCTTTGGCGAAGGTGATCTCGCCTTTCAAGACCGCCGTGAGGGCCAGGGCCACGGCGCCTTCCACCTGCGCCTCCAGGGTATTCGGCGCGACAGCCAGGCCGCAGTCCACGGCCACGTCGATCTTATGCACCCGGAGACGGCCTTTCTCCAGAGACACTTCGGCAACTTCGGCCGCATAGGAGCCGAAGCAGAAGGAGCAGGCCACGCCCCGGCCATGCCCCGGGGGCAGCTTTTGCCGCCACCCCGCCTTTTCCGCGACCGTCTCGACCAATCTTTTCATCCGGTGGGTTTTATCCAGCATCTCCAGCCGGAAGGCAACGGGATCCTTCTTGGCGAGTACGGCGAGCTCGTCGATGAAGGACTCCACGACAAAGACGTTTTGGGAGGCGTAGACCGACCGCCAGGCACCGATCGGCACGGCCGTGTTGGCCATAACGTAGTCCACCAGGAGATGGGGAATGGCATAGGGCATGTCAATGGCGCAATTCAGGGCGCTCTTGTCGAGCCCGCCGATGATCCGCCCCGGTTCGCGCTGCCCGGTTATGGAAGGCGCCACGACGCGATGTTTCCAACCGAACAGTTTCCCGTTCTTGTCGACGGCACCGCTCAGCATGTGCCGGCTGGCAGGGCGATAGAGGTCGTGCTGCATGTCGTCCTCCCTGGTCCATAGCAGCTTCACCGGCGCCCCCGCCGCTTGCGAGATCTTGACCGCCTCCTCGACAAAGTCGTTGATCAGGCGCCGGCCGAACCCGCCGCCGATCAGGGTTACATGCACGGTGACCTTTTCTTTCGGTATCTGCAGAATATTCGCGGCGCTCGTTTGCGCCGCTTGCGGATTCTGCGAACCAACCCAGATTTCGCAGCTCTCGGCCCGGACATCGGCCAGGCAGTTCATCGGTTCGAGCGGGGAATGAGAAATGAAAGGCATCTCATAGAGGGCCTCAATTTTATTGCCGCTTTCCGCGAAGGCCTTCTCCACGTCGCCCTCTTTTTGTCCAACGGCGCCTTTTCTCCTGGCCAGCTCGGCAAACTGGCGGTGGAGGGAAGCGCTGCTCAGGTCGGCACCAGGGCCTTCGTCCCACTTGACCTCCAGCGCCTCCCGCCCCTTGAGCGACGCCCAGGTGGAATCGGCCAGTACGGCAACGCCCCCCTCGATGAGCACCACCTTCTTTACGCCAGGTATGGCCTGCGCCTTGGCTGCAGCGAAGCTGGCCGCCTTACCGCCGAAGACCGGGCACCGGGCCAGCGTGGCATAAAGCATCCCCGGCACTTTCAGGTCGCCGGCAAAGATCGCCCGGCCTGACGACCGGTCCGGCGTAACCAGTTGCGGCACCCAGGTGCCGACGATCTTGAAATGCCCGGGGTCTTTCAGCGGTGGCTTCTCCGGCACCGGCAGCTTGGCCGCGGCCTCGGCGAGTGCGCCAAAGGCAAGGGCCCGGCCCGTCGGTTTGTGGACAATTTTCCCTTTTTCGGCAAGGCACGTCGCGCGGTCGACCTGCCATCTCTCTGCAGCGGCGGAGATAAGCATTTCGCGCGCCGTGGCGCCGGCGAGGCGGAGCTTGTCCCATGAGGTGCGCACGCCCGTGCTGCCGCCCGTAGACTGGCTCCCGTACCGGTCGGGATGCGTCGGCGCCTGTACTACCTTGATTGTCTGCCAGTCCGCCTCCAGTTCCTCCGCCACGATCATGGGGAAGTAGGTATGCGCTCCCTGGCCCATTTCCGACTTGGCAACGGTGATCGTCACGGTGCCGCGGGGGTCAATCCGCAGCCAGATATTGGGGGCAAAGGAAGTGGGCGACGATTCGGCAAAGATGTCCCTCGCTTTGGGCGGCAGGTAAAAGCTCAGCACGAGTCCGGCACCGCTTCTGGAGACGATCTTGATGAAGTCACGCCTGTTTACGCCTGTTCGTGTCATCGCGCACCTCCTTTGCCGGCCGCAAGGTGAATCGCCTTCCGGACCCGGTTATAGGTCCCGCAACGGCAAAGATTACCGTTCAGGGCGACATTGATGTCGCCATCGGCCACCTGCTTTTTCTCTTTCAGGAGCGCCGCCGCTGACATGATCATACCGGGCTGGCAGTAACCGCACTGCGGTACGTCTACCTCCGCCCAGGCTTTTTGCAGCGGATGGTCAAGGGGAAGACCTTCGATCGTCGTTACGGACTTGCCGGCGCAGGAGGAGATCGGCGTGATGCAGGACCGGACGGCTTCGCCGTCCAAATGGACGGTACAGGCACCGCAGGCGCCGATCCCGCAACCGTACTTCGTCCCCGTAAGCCCCAATGTTTCCCGGAGCACCCAGAGCAGGGGCGTTTCGGGATTAACATCCAGGGTCTGCTTTTTTCCATTAACGGTCAGGTTGATCAAGGCCATCGCCATTCCTCCCTTTCGTCATTGATAATGCCTTTTAAAAATTTATTCCTCCCCCTGGGTAATGTCAAACTCGCTCCTTTTTCCCTTGACCAGTGAGGCTAATTTCCCTATATTCCTCACGCAAAAAGGGATCTTCCGGACATCACGCACCCGATGACCTGCCACCCCGGAGAGTAAGTCGGGGGACAAGGGCAGGAAGGGAGGCCGGAAAGGGGGTATCGTTCGGTGGTCAAAGCAGCTCGTGAATTTCAGGTTTTTGCCAAACCCTTTGGCGCCCTTTGTAACCTGGCCTGCCACTACTGCTACTACCTGCATAAGGAGCATCTCTATCAGGACGGCACACCATTGCGCATGTCCGATGACATCCTGGAAGAGTACATCGCCCAACACCTCGAGGCCTCCCCTGCTGCAACGGTCTACTTTTCCTGGCATGGCGGGGAACCGACACTTTTGGGGCTGGATTACTTTCGCAAGATTGTGGCCTTGCAGCGCAAATATCAAACCCCCGCTCAGCGTATCCGAAACGGCATGCAGACGAATGGCACTATCCTTGATGAAGAATGGTGCCGTTTTTTAAAGGCCGAAGGGTTTGCCGTCGGAATCAGTCTCGACGGCCCCAAGGAATTTCATGACCGGTACCGTGTCACCAAGGGACAGGAACCCACTTATGAAAAGGCGATGCGCGGCTATAAACTCCTGCGGCGGCATCGCATCCCCGGCGATGTGCTCTGTGTGGTAAATGCAGAGAATGTCCGGTACCCCACCCAGGTCTACCGGTTCTTCAAAGAGATCAGGGCCCCCTACCTGGGCTTGCTGCCCCTGGTCGAACCTCAGCCGGACCACACCGGCGGTGTAAGCGACCGCTCGGTGCCGGCGGAAGCCTTCGGCGTTTTTCTCTGCACCATGTTCGACGAGTGGTTGAGCCGGGATGTGGGCCGCGTCAAGGTGCAGATTTTCGAGGAAGTAGCGGGCCTGGCCCTGGGACAGGCGCCGACGCTTTGCATCTTTCAGGAGACTTGCGGCAATGTACCCGTCATCGAGCATAACGGGGACTTCTATGCCTGCGACCATTTTGTGGATGAGGCCCATCGCCTGGGGAACATCCGGGAAACGCCGCTGGTCGAACTTCTCGAGAGCCCGGCACAGAGGGCCTTCGGAGAAAGCAAACTCAAGGCCTTACCCCGCTATTGCCAGGCCTGCGAGGTCCGAGTTCCATGCCATGGCGGATGTCCGAAGGATCGCATCATCTCGGCGCCCGACGGCGAAGCGGGGCTGAACTACCTCTGCGCGGGCTATAAACGCTTTTTTACCCATTGCCGGCCTTTCGTTGCCGAGCTTGCCGCACTATGGCGCCGCCAGTCCCTAGGCGGGCCGGAGCCGCTGGTGCCGGACAAGGTTGTTTCCACCCCCGCCCAAAGGGCCCGCAACGCTCCCTGCCCCTGCGGCAGCGGCCGGAAGTATAAGAAATGCTGCCTGGGCAAGTGACAGGTCAGCTTTTCAGCTTTTTCTTCAAGAAAGCGATGGTGCGCTTCCAGGCAAGCTCGGCCGCTTCCTTGTGATATCTCTCCTTATTGGTATCGTTGTTGAAGGCATGTTGAGCTCCCTCGTACATATAGAGCTTGTAATCTACAGATGCCTTCTTCAGGGCCGCTTCGTAAGCCGGAATGCCCTTGTTGATCCCTTCATCCAGACCGGCATAATGGAGGAGCAGGGAGGCCTTGATCTTAGGGACGTCGGCATCGGCCGGCTGCCGGCCATAGTAGGGAACCGCGGCTACCAGATCCGGAGAGTTGACGGCCAGCTGGTTGGCCATGGCCCCTCCCCAGCAGAAGCCTACAACTCCTACCTTGCCTGTGGACTGGGGACGGGTCTTCAAGTATTTGACGGCCGCAAGGAAATTTTTTAGATTCTCCTGTCCATCCAGTTTGCCGATCAGCGTACGGGCGTTGTCTTCATCGGCGGGGGTCCCTCCCAAAGGCGTTAAAGCATCCGGGGCAAGGGCGGCAAAGCCCTCCAAAGCTATGCGCCGGGCGACGTCTTCGATGTGGGCATTAAGGCCTCGATTTTCGTGGACGACGACTACGCCGGGCAATTTCCCCTCTCCTTTGGGCCGGGCGAAGTAGGCACGCATCTCCCCTGCTGCGCCAGGATATTGTATATGGCTCACATAAAGGTGGGGGTCATCATTGGCGACCGTCGCAGCGTGGGCATAATTGTTCTCCAGTAAGGGCAGCAGGGCAACAGCGGCAGCGGTACTTCCGGTAAAGATAGATAATTTTTTGAGGAATTCGCGGCGGTCCAGTGAGCCATGATTGTATTCATCGTATAAGTCAACAAATTTTGTGTCCATGATTCCTTCCCCCTCCTGTTTTAAATTAGTTTGCGAAAAGAAAACCCGGCCATTTTTTTAAAAAATATGCCTCACTGTTAGTAATTTAGGGAAACAGGCGTTGAAAGTCAATCGTTTAGTAATATATTTTTGTCATTTTCTTTCCGGTTTAATGATGATATGTTTCACCGGTCAAAATTCAGGCCGGAGTTCTTCCCGTTATGCCCTCTCAACATATGATCTTTGCTGAAACCATTGCCCGCGAAGCCGGCAAGCTGCTCAAGGCTGAGTTTGCGAAAGAACACCGGATTGATTTCAAGGGAGAAATCAACATTGTCACCGAAGTTGACTGCCTCTCCGAGCAATTGCTGATCCAAAGGATCCGCCAGAGTTTTCCACGGCACGACATCATCACCGAGGAATCGGCCGGCCGGCAGACCGGCGCCGATTTCCGCTGGATCATCGACCCCCTGGACGGCACTACCAATTACGCTCATGGCTACCCCGTATTCTGTGTTTCCATCGGCCTGGAAATAGCGGGAGTCATCCAATGCGGCGCGATCTTCAATCCCATGAGCGATGAAATGTTCACTGCCGAAAAAGATGGCGGTGCCTTCTTAAACGGCGCGTTGCTGCACGTATCAAGGATGAAGGAACTCTCCCGGAGCCTGCTGGCCACTGGATTCCCTTATGATATCAGAGAAAGCGAAGAAAATAACATCGACTACTTTATTGCCCTGGCCAAGAAAGCCCAGGCGATCCGGCGAGCCGGTTCTGCCGCCCTTGATCTGGCCTATGTCGCCGCCGGCAGGTTTGACGGCTTCTGGGAATTGAAATTGCAACCCTGGGACACAGCGGCGGGCTGGCTCATGGTCCGTGAGGCCGGAGGCATGGTGACCGATCTTCACGGGAATATCTACGGGCTTGCTTCACCTCACATCCTCGCCTCCAATGGTACTATCCACCGGCAAATGATCGAAGCAATTGCCTCAGCGAAGTCATGTTAGCGGCCAGCGATGATTTCCACCAGCACCTGCCTTGTTCGCGGCCCGTCAAATTCGCAAAAGAAAAGGGATTGCCAGGTACCCAGCACCAGACGCCCCTCGTTGATAATAACCGTCTCCGCGGCGCCCAGAAGAGAGGCCTTGATATGGGCATCGGCGTTCCCTTCCCGATGCCGGTAGCCACCGCTGGCGGGAATCATCCGGTCCAGTGCTGACAAGATGTCCACCGGCACGTCGGGATCGGCGTTCTCATTGATCGTCACGGCGGCCGTCGTATGGGGGACAAAGACGTGGCATAACCCGCTTTTGACCCGGGATTCCGTGACAACCGCACTAACCGGCGCGGTAATGTCGATCATTGCACAGCGTGATGCTGTTTTGACGGTAAATTGCTTCATGTTTCATCCTTTTTTAACTGACGGCGGCGACCGGGGCGCATAATTACCGCAACAGCGCTAAGCAGCAGGAGGACCGTCGCCATGGCGCCCAGAGCCAGGGGCGCTCCCATGATTTCGGCCAGCAGGCCGGTCATGGCCATACCGAGGGGCACCAGGCCCCGATTGATAAAAAGCATGCTCAACACGCGCCCGCGATAGGCATCGGGAACATTCATCTGGATCAGGGTATTATTCGTTGAACTATAGGTCATATTACTGGCTCCTGCAAGAAAAAGGAAGATCAGCGATGTGGCGACCCAGGGGCTGAAAGCAAAGCAAAATAAGGCCGCACCGAAAGACATCATCCCCGCCAGCATATGGCCGATCCGCGGTTCGCGCCCCCGGCCGGCAACGACCAGCGCTCCGGCGATTGATCCCATGGCGGCGGTTGAGGTCAGCAGACCCAAGCCCACTGGTCCGATATACAGCACATCACGGGCAAACACTGCCAGCATGGTCATATAGGGTTGACCGAAAAACATGGGGATCACGGCCAGGAATACGAGGTAGCGAAGCAACCGGTTGCCCCTGAGAAACAATAAGCCTTCCTTTAATTCCTGCCATGGCCCTTTCTTCTTCTGACCGCCCCCCGTCGGCACATCTTTCAGGAGGTGGAGAGTTTGCAGGATGGCGAGGAAACTCAGGCCGTTGAGATAGAAAAGCCAATCAACACCAAGTAAGGCAATGAGGATGCCGCCCAGGGCAGGTCCCAGAACACGCGTCAGATTGTGAGTCGCGGAATTGAGGGCTATCGCGTTCGGCAGGTCTTCTTTGGGCACCAAATCATTGATGATGGACTGGCGCGCCGGCATGTTGAAGGACATGACTGCCCCCCTGAGCGCCGCGATCAGGTAAATCTCCCAAAGGTCAACCAGGCCCGTGGTGACCAGCGCCCCCAGGAGAAAAGCGAGGCCCATGGCAATACTTTGAGTAACTAGAAGGATCTTCCGCCGCTCCCAGTGGTCCGCGGCCACTCCGCCCAAAGGCACCAGGAAGATTACGGGAATCGCCCGGCACAGATTTACCAGTCCCAGGCTTAAGGGCGAATTGCTGAGCTCCAGCACCAGCCAATTGAGGGCAATATGGTCCATCCAGTCGCCGGAATGGGAAACGACTGTTCCGGTCCACAGGAGCAGGTAATTACGGTTACGAAGGGACGAAAAGATCTTGCCGAGGGATCCGGAACCAGGAGAAGCGGCACTCACACCCTTACTCATTTTACCATCGTCTCAATGCTTTCGACGTTTCCCGTTCGGTGATCGAGGACAAGGACCGTTATTTTCTCACCGGATTTAAGCATGCTCGCCAGATCGATAAACATGCTTACACCGTTGACAGGTTGGTCTGCGATTTCCAGGATGAGATCCCCCACCTCGAACCCTTCCTTACCCAAAGCGCCTTTGGCATCGACCCAGGAGATGGCAACTCCTTTTCTTTCGTCCAAACCGTATTTTTCGGCTTCCCGGGCTGTAATCGCCCTTACTTCAACACCCAGCCTTTCTTTGGCGGTTTCGGCCAGGACCTTGTTTGAGGATTCGAGATTCCCGATTTTGACGTTCAGTTCCAGCTTCTTCCCGCTTCTCAGGACAAGCACTTTTACCTCCCGGCCAGCAGGTGCAGCCGCGACGCTGTTGCGCAGCGAACTGGAGTCGGAGATATCTTTACCGGCAAAAGCGATGACTACATCATTCTTTTTCAGCCCACCCTTTTCTGCGGGGCTGCCTTTAATCACCTCCGCAACAAGTGCACCCTTCGCGGCGGTGATCTTGGCCGTTTTGGCCAGCTCCGGGGTAAGATCCTGAATGCTGACCCCCAGCCAGCCCCGCTCCACTTTCCCATGGGCAATCAAGGCCTTGGCCACCTGGGTGGCCATATTGCTGGGAATGGTAAAGCCGATGCCCTCGGAACCGCCCGATTCCGAAACGATAACAGCATTGACCCCGATTACCTCTCCATAGAGATTCAGCAGCGGACCGCCGCTGTTGCCGGGATTTATTGCCGCATCCGTCTGCAGAAAATCCTGGTAACTGCCCGGGTCCGAAATACCCTGCCGATGCTTCGCACTAATGATGCCTTGCGTAACCGTTTGATCCAAACCACGGGGATGGCCGATAGCTACCACCCACTCGCCCACCTCAGCTTTATCGGAGTCCCCGAATTTAACGTGAGGCAGCCGTTCCTTGACGGATATCTTGATCACCGCCAGGTCGGTTTTGGGATCAGTTCCGATAAGCTTGGCTTGATATTTTTGGCCGTTTGAAAGCAAAACCTCCAGTTTTGTCGCCCCGCCGGCGACATGGTGATTCGTCAGAATGTGTCCCTGCGGATCGATGATCATGCCAGTTCCCAGTCCCTTTGTTTCCCGCTTGAATTTTTTCGGCATTTCGGGGATATTGAAGAATCGTCGGAAGAAGGGGTCATTTTCGAAAGGCAGGAAGGGATTTGCTACCTCCTTTCGCTCGGTGACTTCAATATGTACCACCGCCGGTATGGTCTGCTTTGCTACCTGGATGATCGCCGTGCTGAGATCGACACTCCTCCTTTTCTCAGCAGCGGGTACGGTGGCCGGATAAATTAAGATCAGCAGCAGTGCGGACATTAACAAAGCCGGGGCAAACAGCCGGCGAAGTCTCTGGTGTCGGATGGGGTGCAACATACAAACCTCCGTAAAATAATTAAATTCTTCATGAGGCCGATGGAACGGTGATTTATTATAGGTTAATTGAGCGGTAATTACTATCAAAAGCTATGGATCGTATGGAATGTATTTCACAAACAACGCTTGATAAGGACAGCCATATAATTGATGCCGCACCATAGCAAGGCCGCCACGATGAGGAAATTGTTTATGAGGCCACATACCAAGAAACTATACCTGATCCTGTTATGGTCTTCCTTTTTGGCTTCCTTACCCCTGCCGGCCTGCTGCGGTGAAGCAGCAGCGCCGTACCGCTTGACCATGGAGGAGGCAATAGCCAAAGGACTACAGGCCAACATCAATGTCCTCGTCGCCGAAACCAGGTTAAAGGAAGCCGAGGGAACGCGTGAACGGCGCCTTTCCGGCTACCTGCCCCGCGCCCGCCTGGAAACCCCTTTCGCCTATCAAACCATAAACACCCAGTTTCAGGGCCTCAGCCAGCCCAACATACCACCGGTAGTCGGGCCCTTCACAACATACGACTTTCGCGTCCGCGTCGACCAGACGCTCCTGGACCTCCAGAATTATCACAGTCTTCAAGCCAGCGAAAAGGATCAATTGGCCAGACACCATGATTACCAGGACATATTGAGTCTGCTTATCAGACAGGTTGCCGGACAGTATCTGCGCTCGGAATCGGCCCAGGCACTGGCCGTTGCAGCTGAATCCCGCGTCCAATATGCGCAGACACTTGAACAATTGGCGCGTGATCAGCGTAATGCCGGCGTCGCTACCGGCCTCGATGTGCTCCGTGCCCAGGTTCAGCTCGCCAATGACCGGCAGAGCCTGCTGGTGGCCCAAAATGCCACAAAACAGGCCTTGCTGGTCCTGGCCCGCAACATCGGTTTAAGCCCCGGAACTCCGCTCGAACTGGCGGACACCCTTGGATACAGGCCTATCAATCCGCCGCTGCTTGAGGAGGCACTGCCCGGCGCCCTGCAAGGCCGTGCCGACTATCGTTCGCTCCTCGCTCAGCGGGAATCGTTGCAGGAGCAAATCAAATCATCCCGTTCGCGCTTCCTGCCCCGCGTAACCTTAAGCGGCAATTATGGCACCGGCGGCCAGCACCTTGACGAACTCAATGCCACGGGGGCGGTTCAGGCCAATCTCGTTTTCACCCTTTATGATCGAGACCGGGAAGGCGAGCATAAAGAGCTGGACAGCCGCCTGAGGCGTGTTGAACGCCAGCTTGCCGACCAGCGCCTGGGCATTGAACAGGACATCCGGGAAGCGATACTTAACCTGGAATCCGCTGCCGAACAGGTAAAAGTCGCCCAAGCCGGGCTGGAACTGGCACAGCAGACCCTGCAACTGGCCGGCGAAAGATTTAAACATGGCGTCGCCGACAATGTGGAGGTGGTAAATGCGCAGGATTCCCTGGCACGGGCACAACAGAATTCGATTTTCGCCCTTACCAACCATGTGGACGCCAAAATTGCCCTAGCGCGGGCCTTAGGGGATACCGGGAATACCTACAAGACGTTCTTAGGCATCGAATGAGGCAATTAACTCCGGGAAAGGTATAAGCCGCTATGAAAAGAATCCTCCCTTTAATCGTCTTGATCGCCCTGGCGCTTGCTGCCGGTATCTATTTCTATCCCCGTTGGAAGACACAGGAGCCGGCTGCCAATACCCTCCTCATCTCCGGTAACATCGAAGCCCATGAAAGCGAGGTGGGATTCAAGATCCCGGGACGGATCACCGCCCTGCCGGTGCAGGAAGGACAATATGTCAAGCAGGGCGATTTGCTTGCCAGCCTGGACGGCAATGACTACCATCAGCAGGTCAGGATCGATGAAGCAGTCCTTCAGGCACGGGAGGCCGAGTTGAATCTCGCGCGGGCGGGCAGCCGGACGCAGGAAATCAAGGCCGCAGAGCAGGCCATGCTCGACGCCCAGGCCGACCTGGAGCTGAAGAAGACCGAGCTCCAACGCTTCCAGGGCCTCTACGAGAAGGATGCGGTCTCGGCCCAGACACGGGACATTTCTGCTACCAATCTCAAACGTGCACAAGCCGCTTACGAAGGCCGTCGGCAGACCTACGATCAGCTCCGGGAAGGCGTCCGCAAGGAACAGATCGCCATCAATCAGGCTAATGTCCAGTTGGCCAGGCAGAACCTGGAACAGTCCCGCATCCGGCAGGGCGATACCCTATTGCGCGCCCCCAGGCCGGGAGTGATCACGGTGCGACAAGCCGCATTGGGCGAAGTTGTAGCGCCGGGCGGTCCTGTAGTAACCATCGCCGACCTGGACCAGGTCTGGCTGCGCGGCTACATCAGCGAAACCGACCTGGGACGGGTCAGTTGGGGCCAACCGGCCAAGGTCAAAACTGATACCTTTCCGGGAAAAACATACGAAGGGCGCGTCTCTTTTATCGCCTCACAGGCGGAATTCACCCCCAAGAGCGTGGAAACGCATAAAGAGCGCGTCACCCTGGTCTACCGCATCAAGATCGATCTGGATAATCCCAACCGCGAACTGAAACCCGGCATGCCCGCCGACGCGGAAATTGAACTTACAGGCATTAGACGATGATGCCGGAGACGAACCTGGCTATCGATGTGCGAGAGCTTACCAAGGATTTCGCAGGCCTTTACGCTGTCGATCATCTCAGTTTCCATGTTCGGCAAGGCGAGATATTCGGCCTGGTGGGACCGGACGGCGCCGGCAAGACAACGACAATGCGCATGTTGGCCGGTGTGCTGACACCCGATGCCGGCACGGCAACAGTTGCCGGCCTGGATATTATCACGAACCCGGAAGGGGTCAAGAATCACATCAGTTACATGTCGCAGCGGTTTGGCCTTTATGAAGACCTGACCGTCAATGAGAACCTCCGTTTCTACGCCGATCTTTTTGGCGTTCGCCGTACCGAGCGTAAAAAGCGCGCCGCGCAACTGCTGGAGGCCGCCGGGATGGGAGAGTTTGGGGAACGCATGGCGGGCAATCTCTCGGGAGGGATGAAGCAAAAGCTGGGACTGGTTTGCGCGCTGATTCACACGCCCCCGGTCTTGCTCCTCGACGAACCTACGAACGGCGTGGACCCGGTCTCGCGCCGCGATTTCTGGCGGATTCTTTATTCATTGGTTAGTGAAGGGGTCTCCATCCTCATCTCCACGGCCTACCTCGATGAAGCGGAGCGCTGCCACCGGGTGGCATTGCTGCATCAGGGACAGCTGCTTTTTTGCGATACGCCGCAGCAGTTGAAACAGAACTTACCGGGCGCCATAGTTGCCGTGATTGCTCCCGAACCACGCCGGCTGCGCGATTTGCTTGCGCAGGGGGAAGGAATTACCAGCGTGACCCTGGTAGGGGACGGCATCCACCTGGCAGTGGACGACCCGGGGAGAAGAATTCCCCAACTGCGCGCCCGGCTCGCCGCCGCCGGGGTACCTTTCGACAGTATGGAACAGGTCGCGCCTTCCATCGAAGACCTCTTCGTGGCTGCGGTCCAGGGGCAAAACGGGGAAAACAATCCATGAACGGCAATGGCCCCACCGTCATAGTAAAAGACCTGGTCAAACGCTTCGGCGATTTCACCGCCGTCGACCATATCAGCCTCGAAACCCGGGCCGGCGAAATCTTAGGCTTCCTGGGCCCGAACGGCGCCGGCAAGTCGACCACCATCCGCATTTTATGCGGTCTTTTACGTCCCACCTCGGGCCAGGTCCGGGTATCGGGTCTGGACGTGGTCCGCCAGCCGGAGGCGGTACGCCAGCAGATCGGCTATATGTCGCAAAAATTTTCC
>Ga0209514_10004163_pt1 | contig 19759 bp, 20 predicted proteins | sample Subgrocontami58m_FD_187452 | JGI IMG/M metagenome (GOLD analysis project Ga0209514, IMG submission 187452) | Subsurface groundwater microbial communities from S. Glens Falls, New York, USA - GMW37 contaminated, 5.8 m (SPAdes) (version 3) | ecosystem: Environmental > Aquatic > Deep subsurface >...
TGCGGCAGGCCGAGCCCGTGTTTGATCTCGCACGGCTGACCCACGGCGGTCCGGCCCGCTGGTCGCAACCGATCACCACACGGGGCAAACTGGGCGCCGAGACGGGTCCTTACGCCATCGACACCCTCACCTGGCCTGATGACAACCTTTGGAACTCCTGGATGCGGTTTGGCGCGTTCGATTTCTTCCGGGATGGCACCCGCGCCGCCATCACGACCTGGAGCGGGGACGTTTGGATCGTCAGCGGGATCGATGACAAGCTGGAGTCTCTAACTTGGCGGCGTTTTGCCACCGGCCTCTACGAGCCCCTCGGGCTGAAGATTGTCGATGACCAGATTTACGTCCTGGGGCGCGACCAGATCACGTGCCTCCACGACCTGGATGGCGACGGCGAAGCGGACTGGTACGAGAACTTCAATAACGACACCCAGAACACGGAGCATTTCCACGAGTTTATCTATGACCTTCAATTAGGTCCTGACGGGGATTTCTATTATCTCAAGGGAGCGCGGCACGCCCGCGACGCGCTGCATCCTCAACATGGAACGTTCAATCGGGTTTCGAGGGACGGACTGCGCAGCGAGATTCTGGCGAACGGGTTCCGTGCCCCGAATGGGTTGGGCATCAGCCCGGCCGGTGAGTTCTACAGCACCGACCAGGAAGGATACTGGATGCCTGCCAACCGGCTCAATCTCGTCAAGCCCGGCGGGTTTTACGGGAACGTCTGGTCCTGGTTTCCGGACGGGAAACCGACGAAGTACGATCCACCGATCTGTTGGATCCACCCTCGCGTGGACCGCTCCCCCAGCACCATGGTGCCGGTCACGTCCGAACGGTGGGGACCTTTGAAGGATCAGGTGGTAACCCTTTCTTACGGTGTGGGGCGGATCTTTCTCCTGATGCAGGAGACCGTGAATGGCATCCGGCAGGGGGGGATCGTTCCGCTGCCGGTCGAGTTTGACACCGGCGTCATCCGCGGCCGCTTCCATCCCGGGGATGGCCAACTTTACGTTTGCGGCCTGTTCGGATGGGCGGGCAACAAGACGCAGCCGGGCGGCTTTTTCCGAGTGCGCAATACCGGCAAGCCGCTCTATTCGCCCAGCGGCCTCCATGCCCTCACCAACGGCATCGTGCTCACGTTCACCCAGCCGTTGGACCAGGCCTCAGCCACGGACCCTGGCAACTATGGCGTGGAGGTCTGGAACTACCGCTGGACCCAGGAATACGGCTCGCCGGACTTCAAGCTTAACGGCGCGCGCGGGCGCGATCGGCTCCTGGTCGAGTTCGCCCAGATCTCACGCGACGCGCGTAGCGTCTTTCTCCGGCTCCCGGGCATCACGCCGGTCATGCAGATGAACGTCCAGATGAACCTGAAGGCGGCGGACGGCCAGCCCATACAAACCTTCGTTCACAACACTATCCACGCCCTGGGCGCGCGAGGGCCGGAGGAATGGCTGGGCGAACCGGTGCTTGCCATGGCGCCCCAGGCCGAGCCCCAGATTCAGCAGGAGGCTTTCGGCCTCGTGCAGACGCTCGTGTCCAACACCCCTGGCACCGAGGGTGTGGCGGACGCGCGCCAATCCCGCCTCGTGGCGCTCAACGTCCCGGCAGGGACCTCGCCGTCACCGTTTCTGCCGCCGGGGCCCTTCACCTCCACCTGGACCGGCTTTGTGAAGACCGAAGTCAGTGACACTTACGGCTTTCAAGCCATCGGCTCGGGACGCGTCTCGGTGACGGTGAACGACCGGATCCTCGTTCCCGCCGGCGAGGCATCTCCGCCCGGCGCGACGAACTACTATTGGGCCAACCTCAAAGGCGGGTTGAACCGAATCGAGGTCAAGTATGAAAGCCCGCTCGCTGGCGACGCCCGGTTGCGGCTGCTCTGGTCCACTTCCAGGCTGGCCATGGAAGCGGTGCCCCCAACTGCACTCGTGCACGAGGCCGCCGACGCCCGGTTGGGCCAGGGCGACACGCGTCGTTTGGGACGACAACTCTTTGCCTATCGCCAATGCTCGAAATGCCACGTCCCCGCGGTTCCTATCACCGATGGAATGCCCGAACTGGCGCAGGAAGGGCCTTCCCTGGACGGTTGCGCGAACCGTCTCAATACTGCGTGGATTGAACGTTGGCTGGTGAATCCCGCCGCGATCATTCCCGAGACGCTCATGCCCTCGTGCCTGCGCGGGTCCGCCAACGAAGCTGCGGCCCAGGCCAGCGACATCGCGGCGGCCCTTGCGGGCATGACAGGCGGGGTTGAGACCGCTCCAACCGACACCGTGAACGGTGGAATCCAACGCGCGGATGGCGCAACCAATACTGTGGCGCGGGGCGAGCGGCTCTTTGCGACTTTGGGCTGTGTGGCCTGCCATTTTCTTCCCGGCGACCACAGACTCGCCGAAGACACCCGGCGTCCGCTCGGCCATGTGCAAGCCAAATGGAAGGCCGCCGCGCTGGCCGCGTTTCTTCGAGCGCCGACCAATTACTACGCGTGGAACCGCATGCCGGACTTCCAGCTCAGCGTCGCTGAAGCCGAAGCCCTTGCGTCGTATGTCCTCTCTCGAGGCGAGCCAGCACCTGTCAACTCAACTCACCCTGCCGGAGATCCCGGGAGAGGACGCCAGGCGCTGACGTCTCTGGGCTGCGTGAATTGCCACTCGATCCCGGGCTTGGACAAGACAGCCGTCACCAGCCGCCTGGAGACTCTGGCTGGCAAAGATTGGACATCAGGTTGCCTGGCCGATGTGCCCGCTCGACGCGGAACCGCGCCTGATTTCAACCTTGCCGACCCTCAGCGCCAGGCGTTGCGACTCTTCCTGCAAAACGATCTCGCCTCGCTCGGCCGGGACGCGTGGCCGGAGTTTGCCAACCGCCAGGTCACCGCCCTCCGCTGCACCGCCTGTCATCAACGCGAGGGTGGATCGGATTTCTGGTTTGCGATCGAGTCCCAGGACCCGGCGAAAACGGCCAAGGCGGCCAATCCCTACGACGAGGAGGAATCGCAGGACAAGACCATCCACCGGACCCGCCCGCCCTTGATCCTGACCGGCGAGAAGCTGCGTCCCGAATGGGTCGCGCAATTCCTTGCCGGCACGCTCACCTACAAGCCGCGCTTGAAGCTCGAAGCCCGAATGCCCGCGTTCCCGGCCTACGCGAACGGCATAGCCCTCGGCCTGGCCCTGGACCACGGCATGAACACAAACTCCCCGGCCCTCGAACCGGTCAATGCCGAACTGGCTAACGCCGGAAAGGCGCTCATCCAAAAGGGGGCGCTAGGTTGTGTGGACTGCCACGCCGTCGGCTCCCAGCCCGCGCTGGCCGGCACCGACACCGCCACCATCAACTTCGCCCACATCCCGGACCGCCTGCTCAAGAGTTACTACGATCGGTATGTTCTGGACCCGCAGCGACTCCTCCCCGGCACGATGATGCCCAAGTTTGTGAGCGACGAAGGCCTTACCGGCATCACCGCCCACTTCGGCGGAGATGGCCGAACCCAATTCGAGGCCATCTGGAACTACATGCGCACCCTCCAGGCAGCGCCGTAGCCGGTGACTGGCGGGCAATGCCCCGCCCGGTAGGGCGCGTCTGTCTCAGCGCGCCGCTCTGGGCCCTCGCCCAGGCGTACGGCCACCGAACCCCGCCTGCTCCACCGCGGGGAACAACTCTTGTGCCCGATCTCGTCCCCGGACAGTAGGCGTGGACTTGCCTCCCAGCGATCACCGCGATTCATCAAGTGGCGGATCGTCCCGCAGCATTCAACTCACAACTATCTGGGCATACGGAGTTTACAAACGGCAATCACCCGATTGCCACAAGCAGTGGCCATTGTCAATAGCAAGAACTGACCCCATTTCTGACCCCCTTTCGCCCGCACCGTCTGGGCGACCACCCGTCGAAACGGCAGTTGGAGGAATCTAAATTCCTACCATTGGGTCGGTGTCGGTACCAACCTTGACGCGAAGACCCGCTCGGATGCGGCCCTCTCGGCTCTGGACGCCGAAATCACTGCCCTGCTCGCTGACCCAGAGTGCGCCAGCGTCACCAAAAACCTCGACGAGCTCAGAAAAAAGGTCGCCGACTCCAGGCTCCAGTTCCTGGACGAAGTGACGGATCGCAGCAAAGAAATATTCCGCGCCGTCCTTTTCCCCGACGACCCCCACTGGGACACCTGCAAAGCCTACTGGGACGAAGGCCGCTGGTTCCGGTCCAAAGTCACTTCCAAAGTGCGCGAGTGGTGCGAGAATCCCGACCGCAAATGGATCCACGAAGCCTTGAGGGTATAACGGTCAAAGACTGGCAGGAATACTTCAGTGCCCCGCTGCTCGCGGTTTGCGCCGCGCCGGCCCCGGCGGCACCCGAGCCGGAAAAGTCCTAGCCTCATGCATCAGAACACTAGAGGCACTTATTCGCTTCTAGTGTTGCTGACCCCTTCGAAACGAATCGGCTCACCGACATCCGCGACCAGTGCCAGAAAGCCGGCGTCGCCTTACATTTCAAACAGTGGGGCGGCGTCCTCAACAAATGGCTTTTCAGGTGAGCCTTCTCGCCGTCCCGCTCGCCCTCACCATTCTCCCGCCTTGGCGCGGCCGCCCGCCCCCAGGAAGAACGGGGTAGCTCGCAGCCAAACCTCCGCCTTGCCGGCATCTACGAAGAACGTCAGGAATGCGCCGCGTTTACGGGCCACCTGCTCAAGCAATCTTGCGTGCTTTGCCTGGTCCGGTCGCACAACCAGCGCAACGCGGGCGCTCCGTGGCAGCGTCTTGGGCAACGACTCACCAAGAGCGAATACTTCTGCCGCCTTGGGAATGGATTGCATGGCGGTGACATCCACCATAACTCGGTTCCATCGTCGCGCGGTCAGCAGTCCCGCGATTTCTTGCTGAACCGTTGTAGTTTCGCTCAGCGACATCTGCCCCTCATGGGTAAGGAACACGCTTCGGGCTTTGACCTCACGCTCCGCTTGCAGCCAGTCATCGAGTTCCTGCCCGGGGGCGCCGCCGCGTGCCTGGTGAATTTCGGAGGCGCGCCGGCGAATACGGTCTTCAGTGATGGACGCACTGTCCGCAGCGAGCGTTTTCTTTTCGAAGTCACGGTTTGCGTGGCTGATATCTTTCCGTACTGAGTTCTTTCTTTGTTTCATATTCTGTTCTTGTTCTCTGTTTGTTGCCGTCCCGCTCACATGGCGGTCATTGCAAATTAATCATCAATCGCCCCAGCCTCTGTACGAAGGAGTTCCACATCTGGTTTCGTTTGTTCACTAGGCGTGGACTTGGCCAACCCCGGCCGGCGCCCTTTCAGCAATCGATAACTCAGGTATCCCCCGGCGAGAATCAGCAGTAGCAGAAAAGTTGAGACGCCCAGCCGCTGGAAAAACGCAGCAACTTGTTCCAATTGGTCATGGAGGAAGAACCCTGGTAAGATGTATAGGCTGGCGTAAACGACGGAGCAGACACCATCCACGAGCACAAAGCGCAAGCCACCGACGTCTAAAGCTCCAGCCTGCGGCGGCGCCACCGTGCTTAATGGAAGGAACTTTGCCGCGGTAAGCATCCCTGCGCCTCGAAGGATTGAAGGTGTCTGGATGCCTGTATCCAGCCTCTGCCGAACGGCATGCAAATGCGGGAATAGGCGGAAGATGCGCCCTTTGCCGTGCCGTCCCACATAAAACCAAATTGTATCGGCTGCCAATGCGCCAACGGCAGCCCAGCAAATCGCGGTGAACAAACTCAAATGCTCGGCTGCAGCCAAAGCGCCGGCCGCCAGGAGAAATGGCGCGCCGGGCAACGGCAACCCACTCTGTTCTGCAAAGCCGATTAGGAAAAGGGGCAGACCGCCGTGCGACGCCAGGACTTGGTTGATTTGAGTCATAAATTGCAGCTTTCCCATCCGCCGCCCAATGACTTGTAAAGAGAGATGAGATTCGCCGAGATGGTGCGGTCGCTCTGAACCAGCGCATCCTGCGCCTGGTAAAGCGAGCGCTCCGAATCGAGCACGCGTAGAAAATCGGCCAAGCCGTTCGCGTAAAGTTTGTTCGCGGTCTCCAACGACTTCAGGCTGGATGCGACAGCGTCCTGCAAGGAGCGCCGGCGAACCTGTTCTTTCGCGTACAACACCAGTCCGTTCTCCACTTCCTCGAAGGCCGTGAGCACGGTCTTCTCGTACTTGGCCAGCGCCTGCTCTTGGCGGGCGTTTTGCACCTTGATATTCGAGCGGATGCGTCCGGCATCGAAGATTCTCCATTGCACGGTCGGTCCCAGAGACCAGAATTTGCTGTCGCCCGTGAATCAATCGCTGGCGCTGACGCTTTCGAAACCGGCAGAGCCCGTGAGGAAGAATTTGGGGAAGAGGTCGGATTTGGCCACGCCGATGTTTGCGGTCGCAGCCGCAAGCTGGCGTTCGGCTTGCCGGATATCTGGTCGTCGCAGCAGCAATTCTGAAGGCAACCCAACCGGCACCTGCGGAGGCTGCACAGGAATCGGTGAGGCTTGGCTCAACTCGGTCTGCCAGGTTCCGGGCGGCTGCCCCAACAAAACCTCCAAACGATGTATTGCCGTCTGGATCGAACTCTCCAGCGAGGGCACCTCGGCCCGGGTGGTGGCCAGGATGGTGGAGGCTTGTTGCACATCGAGGTCGCTGGACAGACCCTTGCCAAACCGATCGCGCGTGATGGCCAGCGTCTTTTCCTGGGCCTGGATGTTTTCCTGTGCAATGGCCAGGCGTGCTTGATAGCCGCGCAAATCAACGTAGTTTCGCGCCACATCCCCCAGCAGCGTGATGAGCACATCGAGCCGGCCAAACTCGGAGGCTGACACCTGGGCCCCGGCGGCTTCCTTGGCGCGGCGCTTGCCGCCGAAGACGTCAATTTCCCAAGAGGCGTCGAACCCCGCTTTATACACATTGTTCTCGAACGGCACACCGCTCAGCGGCAAGGAACCCAACAGGGGTTGATTCTTGGACTGGAGCTGGCGCGAGTACGAACTGGGCGAGTCCAGGGTCGGCCACAGGTCGGCCGAAGCGATGCCGTATTGCGCGCGGGCCTCAAGCACCCGCGCTTGGGCCATGCGCAAGTCCAGATTCGAGCGCACCGCGCGCTCGATCAACAGGTCCAGCCCGGAATCATGAAAAGTTTTCCACCAGTCGGTGAGGGCGACAGGAACATTGGTCTCACCACCAGCCAAGGGCTCACTCCAGTGAGCTGGCGCGGAGGTCACCGGCTTGTGGTAATCGGGACCGACCGCGCAGCCATTTAGGAACAGGAGGCTTGCCGTCAGGCAGCCGATAAGAGCAGTGATTACTCGTTTCATATTACATCAGTGGGCAAGCATGGGACCGCCTTTAGCGACGACCCGTTTGAGCAACAACACCAGGGGAAGCGCAATCAAGCAGATCATCCCCAGCAACCGGAAATCGTCCAAGTAGGCCAGTAGGTTGGCTTGTTGAAGCAGTTGCTGATAAATCTGAGACAGGGCGCCGCTGTGGGCCTGCGCGGTTCCCACATGCCCGGCCAAGGCGGCCTGGCTGGCCTGGACGGCATTTTGAAAAGCCGTGTCATACGGGGTGACGTGCGCCACCAGGGTCGCCTGGTGAGTTTGCGCGCCGCGCGAGGCCATGGTGGTGACCACCGAGATCCCGATGCTGCCTGCCAGGTTCCGGGCCAGCGCAAACAGGCCGGTGGCATTTCCCATCTGTTCGTTCTTGAGCGTCCCCACCGCCAGGGTCATCAACGGCACCATGCAAAGACTCATGCCCACGCCTTGCAGAAAATTCGGCCAGAAGATCTGCCGCGGAGCGAAGAACTGGTTCAGGTTCGCAAACAGCAACGCGCTGACGCCGGTGAGTAGTAATCCCACGCCAATCAGTTTGCGGTCATCCACCTTGCCAATGATCAAGCCCACCACCGGCATCACGACCAGAGCCGCCAGACCACGCGACATTTGCGCAAGGCCGCTTTGCAGCGACGTGTACCCCATCACGCCTTGCAGAAATAGCGGCAGCAGCGTGATCGGGCCATACAGCAGCACAGCGGTCACGCTCATCAGGATGGTGCCGACAGTGAAATTGCGATCCTTGAACACTCTCAATTGGGCGAGCGGTTCCTTCTCATGTAGCTCCCAAATCACAAAGCCTATGAACGCCAACACCGAGATCACCGAGAACCAGCGAATCCAGATGGCGGCAAACCAATCCACGTCCTGTCCCTTGTCCAGGACGACCTGCATCGTGCCCAGCCAGAGCGAGAGCAGGCCAAGGCCCAGGGCATCGATTCTGGCCGGCTTGGCGGTGCGGAAGTAATCCGGATCGAAAACGAACCGTTGCACCAACCAAGACGCCAGCAGGCCGACCGGAGGATTCATGTAAAAGAGCCAGCGCCAGGAATAGTGGTCCGTGACCCAGCCGCCAACGACCGGACCCACCGCGGGAGCGATAATCACTCCGAGGCCGTAAGCGGCCATGGCCACCCCACGCTTTGCCGGTGGGAAACTTTCCAGCAAGATGGCTTGGGAAAGCGGTATTAGGGCTCCTCCACCGGCTCCCTGCACGATACGGGCAAACACCAGCATCCCCAGGCTGCTGGAAGCGCCGCACACCGCCGAGGCGAGGGTGAAGAGCAAAATGCAGCCGAGCAGAAATCGTTTCCGGCCGAAGAGCGACGAAAACCACGCGCTGGCGGGCAGCACCACCGCGTTAGAGATCAAGTAGCTCGTTTGGACCCAGGTCGCTTCCGTCGTCGAGGACGCCAGAGAGCCGGCGATGTGTGTCAGGGAAACGCTGACGACATCCGAGTCCAGCACCTCCATGAACGTTGGCAGGACCACCGCAACGGCAATCAGCCACGGATTTACTTTAAGGTTGTTTTCGGGGTTCATCGCCTGAATTACTTCACGCGGACTTTGGGTTGCACGGACATACCCGGCCCCAGGGTCAAGCCCGAGCCGGCCAGACCCGATTCGTCTAACACAATCTTCACGGGCACCCGTTGAACGACCTTCACGTAATTGCCCGTGGCATTTTCCAGCGGAAACAGGCTGAAGCGCGCGCCCGCGCCGGATTGAATGCTCTCTACATGACCGGACAGTTTGAGCTGCGGATAAGCGTCCACCCGCACCGTGACTGGCTGGCCGGCGCGCATGTGCGTGAGTTGTGACTCCTTGAAATTGGCTACGACCCACACCTCGCGCGCAACCATGGAAAGCAAGGACTGGCCCGGCTGAACGTAAGCGCCGGCTTCAACGGATCTGCGAGTCACATAACCCGACTCGTGCGCTTTGACCTGCGTGTAGGACAAATCGAGTTCCGCCTGGCGCACGGCCGCTTCGCTCCGCTTGATCTCGGCGGCGGCGGTCTGGATGCTCGCCTGGGCCAGACCTACCTGAGCCTCGGTGGCGAGTTGTTTGTTACGCGCGGCCAAAAGGTTTGCGGCAGCCGAACGGGACTGGGTCGCGGCGAGATCCAACTGGCTTTCCGAAACTCCAGAAGTGCCGACGGCATGGTAGCGTTTTGAATCCGCCTCGGCCCCCTTGGCTTCGGCCTCGGCGGCGATGACGTTGGCCTTTTCCTGCTCGACCTTCGCCTGCTCCACCGTGAATTGAGCATCGGCCTGCGCGAGCCGGCTTTTCGCGGATGCGAGATTTGCGCGCGCCTGGTCCAGTTTTGCCTCGTAATCGCTCGGGTCGAGTTGCAGCAGCACGTCACCCGCATTCACCAATTGATTGTCATGCACTAGCACTTCACTCACCCGACCCGCCACCTGTGGGGCAATGGGTGTGACGTGCGCTTCAATGAAGGCATCGTCGGTGGATTCAAAAGGGGCGATGGTCCTTGCGTAATAGAACGCCAAGGTCACCAGAGCTGGCACGACATTCATTCCGATGCGGAGATAACGTCTGGTGTTCCTTTTCTTGGCGGCACCATTGCCGGGAGGCGAGCCCGTTGGAGCTTTTCCGTCGCCATTGGAATCGTCGCGCCGCAAGATGGGTGGTGTCTCAACCGGCGTCAGATTGCCGCGGGCACCCAAATCCCTCATGCCGATTTCCGCGCGCAAGTCTGTGTTATCAGGAGTAGCGTTCATGTGTTCTTTTTCTAACGTTCTGACTCCCTTAGCCATTTCTCATGCCAACCCCGCAGAGCAGATGGAACACATTGATGCCGAAATAGATGCGGCATTTTCATTAGGATCCTAAACCGCGACGGAATTGCAAACGTTCGGAATTCCGTCCTACTTAGAGTTGCAAAGCCGTCCTTGATCGGGCATTTAACCACCTATGGAAGCCAGTGCTGACTTTGACTCGAACTTCGATCCCAACCTCGCCCTGACCTTGCTCTTTGAGCTTGGGCGGGAACGGTCGGTCCAGGGTTTGATGGAGAAGCTGACCACTGCGGTTGTGACGCGCCCCTCAGCAGTCGCGCGGGCAGAGGTTTGGCTGATTGAGAAGGGAGACATCTGTTCGCAGTGTCCGCGAAGGGGCGAATGTCCCGACCAGACTCGTTGCCTGCATTTGGCTGCCGGCCGCAATAATCCACTGCCTGGCAGGGCGGACGAGGCTGCCTCGCACTGCCAGTTCGATACGAGGTTGCCTTTTGGCGTGGGGATAATCGGAAAGATTGCCACAACCGGACAGCAGGTCATGCTAACGGATCTGGAGCAAGAGCCGCCCAACCTTCTCCCAGTGGAGTGGTTGCGGCGTGAGCAAATTCGTGGATTCCACGGAACCCCCATCACGTTCAAAGGCGAGGTGCTGGGAGTAATGGCTGCTTTCGCCCGGGTCTCTGCGATGGACCAGGCCGGGGCCTGGCCGGAGGTCATTGCCCATCACATCGGCGGAGCCGTGGCCAACGCGCGCGCCTTCGAAGAAATCCAGCGGCTCAAAGCGCAGCTTGAGGTGCAGAACGCCTATTTGCAGGAAGAAATCGTCGAGGCCAAAGCCTTTGGTGAATTGGTGGGCCAGAGCTCGGCATTAAGGCACCTCGTCAGCCAGATCGACCTCGTCGCGTCAACGGAGGCATCCGTGCTCATCGGAGGCGAAACCGGCACGGGCAAGGAATTGGTGGCACATGAAATCCACAGCCGTAGCCGCCGCAAAGAAAAGCCACTCGTCAGGGTCAACTGCGCTTCCATTCCCAAAGACCTCTTTGAAAGCGAGTTTTTTGGCCACGCACGCGGCGCTTTCACTGGTGCCATCAGAGACCGGACCGGCCGTTTCGAGGCTGCCGATGGCGGCACACTCTTTCTGGATGAAATCGGAGAGGTTCCTTTGGATTTGCAGAGCAAACTCCTTCGGGTTCTGCAGGAAAAACGTTACGAACGCGTAGGCGAGGACCGCACGCGATTGGCGGATGTGCGGGTCATCGCCGCAACCAATCGCAACCTGAAAAAGGAAGTGGCGGCGGGCCGTTTTCGCGAAGATCTCTATTACCGGCTCAACGTTTTTCCCATCCAGGTCATGTCACTCAGAGAGCGGGTGGACGACATCCCGCTCCTGGCCAGGCATTTCGTGGAACTGTCGGCGAAAGAACTGCGTTGCCCCAAACCGCGATTAACACGAGCTGGTGTCTCCAAACTTCAAAGCTACGACTGGCCTGGCAATGTCCGGGAATTGCGGAATGTGATTGAACGAGCCGTCATCATCTCACGCGGAGGCGTGTTGGATTTCGACTTGCCCGCAGCCGCGCCCCCGCTAACTCTGCCGCACCCAACTGCGCGACAAAAGAGCGATAGCGAACCGGAATTCCTCACCGAGCCCGAGCTGCAACGACGCGAACGCGAAAACCTGTTGATCATCCTTCAGAAGACCAACTGGAAAATCAAGGGGGCTGACGGTGCTGCCGAACTCCTTGGCGTGAAGCCCACCACTTTGGTCACCCGGATGCAAAGAATGGGGCTAAAACGGCCGAACTAACCCATGTAACCAAACTGGCCCGCTGGTCGCTGCGCCATCACGCCGCCTCACAGCTTCGCCCAAACCTTGAGCATCCGCTCCCGCAGCGCCACCGGCCTCACGACGGCGATCATCTCGCGCATCTCCTCCTTCGCTGTTTTTACATGCTCCGCCGTAACTTCATGGTGTTTGTTCGTTTGTCGGCTGGCAGCTTCGTGTCCGTCCGCATGGACTCCGGTGGTCAGCAGCTTCGGCATGGCCCCCTCCAACGCTTGCCGGAAATCCTCCTGGCCAGGCCGGAAGTAATGTTTCAACACCACATCGGTGGTCTTGTGCCCGGTCACCCGCCGCACCAGCTCCAGCGGCACGCCGGCCGTCAGCGCCAGCGTGACCCACGTCACGCGCAGACTGTGGAAGTCCCGAACGCTCGCGCGCCTCAGACCGTTTGCGCGCTCGACCCGCAGCACCGACTTGTCGCCCTTGACCGCCTCGGCAACGCCGCCGGTCCTCCGCACCACCTTGCATTTGATCTGGCCCTCAATCTCGTTCAGGTACAGCGAAACTGTGCTCTGGCTCACTCCCACGCTCTTGGCGACCGTCCCCACGCTGGCCCCGCCGACGTATTCCCCGAACACCTTGCCCATGCTCTCCCTGCGCTCACCCGCCGGTAACGACGCCAGGTAAGCCTCGCCACGCTGACGCAGTTCCCCCACCGCGACCTCGGGCAGTGTCGGCTGCTCCTCCACCTTCTCACCTCTCGCTGCGGCCTCGGCCTTCGCCAGCTTCGACAACGCCGCCCAAAGCACCTTCTTCACCCGCCCCGTGAAAGGGTCAATGAAGAGGTCATGAAGGGGTCACAATCGACAATGGTGGCCCCAAGTGACCAGCGTTTCAAACGGACCTTCCTGCGCTTCCTCGGTCCTGCTTGCGGGCCAAACGGGAGAAGTAGCTGGCGCTTCCAAAATGAAGGGGATCCGCGATCCATTGCCGCGTCGGCGATTAACCCCGCAACCGTCGCGCCCAGGGCAGTTCTGGATCATCCACGGCTCCTGCTCACGACAGGATTTCCGGGATTCACAGGATTCCCTGTGGCCATGCGGATGGCTCTTCCATCCTGCCCATCCTGTTCATCCTGTCAGCCCTTCGTTTGCTCGAAGCCCTCGCAAGCTTCCGCCAAGGTGCTGAGGAAGGTCTTCCGATCGTTGTCATCGAGGAAAACCTGCTCTCGGCGATCGCCCCGGTTCATCAGGTGGCGCGTTCCCGTTTCCAGCCGTGCTTCCGAGCGCGAATTCTTGGACTCAAAGAGCACGGTAAATCGCGCGCCGGTGCCCAATTGCCAGCAGATGGATGACGTTGTTCGCGGTATCGAAGGTGTAAATCACGTGGTAATCGCCGACGCGCAAACGGAATCGATTGCTGGCGGCCAGGCGATGGTGAGGAAAGGTGGAAAGCCCCAGTCCCATCTGGTCGATCTTGGACTCGACGCGCGCCTGAAGTTGAGGCGGGAGTTCGAAGAATGCCGCGTCGAAGTGCGTGTAGAAAATCTGGAGAGCGGAGCTCATGGCAGCACTCAGGGCTGCCGCACGCGTGGTTGCAGCCCGGCGGCCATTTCCCGCTCGGATTGCTGGATCGTTGCTTCGAATTCCGGCGTAAGTTCCAGCCGATCTTCGGCAAAGTCATCCAGCCAGTCGCGAACCTGCTGCAATTCCGCAGGCGAGAGCTTTTCCAGTTTCGCCTCGATTTGGTCAACTTTGCTCATGGAACAAGAATGACCCGTTGCCGGGCGGGTTTCAAGCGCGATGCGCGGAAATGCGCTGGACCTCTAACCAAGGAGTCGCGTGGAGCACGAACCGCAGCCCGATCTCTTCTGAAGGGCGGTTGCCATTCGGGGTTGAGTCTCATGCTCGCCAGAGAACAAGAACCACGGATGACAGGATTGCACGGATGAGAGATGAATCTCGGAATCCCTCCCCCATCCGAGGCCATCCGGTCATCCGCGGTTCAATCGGTCCGGTCCATTGGCATCGCGGTGTGAGAGAGGGATCGATGTTTCGCTCCGGTGCGTTCTTTCCTTGCCTTGGAAGGCGATTTCGGATGACCCTCCAGAAATGGTCATCGGAAACCCGGTTTGTTTCCGGTGTTTCACTGCAGGACAGTCAATGCCGTTCGATTTACGGGACCATTCCAGTGGCGGCGCAAACTGCCTATGACTGAGACAGAAAAGATGGCACGGGAGATAAGCGAGCTGATGCGGTTGGCTGGCGATGACGAGCTCAGCATACCAGAGCCGGGTCCTTCGACTTCGGAGCTTGATTTCCTGAGGTCAGTGAAGCGGGAGTACACGAGACGCCTTCTTGAGAAGGTGCCGAATTACAGAGCTCTGAGATCTGAGGCGCTCATTCCCGATCTGTTCCTGGAGGCATTGAGGAGTCGCGAGGCTGAGCTGGAGGCGGCAGAGTGAACATCGAACGTTATCGGCGGCTGGCTCTGGTCGCCGGATTCTGGCGTTCGGTCGGCGACATGAATTATGGCGGAATACGGTGAATGGAATCGCAAAGGGGCAACCCTCAGCGACGTGACGGCTCAGAAAGAGTACGGGGTGAGCCGGGATTTTGTCGTGGAAGGCATCCGAGCCGGGAAGCTTGAATACCGCGAGGGAGCGGTATGGGGCAACCCATACTTGCGCGTGTTGAGGAGCCAACTCGAACTCTACATTACCGAACGGCTTGGCTCAAGCCAGTTGGCGAGCACCAAGACACAGACGGAGTTGCGGAAGGTCAAGAAGGAGATCGCGCGACTTCAGAAAGAACTGACTGCGCTCCAGGTTCGAAGGACCGAGCTTGAGCAAGCTACTGGAGGATCTGAAGGAGGCGCGCGAAGACGCCAAGGCACGAAGGATTGAAAGCGTCAGTTGTCGGGTATCATCGCCCGATAGAAACGGCTTGGATGGTTCGCGGCATCCAAGTCCATGTACTCTAGCACCCCGGTCAGATTGGTCAGGGTGGCGAGCGGCTGCCAGTCCATGAGGTTTGTCGAGAATTCGCTCTGAAAAGACAAGCCGGTCCAGGTCTGGAACGACAATCTGCCCGATGATCGAGTACCGATCTTGATGAAAGCTGGGTCTGCCATCAACAAGGCCGGCTTACTTGTGGCGATGCCGAACACGTTGCTCACTACCACGGAGTAAGGCCCGGCATCCGCCAGTTGAAGGTTCGTGAGCACCAAAGTGGCGTTGGTCGTTCCAAGGTTGTTCGTGCCGTTGAACCACCAGTCGTAGGATATGGGAGCATCACCCGTGGCGACCACGTTGAAAGTGGCATCGCCGCCGGGCAGCCCTGTTTGGTTAGTCGGATCCTTACGGATGAATGGCCGGAACCTTGAGTTATTCAGCCACACGTCCACGTAGGCGTTCGCCGTCGCAGGATTCAGGATGTGGAGCTCCATGAGATCCGTCTTGCCATCGCCGTTTAGATCACCGGGCTCAGCCAGCAGCGTGCTGGCGTTTCCGATTCGGACCCCACTGTCCGTCAAGCGGCCGGCACCGTTGTTGGTCCAGATCGTAGAGGGCCAACCCGAGGCGTTGAATGGGCCTCTGGCCAGGAGAAGATCGGTCGAGCCATCGTTGTTGAAGTCGGCGGCCCGGGCGTCACGGACTTGAGCGCCCAGGTTCTGGTTGCTGTTGGTGAAGTTCCCCTTGCCATCGTTAAAGTAGATCCGCGAGTAGTTGCCCCAATCGCCTTGGTCCCCGACGAACAAATCGAGCGATCCGTCCCGATTGAAATCGCTCAGAACGGCGCCTCGACTGCAGGCGTTGGGAATATTGTGCTTGCGGCAGATGAAGCCGCCATGCCCATCCCCCAGCCAGATCAGGTTGGTGGCATGAACCATGATCGGCGGCGGGGTGTGAGGAATCGCGACGTAAACGTCTGTGATGCCGTCGCCGTTGATGTCACCGGCGGCGTAACCGCACTGTCCCCATCCGCCCAGGTTGCGCAGTGTGTTGGTGAAACCGCCGTGGCCATCGTTCAGCAGCAGCCGGTCTTCAGATTGCCCGCCGACGATGATGTCGATCGCTCCATCGTTGTTGAGGTCGCCCAGGAAGACCCCACTGATATCGATATCGCACGGGATCTTCCTGGTTTCCTTGTACTGGTAATGTCCGTCGTTGAGGTAGATCACCCTGTTGCACAGCACGTCCACGTAGCCGTCCCCATTGAAATCGGCAAAGTAGCCTGCGTCGGGGCCAAAGGTCTGGCTGGTCATCGTGAACCGTCCCTGGCCATTGTTCAACCAGACGGCGTCTTTGAAGTAGGCATCGAGAGCCCCATCGCCGTTGATATCCGCCAGCTTGAGGCCCCAGGAGGAGTAGGAACTATCCAGTCTCTGCCCGGTGTTGGTGAAGGAAATCTGGGCGTTGGCCATAGCGGCAAAGGCTATGGCTGCGATGGCGGTCGAAACGAGCGGCACGATTGGACACGCCAGTCTGCCGAACCTCATCCCCAGGGTGTTGCCGGATGCCCACGCCGTCAGTTTTGCGCTTTGGTTCATAGTATTCATAGTATTTAGCGAGTACCCCGCCGTTCTGTGTCCGTCGGCGACACCTTTTCCACGATGAGCATCTCGACTGGCTCACGGGCGGGAATCAGATCAATGCCCGCTTGGTCGAGCAGGGCATGTCGGATGGCTTCGGCGTTTGCGTCGTCCCCGGCCTGAGGCTCCCATTCAAGCTTGATGTCGTAGCGCTCGGCCAGGCCGGTGCGGTCAATGAGTATCCGTTGGAGTTCGGTCTCGAGGTAATTGGCGAGGTTGGAAAGCGGCTCATTCCGAAGGACAACTTTGCCCTTCATAGCGTCCACGGAGCCGTTTTGACCCTGGCTGCGTAGGAGTTTGGGTGCCGCGACATTTGCGATGGTCAGGACCAGGACATCCGCGTCGCGAGTTTCTCGGCGCGCCACCAGTCCGAATTGCCTCTTGATTTCCTCCCGCAACGCTTCCATGGGCCGATTCGGAAGGGTGAGCAGCAGGTCAAAGGCGCCCTTCGGCGCATCCGGGGGAAGAACAATTCGTTTCGATCTGAAGTCATAAGCGGTGGAGAGCAACTCGCCCAGCGACATGTCGCGGATCATAAGTCTCTGATCAGTAATCACTCCGCGCCGGCCACTGTTGGGGAACCGGGTCTCTCGCAGGACAAGCATGGGAGGGGCTTTTCCCAAGGATCGCGAGTCAACATTCGCGAAGGTGTCTTCCAGCGAGGGTGTGAAGGACTTCCGTACAATCAGCGTGGTTGCTCCCGTCATCAGAAGGACGGCAACGCCGATCGCCATCGCGGATTTCAGTCTGGTCCAGGCCAAGTGCTTCAGAGTGGTTTGGATGAGGACCAGGGTTGAGGCCGCTACGGCGGTTCCTTTGACGGTCGCAGCGGCGGCGCAGATCGCCAGCCCGGCGGGGGCTGTCTGGACGGCGTTGGCCGAGATAGCCGCCGCTATCGCGGAGACGGGAAGCACGATGCCCCGCCTGGCAAAAACAGCTCGGAGCCTCTCCAGACCCGGGACACTCGTTTTTGGGCCGCCCGTTCCTGCAGCCCCATCGCGTCACCGACCTCGCGCAGGCTCTTGTTCTCGAAGTATCGCAGCACCAATGCGTTTCGGTCAGTTGTCCCAAGCTGTGCCATGGCCTGGTCCAACAGCGGCGCCAGCTCGTTCCAGGAGGAGGCGGGTTCCTGAGCGGTCGATTGCATGTATGCTTCCTGCTCGTGGCGTTGGCGACGATAGCGGATTTTCAAAGCATCGCAGGCGGCATAGCGGGCGGTGCGGTAGAGCCAGCCCGACAGGATGGTGTTCCGACTCAGAGACTTCGCCTTTCTCGCGAGAATGATGAACACCGCCTGCGTAATCTCCTCGGCGAGGTGCGAGTCGCGAACCTGACGGAACGCCACCGAGTAAACGAGATTGGTGTGACGCGCAACCAGCGTCGCGAAGGCTTCTTCAGACTGGCGCGTCGCGTATGCTCGCACCAGTTCCAAGTCGTCAGTCATCATCTCACCAGTGTACGGACGCTCGATCGAAAAGGAGACATCTGTTTCTTCTTTGGCACGCGCGCGTTCATCGAGTTTGTCATCGAACGTCCCATACAACCCTGAGCCGCCAGCTCGGCGGCCAGACCAAAACCACGGATGACAGGATGACACAGATAGAAAATGAATCTCGGAATCCCTTCCCCATTCGAGGCCATCCGGTCATCCGCGGTTCGATGGCCTGGCTCTGTTGGATGGCTCAATCCTCTTTGCAGCGCTTGGGCCGAGTGCGCCCGGTGCCCGAAATCCTCCGAAGCTGAGCTGCGCCGAGCGTATCGTGAAGGCCCGCGTCAGGGAGGCCGTGATCACCACACCAATCACGATGTCGCGTCGCGATAGGCACCCCAAATCGCCACCAAAAGTTGGATCGCGACATGGTGTCGCGATCCCCCAAGGCAGTCATCAGACCGACGCATTGTCACGACACAACGCAGTAAAACCCGACAACGAGTTGACACCTGTTACGGGGGTTCCTACCGTGCGCGCATGACGTTGCGCGGCAAGAAACTGGGCATCCTCCTCTCGACCAGGCCTGACCTGCCCGCGTTTCGGCACGGCGTTCACCTGGCGAGCGCGGCGCTGTCCGAGGGTGTGGACGTCTATCTTTACTGCATCGACGATGCCGTCCTTGGCGTGGGGGACGCCCGACTGCAGGCCCTTAAAGACCGGGGCCTCAAACTCTACGCTTGCGCCTACGGCGCCCAACGCCGCCGCATTCCGCTCAGCGACATGGCCACCTTCGCCGGACTCACCGTCGTCAACGACCTGGTATGCGGCACGGACCGGTTCGTGAGTTTCAACTGATCGTTACCTATCGTGACCTTGTTCCATGACAAGACTCAGCGGTCCCGATGAAACGCCTCCTCATCATCATCGCAACGGATCCCCGCACCAGTCCGCGCCCGGCGGAGGCGGTGAGGATCGCGGCGGGAGTGGGCGCATGGAAGAAGGTCGAGGTGCTGGTCTATCTGCGCGGGGCGGCGGTGCTCGCGTTGGGGGAATATGCGGATGATCTGATGGATGAGGACAACTTCACCCGTTACCTTCCCATCGTGGGGGAATGGCGCTCTCCGCTCTATGTTCAGCAAGGAACTCCGCTACTGCGCAAACTGGGAGCATCCCCGTTCGATTACCGGGAGATCAGCGATCAAGCCCTGGCGGACTTGGCGGCCAGTTGCGCCTATGTGGCGCGTTTTTGAGGCCGTGCATACCATCCTGCACATCCTGACGAACCCAGAGGACGCGCTTGCGCGAGAGATCATCACCCTTCAGCAGGCTGGGAACCAGGAGACCGTGAAGGTGGCGGACTTGACTGTGCCGGAGCCCGATTACGAGGCGTTGCTCCGCGAGATCTTCGCGGCGGACGCGGTCACGGTTTGGTAGGAGGCTTGCCTGAGGGCAGTATCAGAACACTTCCGGCACGCCTTCATCGAGGATGCGCAGGTGCTTGGTGAGGCCCTGTTGCAGCGCCAGTTGCCGCAACCAGCGGGGCGGCTCGTCCATATCCTCGAAGGAGAGCCGGAAGGTGCCAAAATGCATCGGCACCAGCCACTTCGCCTTGAGATCCCGGTAAACCTTGATCGCCTCGTCAGGACCCATGTGCACGTTCCGGAACGATTCGGGATGATAGGCGCCGATGGGCAGAAGAGCGATCTCAGGCGCGCAACGGCGTCCGATTTCCTTAAACCCTTCGAAATAAGCGCTGTCGCCGGCGTGATAGACACGGCGGCCCTGGTGTTCCAGGACGTAGCCGCCGTACCCGCGATGGTGGTCGCTGAGGGTGCGCGCGCCCCAGTGCTTGGACGGCGTG
>Ga0209514_10004166_pt1 | contig 19748 bp, 17 predicted proteins | sample Subgrocontami58m_FD_187452 | JGI IMG/M metagenome (GOLD analysis project Ga0209514, IMG submission 187452) | Subsurface groundwater microbial communities from S. Glens Falls, New York, USA - GMW37 contaminated, 5.8 m (SPAdes) (version 3) | ecosystem: Environmental > Aquatic > Deep subsurface >...
GCTCCCGCCATAGACCACGAGGTCTTGCGGGCGTTCGGCGACATCGGGGTCAAGGTTATTCATCAGCATCCGCATCGCCGCCTCTTGAACCCATCCTTTGCATAAAAGTTTATTTCCCCGTGGGGCACGGATCGCTTCAGGCATAAAAGACTCCAAGTATCGTAGTTGCCGCCCGCCACTACTGCTTGGCGGACAGGCATTCATGGGACAAAACTACGCCCGATAAATCGGGCAACTACAAATGCGTTACGCTCTTTCCAAATACTCCCCGGTTTCGGTATCTACCTTCACGCTGTCGCCGGCCTCGATGAACGGCGGGACGCGGACGATAAGGCCGTTCTCGAGCGTGGCGTTCTTGAACTGTGCCGATGCGGTGGCGCGTTTGACCGAGGGATCGGCCTCGACAACTTTAAATATCATCGTCTGCGGGAGTTCAATGCCGACCGCCCTGTTCTCGTACATATCTAGCTGCACATGGCAATTGGGCTGGAGATATTTTGCGTAATCGCCAAGGACCTCTGCCGAAAGGGTCATCTGTTCATAGTTCTCGGTATTCATAAAGTGGAACATGTCCCCTTCGGAATAGAGATACTCCATATCGTGCTGCTCCAAAACGGCGCGTTCGACCTTTTCGTCGGCATTAAAGCGGTTCTCGATTATCTGACCGCTCTTCAGGTTTTTGAGCTTGGTTTGCACCATCGCCCGCCAGTTTCCGGGGGCAACGTGCTGGCGAGAAACGACCTTCCAAAGGTCGTTTCTAAAAATTATCACCATTCCCAGTTTGACTTGTGTAACCGGCATCATAGTGACACGCACTCTAGCCCACAAAACGGGCGTTGTCAAGATTTCAGCGCAACATTTGACATTCGATTTTTCACGTGCTAGCAGTTTCGCCACTTTGTAGCGCAGGACTTTAGTCCTGCCAATAGAACCAGCAGGTCTAAAGACCTGCGCTACGTATCCTAGGGGGTACATCCTATGAAAAACAGATGGCTAGTCGTTCTTGGCGCCCTTATCATTCAGATCAGCTTGGGCGCGGTCTATATCTACAGCGTATTTAAAACGCCGCTTCAGCAGATGTTCGGCTGGGACAAGTCGCAAGTCGCGCTTCCGGCACAGATGATACTTGTATGTTTCGCGCTGGCGGTGATCTTTGCCGGGCGTGTGCAGGATAAGATCGGACCCAAATGGGTGGCTACGGTCGGTGGCATCGTCCTTGGTGCCGGGCTCATCATGGCCAGCTATGCGACAAGCCTCACATGGTTCGTCGTAACGTTCAGCGTGATCGGCGGTATCGGCATCGGCATCGCCTATGTCTGCCCCATTTCAGCATGCGTCAAGTGGTTCCCTGATAAACGCGGGCTCATCACAGGCCTTGCGGTGGCCGGATTCGGCGCCGGCGGGCTGGTATTTGCGCCAATCGCAAAGTCGCTCATTGAATCGTCAAACGTTTTACATGCGGTAATGATCCTTGGTATCATATTCCTCGTGGCGGTCGTTATCGGCGCGCAGTTTCTCTCTGCCCCTCCGGCCGGCTGGAAGCCCGAGGGCTGGAATCCTCCGGCGACATCCACCGCCGCAGTCAAGGTGGACTATTCGTGGGGCGAGATGCTTGGCACGCCGCAATTCTATCTGTTATGGCTCACGTATTTCGCGGGTTGCACGGCAGGGCTTATGATAATAATGAATGTCTCGACCATCTGGCAGTCATTCGCGGCTTCCGGCTCTGCCGCCAGCGGGACATTGGACGGCGTCATGTTCGACGGGATCAAGACGGCCGGGGCAACGGCGGTCAGCGCCATCGCGATATTCAACGCCGTCGGGCGCATCGCGTGGGGCAAGGTGAGCGACTCGATCGGCAGCAGGACAAAGACGCTCGTCATCATGTTCGTCATCTGCGCGGTCACAATGCTGTTATTGAATCGCTTCACGACGTATCCTTTATATATCATCGGCACCGGCATCATAGGCTTCTGCTTTGGCGGATATCTGGCGCTCTATCCCGCGATCACGGCAGATTACTACGGAACAAAGAACGTTGGTGTGAACTATGGATTCGTCTTCAGCGCCTATGGCGCCGGCGGGCTATTTGGCCCGTGGCTGCAGGCAAAGCTGGTTGAAAAGGCGGCGACGCTGAACCTCTTGAAGGACGGCGCGGCGAGTGGGACGTTTGACATTATCAACTACAAGACGGCCTTCATAGTTTCAGGGATCATGTGTGTCGCGGCGGTTATACTCACAACATTTGCGCGGGCACCAAAACCGAAAGAGATCAAAGACGCGGCACCGTGCTGTTGTTCGTAAGATCGCCCCGTTCATAATTTATGAGGCTCGCGTAGAAGACCATCTCCGGGTGCTTTCCCTGGATGTAGTTCAGTTCCCACTCGCTCTTAAAGAGCATCATCGGATATTCTCGCGCGTCATAAACAATGTGCTCGTGATAGTAACTTTCAAATTTGTCTTGTTTTGCGCGGTCGGCGCAGCGATACCAGCGAGAGTAGGTATAAGGCATCGGGTAAAAACTCGCGTCGGCCCCGTATTCGTGCATCAGCCTGAACTTCACCACCTCGAACTGCAGTTGTCCGACAACCCCAATGATCTTGTCTGAATTGTGTTTCCGGCGAAAGAGCTGGGAACTCCCCTCTTCGGCAAGTTGTTCCAGGCCCTTTGTGAGCTGTTTGATCTTGATTGGGTTCTTGAGCGTCACCAGACTGAACCGGTCCGGCGAAAACTGCGGGATGCCGGTGAACTTGAGCTTTTCGCCCGAGGTTATTGCGTCGCCGATCATCAGGTTGCCGCGATCGTGAATGCCGATGATGTCGCCGGCATAGGCGCGGTCGATGTTACTGCGCTTCTGAGACATGAATTGAAGCGCGTTCTTGATCTTGAACTGGCGATCCGAGCGCACTTGATAGACGCTCATCCCCTGAAAGAATTCCCCGGAACATATTCTTAGGAACGCCACGCGGTCGCGATGCTTTGGGTCCATGTTGGCCTGTATCTTGAACACGAGCCCGGTGAACTCCGGCTCGAAGGCGTCAACGAGCCTCGTCTCCGCAGGTCGGGGGAGAGGCGACGGTGCGTAGTTGATGAATGTCTCCAGAAGTTCCCTGATGCCAAAGTTGTTGATGGCAGAGCCGAAGAACACGGGAGTTAGCCTGCCCGACAAATAATCCTCTCTCCTGAACTCTTTGCCGGCACCGATGATCAGCTCCATGTCATCTTTTAACTTCGCCAGCAGACGTTCGCCGACCGCCTCCGTGAGCCCCGGGTCATCCATATCTTGAATGAGTCTGACATCCCCCTCGGGCGTGATCAGACGAACGCATTTGTTCATCAGGTCATAGACCCCGCGAAAATCGCTTCCCTGCCCGATGGGCCACGTCATCACGGTGCAGGAGAGGTGGAGTTGCGTCTCTAGTTCGTCGAGCAGTTCAAAGGGATCGCGCCCCTCGCGGTCCATCTTGTTCATGAGCGTCATGACCGGCATATTGCGGTCGCGGCAGACCTGAAAGAGTTTCTTCGTCTGAGCCTCAATGCCCTTGGCGGAGTCGATCACCATAAGGGCGCTATCGACCGCAGTCAGCACACGATACGTGTCCTCGCTGAAGTCGGCATGGCCCGGGGTATCCAGCAGATTGATCTCGTAACCCCCGTACGAAAATTGCATAACGGAGGAGGTGACCGAGATGCCTCGCTGCTTTTCGATCTCCATCCAGTCGGAGGTGGCGAACTGTTCCGAGCGCTTGGCCTTGACCATCCCAGCCATCTGGATGGCGTTGCCGAAGAGCAGCAGTTTCTCGGTGACGGTCGTCTTACCCGCGTCCGGATGCGAGATGATCGCAAAGGTCTTGCGGCGCCGGATCTCCTCGCGCGCCGATTCGTTAATAGTGTCCATCTGCCAGCTCATAGGCGCATATCACTATAAAAATCTATACAAATTTTTGTCCGATAGCAAAAACCGCCAAACTGCCCTTATACCGTCATATATCCCCTCATAAGCCATAATGAAGTGTAAATGAGGTGTATTTGAGCTGGTAAAAGACGTAAATGAGCCGTATTTACCCCCGTTACGCCTCACGTTTTGAGCCGATGAAGCGCAAATGAAGCGGTAATGAGGTGGTATGAGCCGTATTTCCCCCCTTTGAAAAAGGGGGGCCAGGGGGGATTTTCCCCTCTCCCCCGGCGGGAGAGGGTCAGGGTGGGGTAGATCACTTCTCCCCGACCGTCACGTAGAAAGTCCCCCTCAATTGGCCCTCTCTTTTGACCGTCCCCTTGGTTTCAAGGCCAGCCAACAACCGGTTTGCGGTGCTGTCGGAGATTTTCAGCGCGTCCATGACTTCTTTTCTGGTGACCTTTCCATTCGTCTTGATCATTTCCAAGACCGTCTGCTCCCTGTTCAAAATAACCTCTGGATTTTTCCCGCTTTTTACCTCATACAATTTTTTGCTTGCCTTCGATCCAAAGAAAATGCCCAGCACCTGCAATGCCACGCTAGACAGATCGGCCGGCAGAGTATATTCGGTTTTAAAACTACGCACGACAAAGGCGACCAGAAAGAAAATAAACCACGCATAGACAAAAACCTGTCCCCACTTGCTTTCGGGAGCGTTTCCAGTCCATCGCCGGATCTCCTTGTCCGCAGCATATGCGCCGGTCAAGGCGATATAGATCACCATCATCCCGCTCGGAATTTCAAACGCCCCCTTGGCAACAAAGTCATAGATCATCAGCCCAAGGTAAACAACGCTGTAAAGCGTCAGAATCGGAAACAGCACCGACATTTCGTTAAACGTTTTTTTAACATCCATAAACACCTCCGCATGGATTTAATCCAGCAAATAACTTTCTTCCACTCTTGAAAATAAAGCAAGGACGATCGTCATCGAACCAATGAGGACCAAGGTCACCGTCATATTCCAGTCTACCATATATCCCCAGATAACGTTCAAAAAAGCAAGGCTAAGATTGTATAACATTGAAACGAGTGAGAGGACAGTTGCCCGGTTATGTGATTCAATGTGTTTGTTCATGTAGTTCTGAAAGAGCGCCCCCCTCGTTAGGCCAAAGGCCGCTATCAAGACAATAACGACCACCGCCAGAACGACATTTTTTGTGATGCCCATGATAACGAAAGAAAGGCCAATGACAAGCGCGGTGAGAAATATATAGTTCCTCTTTCCACCAAATAGCCTCTCCAACTTCGAGAAATTATTCAGGACCATGACCTCCAAGATCGTCATCATAGCGCAGACAAAGCCGAACCACTGTATCGAAACATTCAATCTTTCCAGCACCACCTGATAGATCCAAACGATGAAGAAAGAGAGCGTCGAGATCGAGATAAGATCAAATGCCAATATTTGAAGGATCTTGTGGTGTCGTAGATATTTACCGCCTTCGATTATTGTTTGCAAATATGTGGTAGTTCTTTCTCTCCTGCCTACTTTAGGCTCTTTAAAGGTCATGGCAAGCCCGCTCGCCAAAAATAACGGAATTGCCATGAATAATATTGTCCAGCGCAGGCCAATATATTTAGCGATCAGGCTTCCAATGGGGGCTGCGATCATTATTGCGACCGACCCCAAGCTTTGCCACCGGCCAAGTATCTTTTTGGACCGAGCCTCTTCGCCCAGTTCTTTTAGTGAGTCATAGACCATGGCCTGGTCCGCGCCGGAGGCGAGCGCCGTGCCAAGCCCCCACAATGCCTCGCCCAGCATGAAGACCCAGAAATTTGGATATGAGCCGTAAACCAGGGCGGCGATGCCGGTGACAAGTCCGGCCAGGGCAAGGCTCGTCTTTCTGCCAAAACGGTCGGCAATTGCCCCTGTGGGCACCTCAAATATAAAGATGGTAAGCATGTAAAAGGCCTGGAGGATCATCACCTGCGAGAATTTAAGACCTCCCCAAACCGTGAAAAACGGGATATTGACACCGGCAAAAATATAAAACATCGTGAGGAACTTGAAAGTACACGCCTTTGTTATGTTCCTCCTGTAGGCTTGCTGTTCGTTGGGCGTCATTATTACGCTAGTTCTGTCTTATCTATGATACTTTGGCAAGATTTTTTGACCAGACTTCCATTGAGAAACGTATTGACTTTTGTTTCACTATAATATATAGTTTCACCATATGGTGAAACAGGCGTTTACAGCGAAACAACTTTCAGGAAAAAACATGCTTAAAAGAGCACAGAACAGTATAATGTCTGTCCTTTCAGATATCTCCTTCCTTGAGCTAAAGGGCTTTAAAACCAATGTGTTAAGCGTTCTTATTTCCGGCAAGCCCTTAAAATTCATTGTAAAAGTTATATCACAAGGCGAACCTCGTCTTGCAAGAATGGCAATTGCCCAACTTAAAGAAAATCTTAAGGGCACTAAAGTTTTCTATGGCATGCTGGTTGCTCCTTATTTCAGTGATGCAAGCAGGCAGATATGCAAAGAGGCGGGCATAGGCTGCATTGATCTGGCTGGAAATGTCTTCATATCCTTCAGGAATGTATTTATAGACAGGGGCGGCAGGCCCAATCCTTTCGCTGCTACTCGTCTGTTAAAATCTGTATTCTCCCCGAAATCAAGCAGAATACTAAAGGTGCTTCTGTCAGAACCTTCAAAGAAGTGGTATGTTGAAGACTTATCTAAAGAAGCAGGCATCAGCATGGGTTTGACCTCAAGGATGAAACAGGCGCTTCTTTCCGAAGAATGGATCAAGGAAGAAAATAAGAGCTTCTATCTTGTTAAACCGGAAGAAGCGCTTAACCAGTGGGTTAATAATTATTCCTATGAAAAGAATTTGGTTTTTTCATTCTATTCAGGACTTTTAGAAGACCAGCTTGAGGCGGCGATCAAAAAAGCGTGTGAAAAAAGGAAGTATCGTTATGGCCTTGCATTATTTTCAGGTGCAAGGAAGGTGGCGCCATTCGTAAGATTCATGCGGTTTTTCTCATATATTGACGGTAACATCGAGGATATTGCAAAAGACCTGCAACTGAAAAAAGTAGAAACCGGAGCGAATGTAACGCTTCTTCAGCCATACGATGAAGGTGTTTTCTATGGTCTTCAGGATATTAACGGCATTAATGTCGTATCTGACATCCAGCTTTATCTTGATTTGAAGAGTTTCAAAGGGAGGGGCGAGGAAGCGGCACAGGCGATCTTTGAACAGAGGATAAAAACCAAATGGTAAGCAAGAGCCAATACGCAGACAAAGAGGTTAAGGCTTGTAGATCTGTCCTTCTGGAACTTGTTCATCTCCTTGGCGAGATAAAGGATGAAATTGTGATAATCGGCGGATGGACCCCGGCATTTCTCTTTCCACAGCTTGATGATCCCCATGTTGGCAGCCTTGACATTGATATTGCCTTGAACTTTTCAAAGATCCCTGATGATACTTACCAGACGATCTTAAAAGCACTCCTTAAGCGTGGTTATGTGCAGGACAAAGAACAACCTTTCAGATTTTTCAGAAAAGTGATGATCGAGGGAACAGAGCCGATAAGTGTCGAAGTTGACCTCATGGCAGGAGAATACGGCGGAACCGGCAAGGGGCATAGAACACAAAAAGTTCAGGATATCCGGGCAAGAAAGGCCAGAGGTTGTGATCTCGCCTTTGATTCTTCGATCGCTGTTACCCTCGAAGGGGAACTTCCTGGCGGAGGAAAGGATAAGGTAAACTTTAAGGTTGCAGGGATCGTCCCATTCCTTGTGATGAAGGGAATGGCGATGTATGAGAGGATGAAAGAAAAAGATGCCTATGACATTTATTACTGCATCGAACATTATCCCGGAGGCATAGAAAGGCTTGCTTCGGAATTCAGGCCTCATTTGAAGAACAAGCTCGTCATCGAGGGTCTTGAGAAGATAAGAAGCAAGTTCGCCTCCGTAGAGCATATAGGGCCGAAATGGGTAGCAGACTTTCTTGAGGTGACAGAAAAAGAGGATAGGGATATAATCATGCGCAGGGCGTATGAAAAGATTTCCGAACTCCTCGATATCCTGAAGATATCTTCATTTGCTCTGACCTCCTGACATTCCTTCATCTGAATATTCGCGAACTTAAACACCAAATCGCAACATTGTACTTTGAACGCTCCGGGCTTTCCACGAATAAAAAGAAACTCTCCGCATTGATATCCGGGAAGGCGGAGACGAACAAACCCGAATTTGCAGTGCGCGATCCCTATGTTTTTGAATTTCTCGGGCTCAAAGCCAAAGAGGTTATGATCGAATCGCATCATGAGGACGCTCTTCTTGATCGATTACAGGATTTTCTTTTAGAACTGGGTCATGGTTTTTGTTTTGAGGCTCGTCTTTCTGCCAAAACGGTCGGCAATTGCCCCTGTGGGCACCTCAAATATAAAGATGGTAAGCATGTAAAAGGCATGGAGAATCATCACCTGCGAGAACTTAATGCCTCCCCAAACGGTAAAAAGCGGGATTATGACACCGGCAATCAAATGAAACATCGTAAGGAACTTGAAAATGTACGCCTTTGTTATGTTCCTTCTGTAGGCCTGTTGTTCGTCTGACGTCATTGTTACGCTAGCTTTGTCTTATCTATGATACTTTGGCAAGATTTTTTGATTGGTTATATATTGTTTATCAATTCGGCTATCTGTTCCGGAGCCGGGAGCTCTTTTTGCAAGCTGCGAGGCAGTGTGGAAACGATTTGATACTTTGCCACACCGATCGGCTTCTTGCTTTTTTGCGGGTCATTCGGATATAAAACTCGCGCTCTAGATGATCCTTGCAAGGCCCCATGATAACCAAGTGTTTTGCCCAACTTATTTCTCCAACCAGTGGTTGGAGTTTTTCGCTTTCATTATATTCTATGTAAAACTGTATTTACCAATTTAAGGGCAGTGTGCTGGGCGGAGCGAATCCTATCCTTAATATCATTTAGAAGATATGCGTAACTGGGAAATATTGGGGGCTTGAATAAAAAACCATGCCCTGAGCCTGTCGAAGGGTGACGAAAATTGGACAGATGACCGACGATGCCAGAAAGAAGCGTGCGTTCCCTCAAGCGCTCCTTGCCTTGGGCGCGAGATAGAATAAGTTTTCGCCAAAGGCGAATCCGCCTCTGGCGGAAATTACGAAAGCCTGGCCCTCTAAACTCTAAATTTACTGCTCTAATCGAGATATCAACTCCGTCACGACAAGTCGATGAGCTTCCATCACGTCATAAGTAATGCCGGGGCGTAGCAACGGCGGCAAGTCGCTCAAGAAACCATCGTGTTTCATCTTCTGTGTCAGGTTCTGTTCAAACTCCGCTCGTGCGATCGTATTCCCCTCGGCTGACAGATATTTGTGAAATATGTCCACCACCCTCGCCGAATTGGCGCCACCCTGAGTCAAACCCAACCAGAGATCGAATAGATCCCGACCTTTGCGCCGTTGATAGAGTGCGCGCAATTTCGTGCCGAGCAATTCATCCAAGTCAAAAGTTGGTATCGTTGACTGTCCCGTGAACCAGCGCGATCTCACCTCCAGCTCTTTTTCCACCAACCCTAGCAATGTGAAATGCTCGCGCGTATTTATCTCGATCTTCAGCTTAAGCGGCACGATCGGCGCAAGCTCCGAGCTGACCCTGTACGTCAGCGTCACGGTGTCCTCCTTCTGCTCTCGCTTTGGTGCGCCCAGCCACGGATCCAATGCCTCATGCACGCCATCCATCACCCGACCGATCGCGCCAGCTTTCATTTGCACCAGATCTATGTCTTCGGAATAGCGTGTGGCAGGTTTCAGGAACAATTTGTGCAACGCCGTGCCACCGCGGAAGGCCAGTTGCTCCCGTAGCACCGGACATGAGAACAGCTCGATAACTGCCCGGCAAATGATCAGGTCTTGTTCCACCTGCGCGTTGGAGATCCACGGATGTTCCGCACGCCAAGCTAGGATGTCAGCTGTTGGTATCATATTTCACTTCGTGGTTGAGCGTTCACGATCACCTGCCAGCGCGGGTCTTTCCGGCTGCCCGTAACCGGAGCTCTCACATCCAGCGGCGTCTTCGTAGGCTTCTGCGTGGCTAGCCACTGCGCCAGCCCCTCCGTAAGTTTGTGCCCATGTGTCCGCTCCAGCAACCAGCCGAGACGCTGCACTTGGCTGCGCTCAAATTCCTGCTTAGCAGCTTTTAACAGATCCTCGGGGGTGATCTTTTCCGCCAATTCTTCCAGCACGGTTAGGACCACGTCGAGTCCGCCGATGGCCGGCGCGAAACGCACCAGATCGAGCGCTGTCACAGCTGGCGTCGAAACCGGCAAAAACCCTGTGTAAGCTTTCACTCGTTCCACTGGCGCTTGCGGCATGCTTTTTTTGAGAAAAAAACGAATGCGCAGATTGGCCGTGCTAATGGCTCGCTCCGGCAGGGCGACCACCACCTGATATTCCTGTGGTTGCTGATGGCTCGCGCCATGCAACGCCGCCGCGGTGAGCACGCCCACGTAATAAGGTTGTTCCAGAAATTTCATGAGGTCGTCAATAAACCAATCCGGCGGGATGATGCCACCGATCGAGTATTCTAGCGGCACGATGACGTAGAATCCGCGCCGAATCATCTGAATGCGACCCGCCCGTTGCATGCGTTGTAATCCCTTCGTCAATGCCGCCTGTTCCAAATGCAACACCCCGTCCGCCTCTGTCCGGATAAACGTATAACGTGCCCTTTTTTGCAGGTTTTCCACAAACGAGTTGACGGTATCAGGTTTCATTGGTTCTAAGTATAGCAGAAATGGACTCATTATGTCCACTTTATTTATTAATAACTCCACCTCTCCATCGCTCAAACCATCGCGCCCATTAAAGCTGGCAATTGAAGCACAACCTTCGAATAAGTTAATAGGCCTATAAGTTAAATAGTTCCGGCATGTTGCCCATTTACTTGTCATGAAGGAACCCGTGCATGCCCCACTTGCTCCGCCATGAGTGTTAGTCAGCTATTTCGTAATTCCGTGACAAGCCATCACCCTGCCGGAGATGTCGTTGACGATCTCGATGATGTCTTTCGGCTTCATCTTTTTTCTGAAATCGACGATCTGATCGTAGGTGATGCCACGGTCCTTCAGCATCTGCTGCGCCTCCGGGGACGTCTCGGCGAGATAATTGCTACAGCCGATCGCCTCCATCGCCCCGATGTACTGCTCCTTCGTGATCGTCCGTCCGCAACCGGCGATCAGCAGTATCACCGCACCTGCAAAGATGAACCTCTTCATAGCTACCCCCTTTTTTCTGTCAATCTGCCTCAAAAGCATAAAAAATCAATTGGTATTTTCGAAAAGTCCTAATAAAAGGCGTCGGACGCCTTTTAAGTGTGTGTCCCCGGAAGGGTTCAGCGATATTTATTCTTCGAGCGAGCGAAGCGAGTCGAGAAGCCCGTCTCCCATTGTTTGTCATCCTAAGCGAAGTTCGCCGCAGGCGAATGAAATCGAAGGATCCCGTGCACATCCACCCCGCCTAGGCCGGTCCGCCTTCATCGCATGGGCTCTGACGTGGCAAGCAATTGAAGTGTGACAAAAATGTCAATACTTGAATACAATGCTCATCGGGTCTCCTTTTTATCCACAGAGGCCGCTTCGATCAGCTTTCGCTCTTTTTCTATTTCCACGCGGAGTTGTTCTTCCGTCGGCAGGCAGAGCATATACTTGGAGGCAAAGATCTGCTTGCGGTCTTTCAGCACCGAGTATCGAGCAACTGTTTCGTTCTTCTCCGTACAAAGGATCAGCCCGATGGTTGGGTTGTCATCCGGCGCCACGAAAAGGCCGTCATACATCCGCACGTAACCGTCCATCTGCCCCACATCCGCATGTGTCAGCTCGCCCACCTTCAAGTCTATCAACAGGTAAAATTTCAGGCTACAGTGGTAGAACACCAGATCAATAAAGCGGTCGTCATCTCCGATACGGAGGTGCTTCTGCCGGGCGACAAAGGCAAAGCCGTTTCCCAGTTCGAGCAGGAACCGCTGTAAATGAGTGATGATGCAACGCTCTAAATCCGACTCACGAAGCGCGGCCACTTCTGGAAGTCCCAAAAATTCCAGCACATACGGATTTTTCAGCTCATCGCTGGCGGGAGTAACCGGAACCGGCAAATGCCGCCCTTCGGCCAGCATCTTCTCGGGCTTACGGCTTTTTTGGATCCGTTCGAAATAGTAGGAATGGATCTGACGCTCCAGTGTGCGCTTGTCCCATCCACCCGCGACCGCTTCGCGCTCATAAAAATCACGCGCATCCAGCTTCTCCGCCCGCATCAGGGCGCGGTAGTGGGACCAAGAAAGTTGCGAAGAGAATGCTTGCGACGATTCGCTGCCCGGCGGGTAGCTTTTTTGTACGCAAGTCAATTCTCTTCCCGCTGGGGAGAGTTTCTGTCTCTGGAGCAATTCTCTTCCCACTGGGAAGAGAATCTTTGCCCTGTCCGCATAGGTCAAATAAAACTGGCGGAAACTCCACAAAACCTGCGTAGAAAATCCCTTTCCATACTGCTCGGTGAGTCGTGCCGAAAGTTGCTCCACCACCTGCTTCCCGTATTCCGCCCGCTTCACGCCGCCCTGAACCTCCTGCACGATCTCCCGCCCGATCAGCCAATATGCCAACACCATGTTCGTGTTGACCGCGCACACGACATTCTGTCTGGCCTGCTCCAGAATAGAGACAACACGGTCAAACAAGGGATGAAGTTTTCTCTTACTCATTGTTCGCCTCCATGATGAACATCTTCATAGCTACCCCCTTTTTTCTGTCAATCTGCCTCAAAAGCATAAAAAATCAATTGGTATTTTTGAAAAATCCTTTCACTTCCCTCCCCAGATATGAGCACATTTTAGATAAGTGAAGCGTCCCCAGAATTCTATCTATTTGTGGATGATTCCGGAAATTTTAGCGTGCCCCTTTAAACGCTCCTTGCCTTGTAAGCGAGACAAGACAAATTAATTACGAAAGTCGGCCCCATTTAAATAGCGATTCTGGTTTGTCTGTCTGGTGTCCTTCAATTCAAACCAATTATAGAAAGCAAATCTTTCCGTATCTCGCGCCAGTCCTGATTAAGATTAATGGTTTTAAAACTAACGTCATGCCCATGCGTAGTCACATTGATATCAAACTGTTTGGTAACTGTTGGATATAATAAGATACCCGCACATTTCTGGTTAACTTCACCGGCTGTTTCAAGGTTTTTAAGATACGCAAACATCTGGTACATGTTCTCGGCCTTGATTTTTTCCTTATCGTAATGATCCGTTAGTGCTTCGCGGTAATATTTTGTATCGATGATGATTTTCTTATCCGCTTTTTCCAGCGAAATATCAGTCTGCATTTTCGGAAAAAAAGCTCTAGACATGTCATCCCCGGACGAAATATCCCATTTAATATCCTCACGATAAACCCTGTAAGTATTCTGCTCAAGCCTGTAAAAATTTCTGACAAACTCCTCAAACAGGTTGCTCATTTGTTGTTCCTCCCGAACAAAATCCCTGAATTTGCTGTGTCCTCGTTGTTCGGATGGAAGAAGATTTTCAACCACAAGCTCACATATTTTTAAAATAAAATCATAAAAGCTATTATTCCGGTTTAGCTGTACACGACGAAATAGTGTTTTACTTAATGGAATATCATCTACCTCTGGAAGCCTCCTGTATAAGCCCAACAGTTGATCTCTCAAACCTTGATCCAGTTCATCTATGAGCGCTAGTTTATGTATTGTAGATTTTAGTAGCTGATTATGCAAAACATTATGGCTGAGTTCATCGAATTCACATTGTGCGCGGGCATTTCTGAAAAGGTTCTTTTTAAGAGAAAGCCCAAAGTTAAGTTTGCCCTTTATACCAAAGGTTTCCTCGCTCTGGGAAACATATCCACGATCCAACCCCATTTTTAATAGTCGTGAAGTGCCGCCTATCAAAACCTTGGCAAAGAGATCGCTCAATTTGGTGGTTTCTATGCCTTTTACATCAACAATGTCACGCTCCTCCAGTTTGTTCCAAGCATAGCATAGCAGGTAGTAAATATTCTGAATAGGTATTTCCATATCTATTATGGTAAAAGACGTTCAACTACCTTTTGAGCTTCTTCAGGATTATCGAACCAATATTCTTTTAAGAGAGACTCAACTTCAGACAATACGATATTTCTGAACCATGCTTGATCTGCCTTTGTTCCAGGCGCGGGACAAAAATAGCTATGACCTATTTTAAAACCGTCACCAAGGTTCTTATCCTTGGAAATCCTGCTGTTTAAATCCTCCAACCTACTTACTACTTCCTGAATGAATTCTTTATCCGCCCCTGCTTCTGAAAGGCAACGGTGGAATTTTGGCTCGTTAAAGGCAGGTTTAAGATCGACAAAACAAAAGCGCCTTCTCAAAGCATAATCAACTATAGCAAGCGAGCGGTCGGCAGTGTTCATTGTGCCGATCAGATGAAGATTCTCCGGTATGTAAAATCTATCTTCGGGGCTTCGGGAATAGGTAAGTGGTAAAGCAAAGTCTCTACCACGTTTATCGCACTCTATGAGCATCATAAGTTCGCCAAAAATTTTACTTAAATTGCCTCGGTTTATTTCATCGATAATGAAAAAATAATCGTTATTTTGGTCTTGCTGGGCCTGTCTGCAAAAACTGTAAAATACACCATTTTTCAATTCAAATCTGCCATCAGATGTAGGACGATAGCCCTGAATAAAATCTTCGTAGGAGTATGATTGATGGAATTGAATCATCTGGACTTTTGTGTTGTCCTTTTTACCAAGCACCGCAAACGCCAATCTTTTTGCAATAAATGTCTTGCCAACACCCGGAGGGCCTTGCAACACCATATTCTTTTTAGCTTTTAGCAGAGCAACGGCCCTTTCAATCTCTTCCTTTTTTAAAAATATTTCTGCAACGGCATCCCCAACTGTATATTTTTCCGCAGAAAACGGTTCCTTTGTTGTGGGATTGGCATCATCAATAATATTGCGGATGATGTCATATTGTTCGGGGCTCAGTTTAAAAAGACTGCCCTGGTTGTTAATTAGCGGCTCAGTTGTCGTCAATTCCGGTATCTGTTTGAGCTGTTCTAGGGAAATCGGATTAATAAATGCCTCTGTTTTTTCAAATTCAATGCATTCGCCTTCTACCGGATTTTGATGAAGACTCTTTGTAATTTTAGCTTCCGCAACAATCTGACGATTCGGCGAAGCGATATATCCAAGGATTATGTCGCCCGGTTTTACTTCTTGAAAATATTTATAGACACGCCGTTTATTGCCTTTTTCGTTATGACTGGTATAGGTCTGCCGCGCACCGACAGGAGCATCCACAAAATTCCAGATATTTGGATTGGCATTGAGCCACCAATAGTTAATATTGCCCAACGATAATTCAACCGTTGGTAGACCTAAACTCGATAAAGAAGCTTGTAATTCGTTTATAAGCTCTTTATTTTCGGTAATATCAGTTAGAGTTTTTAGAGGTAGTTTCGTGTTTTCTTCCAGCTTCCACGAGCCTTTTTTTATCCAATCAATTTTTCGTAAATGCTGAAATGTCGCCCTATTTGAATCGTGAAAATAATCTGACTCAACAATTCCGGTCCCAACGATTTCGCCAGTACCGCGTTTTACAAAAACAATATCCCCTTTTCCTACAGTTTTCAGAAAATCCCAGCACGCCAAAGCGCTGTTCTTTTGGGAACCTTCCGATTTATAATATTTCTGCATGCTTTCTACAATTTCTTCTTTTGTTTTGTATTTAGCCAAATCACCAATTCCATCCCAGCCAATTCCCATCAGACCTTTTTCGTAAAACTCATCCCAATGTTCCGCGTTTTCCCCTGGTGCGTAAAGCCAGTATTTCCTGTCCTCTTTTATTACACTTTCTTCTTCAGTGTTGGCATCATCTTTGTGCCCATATTTTTCATATAAATAGCTGAAAAACTGATCTACCTCAAAATTAATAGGTAGGCTGGTTCGTTGGCCTACGATTTCTCGATATTTCCCAACGACAGGTACAATTGCCTTATTAAATTTCAAGAATTTAGTTATAAAATCATCGCCACGAGAAAAATCGGGGTCGATTTCCAGTGTTTTTAGAACAGACCGATCTCTCTTATTATAAAACACATATTTGTCAGCAAAAATGAGACCTATGATCTCACTAATGGAACTGCTCCCAAAATAGCTCAATACATAACGTTCGTCAGTAGCAAAATCTCGAATTCTTTGCTCTATATCGCCCGCGCCATAAACAAGATGTAGAAAACTATTGCGGTAATGTTCAATGGGGTGGTTTGGTTTTCCCAAGGCATTTTTCTTAGCTATTGCCATTGAGTTGAAAGAGTGTATGCAATCGCCCATTTTCTGAAAATCTTGCCACTCAGCTTTTTCGAGGTTTTCCTTTTTTTTAAATTCCTGAAAGAAATTGTAATATTTATCGATAAAAGATGTTTTGGCTTCAGAAAGCCACTTGTCTGCGACATCCGCGAATTCTTTCAAATAATAAGATATTTTATCCATATGATCCTCCAGTTAAGGGTTCACTCCATGTTTTGTCATAATTAGCTCAGATTCGAAACGGCCTTGATTATTTTGTTCGAAACATCCTCACTATTCGTTAAGGATAAAAGGTCCAATCTTATTAACTTCCCTTTAAATTTTAGCCATTTACTTTCAGTCGATTCAATTACAAAAGGCCCTCTCTTGTCCTGCCATTTTTTCTCATATTTTATTAACGAATAAAAAAGATGCGAGAGTACTTTTTCAAATTTCGCATAGCTGGCATGAAATTCAATGTCATTCAAGACCCCCAGCCACATTTCCGGTTCCTTTATGTTATCATCACGCAGGACGATTTTCATAAAAACAACTTTTAATGGCGGCTGTTGTTTTGTTTTGGTCCCCCTTTTGTCTTTTTCCACGAATTTAGAGGGCGCAAAAACCACTCCAAAATAGGGCGATAACCACAAATCTGGAAACTCAATGCCTGCGCTACCGATAGTTATAACCCCATATCCCGTTGTTTGCAGCATGACAAATTCTTCTGGCAACCGCTTTAGCTGGCCCTCAACCTCTTTGATGAGAGTTGCTGTTTCGTTAAAAAATTTAATCAACAAATCTTGCGCAAGATTGAGTTGTGCGGCCAAGTTTATTGTTTCGCTGTTTTCCATAAGAAGCCCCCTTACTTATTGAAGAACACTCTTTCAACAATTTGAAGCCTTTTGTGCCTTGTAAATAAACCTCTCCCTATATTTTGATATCCTCGAAAAGTAGCGGAACGAGAACAGCTCCATGTGTCAAAAAATAAAAAGGACCTTTTACGAGGAGCCTCGAAAGATGGTGATCTTTCATTTGAAGAAAACAAGTCTCTAAACCCCCTAAAACTCCTCAATCCTTTATGGTCCAACAGTTCTATCAGTTCTTTCACCCAAACCGATGAGGACTTACAGTTGTAATCATAATCTCTAATGCAATTTTTTAATATAAAGTTTATCGTCTGCCAGTTAACCCAGCGCACATTCCTTGGCTTTTTGGATAAGCCAAATTGTTTTTTGATCCTTTCGGTCGGTTCAAGATGGTCATTTGTAATAATTAAAAGATATCCTTGGGAAGTTGATGTGTCGTTTTTTCGCTCGTCTACAAGATGATTGAGTAGTGCAAATTCCCTTTTTAATTGATTTGCCCCTGTCGCAAAAATGTCCCCACCGAAATCGGAATAATATTTGGCCTCAACTAGAATAATATATTTGCCTGTTTCGATAACACAATCTGGTTCAGCAGCCAAGTTTTTATCGGCATGAAATTTGTACTCAGTTGGCCAAAAATTTACGATGATCTCCTGCTCCATAGGAATGGCTATTCCAGTGATCTCTTTAATGACGTTCCTTAAAAAATAGTTATCAACATTTTTCAATACCCCAAAGACATTACTGGTCAGCACATCTTCCATATCCCTTATTAAGGAAGTTGAAGAGTCTTTGTTGTGTAATTCTGCTTGTAACATATTATTTGCCCATCCCTTATGCTCCACATCACCCGTCTTTTCAAGGTAAACCGCTGGAACAAGTACACTTCATTTATGCACAACTTTATAATAACTCGCCTTTCTATCCCCAATTTGAACGATTAGTCCCTTTTTACTGATCATGTCCAAGACCATCTATTCCATCGTCTTTGTTTAGTCGAGGAACACAACACTTACCTCGAATTATGTCTCGTGTCTCCGGAATTACCATGTTCCCCCCATTAACCTAAAAGCCTTCATCGTCTTTTTTTATCGCCTGCACCAAGAATATCCGGGGATACGCACTTTCACAAATCAAAAGTGCGTGTCCCCGGGAACTTCAAATATTATGTTCCTTGAAAAACCTCTCCCAAAAATCAATAACTTCGCGATATAATGAAAGAGCATCACACTTTGTTCCGTCAGCCAGTTCAATATATATTTTTTCCTCACCTTTATTATAGCCACCGTGTTCGTATCGGCCATGTCCATAGCCTCTCTTGGATTCCGTCTTAGCTACGATTGGAGTATAATTTAGTCTAAAATGTTTGCTTGCATTGGCGATATCTCTACATACTCTAATACATGTTCGTTGCCTGACATAACTAACATCATTCTTAGAAGATTGTGGACAAGATGGATCCTTCTTTATCCAATCGCACAAATGATATGCAGTAACAACAAAATTGAAGAAATTATCACTGGTACACTCTTTTTCGAGCGCATTTGCATCTCGTTTTAACTTTTGGAATAAATCTTTTGAATTCAGAAAACCATAGGTCAAAGCCATAAAAATACCCCTAAGAAAACCATGTACTGTATATATTAACCCCTCTCTACTATCCTTATCTCTTCCTCGGTCAGCCCATACAGCTCATACACGAGTTGATCTATCTGGCGGTCGGTGGCGGCGATCTGGCGATCGAGTGCGGTTTTGTCCTGCGGTGTCCGCACCGACACCAACTGCCGATTCAACCCCAGCATCTGTTCCACCAAGCTCACCATCCGGTCGTACATCGTGCGGTCTGAAACGTTGGAGAGATCAAGAACATGAATAGGCACTTTCTCCATGTATTGGTAGATGAGTCGGTAGCGATATTGCCCGGCACGGATGCCAAACGGGATGCTGATATTGCTGATCACAAACCAGAACAACCGGCTGTTCAACACGCCGAGCAGATAGCGATCGTCCGTGCCAAGGCAGTAAACCGTGTTTGCAACGTAATGCCTGTCGAGATCGAGGCAGAAGCGAGGTCCTTTGGCGATATCTGGATAAAGGATCTTTGGGCGGTCGAAAACTTCGTAATAGGCAACGTCGTCCTGAATCTCATACCAGGCGTAACGACCCGGCTTGCGGCCTTTCTTGGTGCTTTTGTCACGTTTCGGCGTGAGATATTCCCTCCGTCGCGCCAAGTGATTGCGGATGGCAGGATAGCGGTCGATGTCAACACCGCGTCGAGTAAAGATCAGCCACATGCTCGTCTCGTTGAAGACATATCGGCGAATGTCCTCGCCACCAAGCAGCGGCTTGATGAGTTCCGCGCTCTTTTTGTCCTGCTTGATGAGTTGATTGCGTGTCGCGTCGTCGATGATGAAAGCGTCATTCAAACCAGTCGTTACGCCTCGAAAAAAGCTCCGCGCTACATATTCACCCAGCGGTTTCCCGGTCTTCATGATTTTGGCGAACACCGTCGCCTCGTCATCCGACTTCAACGCCCAAGCCTCCGCCGACAGCCGTTCGCTCGGAATCGTGAAGTGGTGTTGGCTGACATAATCGTTGAGGTTTAT